>Ga0209631_10000219_pt1 | contig 75872 bp, 63 predicted proteins | sample COG_08_FD_184752 | JGI IMG/M metagenome (GOLD analysis project Ga0209631, IMG submission 184752) | Pelagic Microbial community sample from North Sea - COGITO 998_met_08 (SPAdes) (version 2) | ecosystem: Environmental > Aquatic > Marine > Neritic zone/Coastal water | place: Helgoland, sampling... | reverse complement strand
CGCAATCAATGGATAATGCGTGCAACCAAGGATAATGGCCTTAACAGAGTCAAATGCTCCTTGACCCAAGTAAGCTTCGATCAGCGCCGAAGAAACCCGGCCGTGCTGGAAACCCTCCTCAATGGCCGAAGCGAGCAATGGTGTCGCCTTCGCTTGCGCGGTCAAACCCGCTTGTGTTAAGAGGCTTTGATACCAACCCGAGGCAATGGTCGCTCGCGTTCCAATAACACCAATGGTTCCTTCATCATACTTCGAGCTCACCCAATTGACCGCTGGTGTTACGACATCAATCACGGGAATTCCCGGACCTGCTGTTTCGCGAATCGCATCCAACGCATTGGATGATGCACTATTACAAGCCACTACAAGGGAGCCACAACCGAGATCCAATAATTCACGTGCGATTCGCACTGAATAATGCTGAATTAATTCGGCGCTTTTTTCTCCATAAGGAAGATGCGCTGTGTCGCCAAAATAGACAATGGGGTGCCCAGGAATCGCCTCCGAAACAGCACGAGCGACCGTCAATCCTCCGATACCAGAGTCGAATATCCCTATGGGTTTCATGTGCGGCAGACCGCTGCTTACATGCCCAATTTAGCCCTCACCATGCCCGCTACATCCTCACCACCGGCAAAGACGGTAGCTCCCGAGCTGGTGTCGAATATGTAAAGGAATCCGTTCTCAGCTCCAACCGCATCAATCGCCGCTTGCACGCGCTCAACCATGGGCATTAACAATTCTTGCTCCAGTTGTGCTAGTTCATTTTGGACGGTTGTTCCGAACTCTTGCATGCCTTGATCTAAAGCTTGAAGCTCTCGCTCTTTTTGCTGAAGAATCGCCGCAGGCCATGTGCTCCCTTTGCTCTGGTATTCAGCTAATTTCGTTTGAAAGTCTTGCTGCATACGCGTCAATTCTGATTCGTATTCTCCTGCTCTATCTTCAATTGTGGACTGAGCCTGGGTTCGCTCGGGCATGTTCAGTAACACTTCCTGGGTATTCAAGTGACCAAACTTCTGGGCCAAACCTGCTACGGAGAACGATACCAACAAGGCGATAACCAATGAAAACTGCTTCATGAATTTTTTCTTAAAAATAAATTATTCGGGTAAAATTAGTCGATTCTATTCAATCCTTGCTCCGGCTGTTGACGGTATTTCCACCCCCACGAACACCGGCTGCCGCACCTTGAATTCGATCTTGAGCTGCATCCTTGCCTTTATTGACAGCGTCCTTCGCCCGGTCTTGGATGGATTTGCCCTCCTCCCCTTCGTTGCCCTCGGATTCAATCGTCTCACCTGGAACAAATCCCAGGGCTTTAATGAGGCGATCCGAAATATCATATTTAGGGTTCGTGTAAAGCATATTGCTCTGATTGCTTTTATCAAATATGACCATGTAAGCGCTTCCGCTCGCAATGTCTTTTAGCTCCTCAAAGACCATGTCTTGGATCGGCTGAATAAGCTCTTGGCGCTTTTCGAACAGCTCTCCTTCCACTCCAAATTTCTCCTTTTGCAAATCGCGTGCTTCCAATCGCTTGGTAGAGATCTCCTCTTCGCGTTTTGAACGCATCTCAGATGTTAGCAAAACACGTTCTGCACGATAGGCCAATTCCAATCGCTCAACAGCGTCCAATTTCATTTCAATTTCAACTTGCCAGTCCACCGCCATTTGGTTCAATTCACCTTGTGCAGCGGAGTACTCTGGAAGGTGTAACAACACGTAGTCCGTATCGATATAAGCGAACTTTTGGGCCGATAAAACAGTCCACGCACAAGACATCGTCATGGCACAAAACAGAAAAAAAGCAGTCTTTTTCATTTCAAATTTCATTTTACAAATCACCCGTGTTCATCCCAATGCTGAAGTGGAATTGACCCCGAGACATGTTAGGTTGCATCGGGACATCATCCAATCGCCAACCGTAGTCCAATCCCAACAGGCCGAACATGGGCAGGAAGATACGCATCCCAACTCCTGCAGAGCGGTAAACCTCAAAAGGGTTGAACTCTCGTGCGTCTGACCATGTTTTGCCAGCATCCAAAAATCCGAGCATGAAAATCGTCGCACTGGGATTGGTGGACAGCGGGTAACGCAACTCTGCACCGTACTTTGCGACCACCGGTGCACCCGTATTTTGGTTGGGCATGGTCAAGGACAAATCATCAAAGCCACGCAAGTTGATGATTTCCCTACCATCCAAAACAAAGCCGCTCAAGAAAACTCCACCGAGGTAGAATCGTTCAAAAGGAGAAAGACCTACCGAGCGGTTGTACTGACCAATTAAACCTACTCCAGCATGCGTTTTTAAGACCAAGGTTCTCGGGTTTTCGCCAGCGGATTGCGTAAGTGGCGTGTACCATTCAGCCTTCAACTTCCACTTGTGATACTCCACCCATCTAAACCGCTCCTGATCCGTCATATTGGCGTAATCTGTATCGCCAGGTCTGAACTTGCTGTATGGCGGTGTCGCCTTGACCGAAAGCGAAATATTGGATCCCCAGACCGGATAAATCGGATCTGAAATCGAATTTCGGGCTACAGTAAAATTGGCAGCGATGTTGTTGGCTACGCCGTTGGAGAAGCTGAAAAACACCCCGTAATTGTTCAAATTGAAGTGCTGATAGCTCAGCGCCATGTTCATGGTAAACCAATCATCCGGCTTCTTCCACCGTTGACCAAATCCAAACTGCACACCTGTGATTTGAAGCGATTGCCGCGAAGCGTTGACTTCGCCCTCGATTCGTTTAGGCTGACCATTTGATTGAATAGAACGCCATGCCGAAAAGCTCAGGGCATTCGGCTTTTTTCCACCCAACCACGGCTCCATAAAGCTCAAATTGTAGCTCTGAAAAAACAAACCATTGGACTGGGCACGAATGGACAAGCGCTGGCCATCTCCCGTAGGGATGGGTTTCCAAGCGCCCTTCTTGAACATGTTCTTTGCGCTGAAATTTGTGAAGCTGACCCCGAGCGTTCCCACCACGCGTCCTCCGCCCCAACCACCTGACAATTCAATTTGATCCGACGGTTTCTCCTCGACTGTGTATTCAATGTCCACGGTACCGTCTTCTGGGTGCTGAATTGGATTGATACCAAACGCTTCTTGATTAAAATAATTCAACTGAGCCAATTCACGCTGTGTCCGAATAATATCCGTTCGGCTAAAAAGATCTCCAGGGCGCGTCCGAATCTCGCGGTAGATGACGTGGTCATTGGTTTTGGTGTTTCCTTGAACCAAAATCTTTCCAATCCGAAATTGCTTCCCCTCCATCATGCGCACCTCGATGTCAATGGTGTCGCTTTCTATGCGGGTTTCAATCGGCACGGCCTGGAATGTCAAGTATCCGTCATCTTGGTACAAGGAGCTCAAGTCCATGCCCTTTGGATCCATGTAGACCCTCGTTTCCAGCCGTTCCAAATTATAAATCTCCCCTCGTTTGATGCCCAAAATGGAATCCAGCTGCGTGCTGCGGTATTTCGAATTGCCCGTAAAACTGATTTCACCAAAATGAAAGCGGTTTCCCTCACTGATCTCAAAGTTGATTCCCACCAGGCCATCGGGCAAACGGTAAATCGAGTCTCCTAAGATTCGGGCATTGCGGTAGCCTTCCTTGTTGTATAGCGCCAAAATCTCACCCCGTGCTTGGGCAATATTCGCTTCTACAAATTTGCTCGATTTAAAAATGCGGTACCATTTGCGCTCTTTTAAATCCTTCATCGCACGCAGAACTTTTTCTGCCTCCAACTCAGCCGTACCATCCACAACAATTTCACCCACTTTGATTTTTTCGCCTTTCTGAATGACGATATTGATCTTTGCGCCATTCTCAAACGCGGTGTCAGGCGACTGGACAATGGAAATGTCGGCGTCCCAATAGCCCTTATCGTAATAGTAATCCCTCAAGCGCTTCCGAGCCGTGACCATGATGTTTTCGTTCACAACCCGCCCCGTGAGCAACTCAATCTTTCCTTTGAGGGATTCCTGCTCGGATCGTCCAACACCTTCGAACGTATACCGCGTAAGACGCGGCAATTCATCCACTTGAATGACCAAGTAGACCTGATTGTCCCGAACTTCAGCTAATTCAATGCTGATGTCCTCGAATAAGTCTTGCGCCCACAAATTCCGAATGGCCCGGGTAATCTCCTCCCCAGGAATGGTCAGCTCTTGCCCAATTTGAAGCGCACTGAATAACTTCACCGCTTGCACATCGGTGTATTCCGCCCCCATTACCGACAGCCCTGCGAGGGTGTATTTCTTGTCAAAATCCGGCGACATCGGCTCTTGAGCAAAAACACCAGAAGAGCATAGCAATGTCATCACCAAAGCCCATCCTTTCAAGCAACTGTTATTCACTATCCGCTCAGCCTTTCTCATTTTGTTTGCACATTGTGATTGGTATCCAATACACCACCAAACCTCCGTTCCCGGTTTTGATAATCTCGGATTGCCCCGATAAACTCTTCTTTCCCAAAATCAGGCCATAACACCGAAGAAAAATGAAACTCGGTGTAGGCCATTTGCCAGAGCAGAAAATTCGATATGCGATGTTCTCCGCTGGTTCGAATCATCAATTCTGGGTCGGGCACGTCCTTCGTGGTAAGATGATCCGCAATCACCTCCGCTGTGACGTCTTCAGCTTTACATCCCGATGCCATGATGGATTTGACCGCTTCAACCATTTCCCACTTCGAACTGTAACTCAGCGCGAGGATGAGTTCAAGTTGGTTTTGATGTGATGTGCTTTCCGCGGCTTTTTTTAACTGGGCTTGGCAGGAATCCGGCAATGCTGCCGTATCTCCTATCGTCCTCAACCTCACTCCTTTGTTCGACAATTCACTGACCTCCTTCACCAATGTGTCGACTAATAAGTCCATTAAAGCATCGACTTCTTCCTTCGGGCGGTTCCAGTTTTCTGTGCTGAAGGCGTACAATGTCAGGTGCTTAACTCCCAATTCAAGCGCCGACTCGACGGACAAGCGCACCGAATCAATGCCATTGATGTGACCGAACACCCTCGACTCACCGCGCTCCTTTGCCCAGCGCCCGTTGCCATCCATGATGATAGCCACGTGTTTCGGAATTCTGGATGAATCCAATCCCCAGGCCTCGCAGTTCTGATGATGATCTGAGTTGCTGTCCATTATATCTCGGACCAACAGGTCGTTGGTTTTTTGCTGATTCGGAAACTGAGTGATGCCGAAATAAACCCGAAAACATCAGAACGAGATGGATCTCCTCTTTGAATGCCCGCCTGGTTCATCGCGCCGCCTTCAGACTCCGTCGACCGATCTGCCATCTGCACCGTCATTTCTCCTCTTTCTTGCATCAATACAGCACGATCTGCATAAACTCCACTCACATCATCGAGGTAATCCGTCCACGTCTTGCGCACGCCCCAATCGAAACAAAACGTAGTAAATGGACCCAAATTGGATTTGAAGCCAAACCCGATGGGCATGGAAATGCCCGATGTCCCGTATGCCTCCAATCCCACCGCATCGGCCCAAGTGGTTCCTTGGCCTTCTGTTCCAAGAGGCTGCAATGGCGTCCATTGTCCATCCAACTCAGCCTCAGGCATGTGATTGTACACTCCGAGTCCTGTGAACAAAAACGCCGTGAGCTTATCGCCCAAGTTCCCGACTTGATGATCGAGGTAATTGATTTCAACAAGGGCGCTTAATTCGCTTATGTCGTTGCGAAAATGCAGGTTTCGGTTGATTTGCCATGGATCGGAACTGTCTTCGTCCCAAGCTTCCACACGTCCTTTGAAATAGTTCACTCGCAATGAAAGTCGCGAAGAAAAATTGTGCCTGTAATACATCCCGTAACCTGCGGAAAGCCTCCCCGCCAAATGCTTTCCAGGATTGATGTCTCCCATGTAATAACCCGTGCCGACAGCGAGCCCAATTTCTTTCGATTGATCGAATCTACGCTGAGACCACAGATCAGTGATGGTAAAGCAGGTCATGGCAATGACCGCTAAAAGCAAACGAATATGAGATGATGTAAAATGCAATGCGTTCCAATCGATGAGACGAACCTTTCTATAACGCACGAAATTAAGCGGAATTGTTCGAACCAAATCAAAAAAACCCCCAACAAAGGCAACAGTTTTTCAACGAAAGCTCATCGATCACGTGGATCCACACCCCAGTGCATTTTGGCCCGTACGGTGCCAAAAAATTCTTGGTGCTCAAGGTTCATCAAAAACAACCGAAACGGCGCATTGGTGACCTTCACTCTTCGCCCACCATCCAAGATGAACATTCTCGAATCGAGGCTCAGCAAAAACTGATTCTCCCTCCCTTCCGCTACCAATTGCAACTCGCCTTCAGCTGGAATCACCAGCGGCCGATTATTCAGGTTGTGCGGGGCAACTGGATTGATGCACAACACCTCCGAACCGGGCATAACAATGGGGCCTCCCGCACTCAATGAATAAGCCGTGGAACCTGTTGGAGTGGACACAATCAGTCCATCTGCCCAATAATTATTGACAAATACATCATCTCTCAGCACCTCAACGTTCACCATACTGGATGTGTCCCGCTTCATGATGGCCACCTCATTCAATGCGAAAGGGAAATCTCCCAACTCCATGCCCTCCACTTCCACCTGCAACATCAATCGCTTTTCAAACCACACCTTCCCCGCGGTCACTGCATCCATCGCCAAATCAATTTCCTCAATCCCAACATTGGACAAGAAGCCCAGACGCCCTGTGTTCACTCCCAAGATCGGGATTTCCGTATCGCGAACCCAAATGGCCGCTTCCAGAACAGTACCATCGCCGCCAATCGCCACCAATAAATCGTAGCCCACCAATTCATCGGGCGTTTCAAATGACGACCAGTCTTTGGCGCGCGCCATGCGATCATCCAGGATTCTTTTAAAATTGGATTCAACAATGGGGGCAGGATCTAATTCCTTAATGCGCGCAAGGATGCGTTTGATCGCATCGTCAAATTCAGGTGCAAACGTCTTCCCGTGAATGGCAATTTTCATGGCGCTCATTGTTTTAGATATCGCATGAAAGCATCGTATCGCTCCCTCATTTCTTCCTCGAGCTTTGGCGCATGTAAAAAAGATTGGATCGTATATCCAAACCGCTGAAATGTTGCAATCACCTTCTCCACATCCTCCGTTTGAACCTTGAGGGTCACCTCCACATTGCTCGAATCCGGTGCATGGGCTGTTGTGCAAGCCACGACTTTGGTATCGGCTCCTTCTACCAAACGAGCGATTTCCGAAATGGATAAGTCGCGCTCAGGGATTTCGAGCACCAGAACAGCTCCTTTTGCTGCCCAATGGGTTTCTTGCGCAAGGAACCGGAGAATGGATGAAGCGTCGACGCACCCAAGGTAGTTTCCTTGATCGACCACGGGCAAAGCATCCACCTCTGCGTCGACCCATTGAGCGACTAAATCATACAGATGACAGTTGGGTGCAGTAGCCACTTGCCGAGCATCCAATGTGGCCATAGGTGCCTGCTCATCCGCCTCCATCAAATCTTCCTCATATACCAGCCCCCGGAAGTCTTCGCCATTGACCAATGGCAAATGCCGAACCTTGTATTCGTCCATCAGGCTGAGCACTTTTCCGGCGGAATCGTCCGGGCGAACGCACGGAAGATCTGAATTCATTATACGCTGTGCATACATGGTGTAATTTTGCATCAATCCACCGATGGAATGCACCGGAGGTGTTGGAATCGAAAGGTAAGGATGACAAGACTCAGCGTCAACGTCAATAAAATTGCCACATTGCGCAATGCCCGTGGCGGAAAGGCCCCGGATGTCATTGCTGCTGCGCAGAACATTCAACTATATGGTGCTCAAGGGATTACAGTCCACCCAAGACCGGATGAGCGGCACATAACCTACGCCGATGTTCGCGGATTGAGGCCCATAGTTTCGACCGAGTTCAACATCGAAGGTTACCCCTCAGAAGGGTTTTTAGCCTTGGTCTGTGAAGTCAAACCAGAACAAGTGACGCTCGTTCCTGATAGCCCTGATGTATTGACGTCGAATCAAGGCTGGGCGGTCCGCAAGGAACGCGCGATGCTCGAAATAGTCATCCGACGATTGAAGGAAAACGGAATGCGAGTGAGCTTGTTTACGTCCACTGACCACGCAGAAATTGAGGCGTCAGCAAACATTGGAGCTGACCGAATCGAATTATACACAGAACCATATGCACAAGGCTACGCTCAAGGAAACCTGGACGCTGTCATTCCTTTTGCCCGTGCAGCAGCATTTGCACACGGCTGCGGAATCGAGGTAAATGCCGGACACGACCTCGACGCGCAAAACCTGAATCACTTTGCTGCAAACGTGCCTTATTTGGCAGAAGTGAGCATTGGACATGCCCTAATTTCAGATGCTTTGTACAACGGTTTGGAACGGACGGTGCAAACCTATTTGGATTGTTTGAAACCGGCTCATTCATGAGTGAACACATCAATCCCTCACCTCTTTTTGCACGAAACCTTGGCGACACTGCTGCTCCGCCATTGATCATCCTGCATGGGTTATTGGGAACTTCTGACAATTGGCAATCCCTCGGCAAACAATTCGCAGAAACCCACTATGTGCACCTGCTTGATCAACGCAATCACGGCCGCAGTCCTCACCATGCTTCACATCGTTACAGAGATATGGCGTCTGATTTATGCGCCTACATGGATGCCGAGAACATGCAAAGCGCTGCTATTTTGGGCCACAGCATGGGCGGGAAAACGGCCCTGGTATTCGCTCATGAAAACCCCGAACGGGTCGATCGGTTGGTCATCGCGGACATGGCAGCACGCGCATACACGCCGCATCACGCCCCGATCTTCGATGCGCTACTTACCGCTCCCATCGCTCATGCAACGTCACGCAAAGAAATAGAATCGCATGTTTTAGCGCGGCTTCAAGAGCCCGGAATGGTCGCTTTTCTGATGAAAAATTTGCGTCGAGAAAAATCCGGCGGTTTCACCTGGCGACCGAACCTGCATGTGTTAGCTGAGTCTCTGAACGAGGTGGTAGGAAGCGTCGAATTGGAAACCAACACCCTGCCTACACTGCTCATCCATGGGGGGCAATCCGATTATGTCAGTTCCGCTGATTTGCAATTGTTTGATCAACGCTGTCTGCAATTGGAAACCCACAAAATTCCTGAGGCAGGCCATTGGCTCCATGCGAGCCATCCCCGTGAGTTTTTTGATGTCGTCTCCGATTTCTTAAACGGATAGTTCGAGGCGAATCGTTCAGCGAATGCTGGCATCTTTCAACCAAGTCCGGTACGTGTCAAAAAGCTTGGTTTGAGAGACAAAACCGCAGTAGGCTCCATCTTTCAAAACAGGCAGAAATGACGCATCTGTTCGCTCAAATGCCTTCATCACATCGTCCATTTTTGATCCTGAATTGATGGTCGCTATAGGCAGAACCATCAGGTCATGTACCTTAATGGTGCCATACACCTCCGTATCAAACATGACCTCCCTGACATCCTGCAAGTCGACCACGCCGAGCAAACTTCGGTGACGATCCAATACCGGAAATAAATTACGAGAACTCCGTTCAATAATGGGAATCAATTGCCCCAAAGTCCAATGAGGGTTAAGAATTTCGTAATCCGATTCAATTTGGTCCTGCAGACGCATCAAAGTCAAAACGGACTGATCCTTGTCGTGGGTTAACAACTCTCCTCGTTCGGCCAATTCTCTCGTATACACGCTGTGCCGCATCCACCATTTGGAAAGCTGAAAGCTAATGCCCGCAGTGAGCATGACCGGAACAAACAGAGCATACCCGCCGCTGACCTCCGCTGCCAGCAGAATGGCAGTGAGCGGCGCATGAAGAACCCCAGCGAGCAACCCCGCCAATCCAGCCAGCACAGCATTGCCGATTGGCAAGCTCCACGTCGGGCCAATCCAACCGGCGACCAAGGCAAATTGATATCCCAATAAAGCACCACAAAAAATAGCGGGTGCAAACACGCCTGCAACGCCTCCAGCCCCAAGTGTAACCCCTGTAACAATCGGTTTCAGGACCCATGCGATCATCAAAAATGCAATGAGCATCCAACCTTCGGGATCCATATTCCGCATGGTCATGTCCGAGGCCAATATTTTGGAGTGCCCTCCAAATAAGGCATTCACCACCTCATAACCCTCTCCGTACAATGACGGGAACAGCAACAATGCAAGTCCAATCAATAGCCCACCAATCCAAATCCGCAGCCGCTTCGAAGGCAGCCACGCAATGGCCTGACTTGAACCTAAATACAGCTTGGAAAAAATGACCGAACCCACACCACAAACGACCCCCAAAAGCATGTACAAAGGCAAATTCATCATGCGAAAGGAATCCAAAACGGGCGTATTCAAAATATTCTCATCTCCCATCAAAACAGTCGCGGTGATCAGAGACGTCAATGAAGCGAGAAGCAAGGGAACAAGGCTCGCCGCTGTGAGATCTAACATGATAACCTCTACGGCAAAAATAATTGCGGCGACAGGCGCTTTGAACAACGCCGCAAGAGAGGCGGAAGCTGCACAGCCAATGAGCAACATTCGCCGATTAAAAGTGCGCTTGGTTTGACGGCCAATTTCGGAGCCAACGGCCGCCGCCGATTGCAGCGATGGCCCTTCGAGTCCGCCAGATCCACCGAGTCCCACTGAAAGCGAACTCGTAATCAACGGCGCGAACATCCACGTCCGCTTGATCCTTCCATGCCGTTGCGACAAGGCGTGCAAAATGCTTGGAACGCCCGGTCCCGGGTGATCACCACCCAACCAGTTCTGCACCACCCAATGCGTTGCGAGCAAACCCAAAATAGGCCCGATGGCCAACCACCAGGACCAAGACAGCCAATCCCCTACGCCGGACATTCCCGCGTGCAAACCGCCGACGACCCGCTTCAGTAATACAGCCATTAAGCCTGCGGCAAAACCCGTCAATGCCGCCCAGCCAAGTAAAGCGCGTTCAGACCCTTTCCAGTCTCTCAATGCACCGATTAGGCGCTCCTTCCAAAAGCGGGCAAGCATGGTGCGAATTTCGTTCGAATCATCGGTTAAGAGTTACCTTTGACGAGAAATTGATTAACACTCTTATGTCTCAACATCGCATTCTTGTGCCCATGGATTTCACTCCAGTGAGTGACATCGCCCTTGAACACGCAGTAGCCGTGGGAAAAGCTTTCGCAAGTGAAATCATGCTTTTGCATATCATCAGCTCCAAAAAGGAGATGACCGATGCGCGTCTTCGAATGCAAGCTTGGCAAGAAAAAGCGACCAAAGAATATCCGCATGAAGTGAGAACGGCGGTGCGCATTGGGTCGATTTTTGAAGACATTGACGATGTTGCGGTTGAGCAAGATGCCAACTTGGTCATCATGGGTACCCACGGAATCAGAGGCATGCAGTTTTTAACTGGGGGAAGGGCTTTGCGCATCGTGACCAATTGCTCAACTCCTTTTATCATAACACAGGAGCGCGGAATTAAGCCTTCTGGTTACGACGACATCGTCGTGCCGCTTGATTTACACCAAGACACCAAGCAAAAGCTGTCCACCGTCGCAGAAATGGCCAAGTATTTCAAAGGCCGAGTCCACATCATCAGTCCTGCGGAAAGTGATGAATTTCTAAGCAACCAATTGAGCCGCAACATCGCGTTTGCGAAAGAGTACTTCTCAGACCGCGGAATTGACTACACGGTCAAAATTTCAGAGCATAGTTCGAGTGCCTTTGTGAAAGACGTCGTTCGGTTTGCGGCAGCGATAGAATCGGATTTGATTAGCATCATGAACCTTCACGAAAAGAGCCTCATGGGCATTTTGGGGCAGAGTTATGAGCAGCAAATCATCACCAACGAAGCCCAAATTCCGGTGCTGATTATCAATCCAATTGAGACACGCGTTATTCGGGGCTCCGTCTTCACGCATTAAGTCTTAACGCATTAATTCTTCACGCATTAAGTCTTCACGCATCGCAAGTGCGGAGCAAAATGGACTCGACTAGCAATGCAGTGTCGATGATATCCTTGACCCCCGTGAGGGATCATTGTCATCCCTTTGGAAAATTCTTGCGCATGATTTGGATGTCGGCCTGAGAGGCATAGTCCACGATGAAGACTTTGCAGTCGGCTTGAGATGCATAATTCACCAACTTTCCGTTGGCGATGATGGCTTCGTTTTTCTCTTGACTTGAATAGTCAACAAAAAACACCTTGTAGTCAGCCTGTGAGGCGTAATCGACCATGAAGACTTTGGCGGGCATAATGTGGTTAATTTATCTCCAATGTAGTTCAAATTCCCCTCTACTCGTACTAACTTAGGTCTCAAAGAGCATTTTCAATGATGAATAGAGTCTTTCGTGTCAACTTCGGAGGGTATGGCGGCGAGCTGGTGATCGGTAAGGTGCAGTCCAAATTCGTGGAGTACTGGAAGCAGCGCATTCTCAACGGCGAAATGAACCACCCGGAAAATAGCGCTGGGCTGGTAAATCATCTCAGGGGGTTGGAGTGGGGTGATGAGGATGTAGATGACCAATCTCCTAGTCTCAGAGAGGAAGGAGTGAACCCCGCGTGGAATGAGGTGGACGACATTGAGCACCTCTGGGCGGCTTATGCCGATGGAGGATTCACCGTGGCCGAGGTGACAGGGCTGGAAGGAGATGAACGCCATTTCGGAGGCGATGCCCAGCCATTCGAACACCAAGGATCCCTCTACAGTCGAGAGGCCTATTTCGATGGTGACCTTCCCGAGGCTTCCAATCATCTGAGCCAGAAGGACATCGAAGCGCATTTTGTACCCGTCCTACTGGTCCACACCTCGGAGAAGGGCGACTTCGGATGCGTGTTCGTCGAAACCGAGGATGGGGCGGATTTCGACCCGAAGAAATTCTCCTTCAGCATTTGCGAGAACAATTACTGCGAAATAATCGACCGATGCTTTTATGGCCGGCAGGAATGCCAAGCGGAGACCGGATTCAGCAGCACGTCCAGTTCCGTGAGTGGAGATCATGCTATGGTCGGATATTTCAATGCGAAATACCATGATCCCCGGGATCGGTACACCGAAGATTACCTGAACCAGAATCATTACTGGACGGATTGAACTTCCTGTTTGCGCGATCTAAACCCTCACGGCGACGACAAGTACGTCATCCACTTGGTCCTCATCTCCCTTCCATTCGTGGAAAGCATCTGATAAGGCTTGCTCCATTTCTGGCATTGAAAGGGTTGATGCATGCACGAGTAATTCCCGGAACCGTTTCCGCATGAATTTCTTCCCGTTTGGCCCTCCAAATTGATCAGGAAAACCATCCGTCGCCACATAAATCACATCGCCTGCGATCAAGGGGAGGGTGTGCATCTGAAACTGCCGCGTTCCCGGCTCAAAAGATGCAATCGCCATCTTATCGGGTTTCAATTCTTGGAGCATCCCCTTGCGCACTAAGTATAACGGACAATTCGCGCCACTGTATTCCATTTCCATGCGTTCCATGTCAATGCTCACCATGGCCAAATCCATCCCATCGTTGACAGCGGTCTCATCGATTTGTTCTGACCGAAATCCTTGGGGCCTCAGAAGATCACATGCTGCACGATTCAATTGCTCAAGAACACGGTCTGGTTGGGTGTAGACTTTGGTAATCCGCTCTAAAGCATGGTGTCCAATCAAGCTCATAAATGCCCCGGGCACTCCATGCCCTGTGCAATCAATTGCTGAGAACATGCGCACCCTGCCGACGGAATGGAAGAAATAAAAATCCCCTGACACTCCGTCTCTTGGCTGGTAAAATACCGCGGACTCATCAAATACTTTCGCACGGTCAGTTGCCGAAGGAAGGATGGCCTGTTGAATGCGCTCAGCATAATTGATGCTATCCTTCAAATCGCCATAGAGCGACTCCACTTTGGCCTTTTGCTCTTGGACCTCCGCGGTTCTCAAGCGGACTTTCTCTTCCAATTCGCGTTCATTGTTCGCAAGGTCATCTCGCATCTTGAGAATGGCATGACCTAAGGCATCGTCCTCACTGAGCGGAGCATATTCCGCCTCGAATTGACCTTCTCCCACTTGCAGGCTAAACTCCCTTGTCCTGTTAATTCCGTCCGCCAATCGATTCACAGCCACAGCCATTTCGCCGATTTCATCAGCACTCGCTTCAACAGGATGCACAAGCGGGGCCCCTCTTCCTAGATAAAGCAAAGCCCGTTTCAATTCGAGCACGGGCTTGACGATTGAGCGCGTCACACCCCAAGCAATAGCAAAGCCAAGGATCAGGATTCCGAGGGCCACATTGCCGGCATACCATTTCAATTGATTGCTCAGGGCATCCATCTGCGTGGTCGAAGCCGACAAGGCGTCCGTCTGTGCCTTGGACATGCGGTCCATTCTCATTCGAATCGACCCCGTAAATTGAGGGATGCTCGACCCATCCAAGGCATAATATTCCGCATCCATCATCGCGATGGGATCGTCGTATGCCTGAAAAGAGGGCAAAAGCCGCATCACTTCGCTGTAAACCAAAAACAAGTGCTCAATTTCAGTTGCCAGAGAATCGAACTGATGCTGCAATGCCAGATCATTCCATTTCGCTACCAACGGACGCATCCCTTGAATCTGATTCGGAATCTCCGTTTCCATGAGCCCTGCGAGGTCCTGTTTCTCCGGATCGCGCGGTCCCGATTGGACCGAAAGCCAATGCCGAATGAGGATACGAGATTCTCCAATGGAGCGGTCCAACTCCTCTAACCCTTGGATGCTGGGCGTCAGCACCCCTTCGATGTGTTGACTGAGTCGCTGGCTTTCTCCCAGGGTACTGCGGGTCAATAAAAAGAGTGCACCTACCGCCATTCCAAAGATTCCGAAGCCCATGGATATGCGCCACCCAATGCCCCATTGGAACGTTTTTGGTACTCCCTTGCGAATCATGTGGGCAATTTAACGCTGGAACACCAGTTTTTTTAGAACTCCTACCGATTCCGCAGCTGCTCCTCGATTTTAACTCGGTATTCCTCCGATGCTTCCGGTTGAGATAGGGCATAATAAATCGTCATCAGCCCCTTCAACGTTTCCAACCGATCCGGCCGCTGTGCCTGCGCTTTTCTCATAGGAATAAGCGACTGCTCAAACAAACCGACGCAGACGTCTTGAATTTCCATTAATTCAAACATCGACGTCGTGTGGTTGATTCGCTTAAGTTGCCGAACTCCGTGATTGTAAAGTGCAATGGCCAGGTTGTATTGGCTGGCATAACTCGTGGGATCATGACTCAGCGATTCCTGGTAATGGGAGGTCGCCGACTCAAAGAGCCCCTGTTCTTCGGGCAAACCGGCAAACCGCTCGGTTTCGAGCAGCTGTGCATAAGCCTGGCCGAGGTAGCGGTGCAAGTCGGCACGCTGAGGAGATAAATCTTGCCCCGGATTTAAGGAAGTTTGAATGGCCTCGTAGCGTCCCATCAATTCCAAAATCATCGGTTCCGCATTTGGGGTAAATCCCTCAACCCATTGAATGGCATCCCGGAAATAACTTCGCGCCAAGAAATCCAATGCTTTTCGGGCCGTCTCGCGGTCAGCTGCAGGGAGGTTGGGCAGGCTCAATGCCCGCTGGAAACTCTGGGCAGCTTCTGTGCGAAAAACAGCCTCTTCGCCCGTCGCCCCCGAAGCTTTATGGAGCTCTTTTTGAACAAAACCGAGCACATACCACGCATGTCCATCAGAGCGATATGGGTCTTGTTGCATCGCGGGCTTCAATGCGTCATATGCCGCATCCCAGGATCCCGATTCGGCAAAGCGTGAAGCGGTTTCGATCGGGGTTTGAGCAGACAAGACAGTCGATAGCGAAACCGCCAATCCTGCGAGCACCGATGTATTCATTAGATGGGAGAAGGTGCGCATCATGGTGAAGTTTTTACGGCCCAAGACATGATTTTATTTCCAATGAGCATGCCTTTTTCCCGGGCTCGGTCTGCATTGATTTCATATCGAATTCTGTTTCCGACCGCAACGAAATTGATCAATGCACCGTTGGCAAGAGCTGCTTCTGAATTCGCTACAAGGAGCACGGGTTCATCGCTAAGCTGTTGGGCAACACGAAGCAATTCGCCTCCGCCAGGTTCACAATAAACAACTTGGCCTGCCGGACGCTCCAAGAAAGAATCAACTGCGTCGAAGAAATCAATTTTAAGCGGCAGCGCTCCAATTAATTTCAACGCGTATTTATCCAGTAGTTCTTCGTAAAGCCGAAAGTTTCCGATGACTGCGATATGAAAATCATCAGCCTCCGGCTCTTCTGGCCATTCATTTGATGCCGCAAAATGGAACAGAAAGTTCGCTTGCATGATGGCCCTTGTATCGGTCTCATCGACACCCGCATTGACCTGTGCGAAAGCCCCGGATGAAAGGAGCACCAGGGAAAAAAGCCACACCATATTCAACGCCATCGTTCTGTTCAAACGAAGATCAAAAAGAAAGCGTATGGGGCGAAGAGCCATCATGGTGTTGCGACATATTTCACTTCCAGGTTCATGCCTGGTTGATCCAACTTGAAAGTGAATTTATTCGAAGGTAAGAAAGCACATTGATGAAAGGAAGCGTTTTCACTTTGTTCGCAGTGGAGAAAGTATCCAACTCCACCACCAGGACTCAGACTCACTTTTTGCAACGTCCAAGGCTTGATTTAATTGAGAGGCGCGATTGACGATCACCGAGAGTCGCGAGTGAAAGGCCTCCTGTCCAGAGTTCAAGAGCTCTTTTTTATGCTCGTCGTTCCACTTGGCCAATTCCAAAAGAGGAACGAGCTCCCGGTTCTTGCGTTGATGTAGAATCGCCAGCAGCATCGTCCAGGGGTCTTGCTCCGCGACGTACTTGATTTGCCGGGTGCCAATGCGCTTAATGGGATGAGCCAACTTCCAATCGACAAGCTCCTGCAATACCGTGTGTGCTCGGCCACGGCTCATGTTCAATGCTTCCATGGCTGCATCAGTCGGTTGGGGGTTTGACTGAATCAATAACCATGCGTGCACGGAAAGCATGGCCTTGGGGACTCCCCAGTTGGCCCCAACTTTTTCCCAGTGCTGAATGAACGATGCTTGCGTTTCCGTCAAACTTTCAATTTTCTGTGAAAGTACGGAATCTTTTGGGGTGGACCTCAGACGGGACTTCAGATATTTCGCCCAACAGCGCCTGAACAACCCACCTCACCATCGTGGGGCCAATCGATACCCCACGGGTTCCCCAGCCTGTGCAAGCGAAATAATATGGATGCTTCGGAGAAACCTGGCCCAGGATAGGTCGGCGATCAAAACACGAAGGCCTCAAGCCCGCCTGATGCTGCATTATTTGAGGTTCCCGATCACTTTGGCACCGAACCCGGGTCACTTGCTCGAGCAAATGTGCAGGCGTTTCCTCCAGGCAAACAGGCTCAACAACATCCCAGCGGTAGGTCGAACCGACGCGGTAAGTTCCATCGGGAAGTGGCAATGCCCAACTGACATTATTGACGGTTTCTTGGCCCCAGTCCTCCGACGGTTGGATGTTGAGCACCTCCCCATGATTGCGCCGCAATTCCAATCCAAAGAGAGCCAAATCGTTTGCGGCCCCCACACCCCGGCAATCGATTACCGCATCGAATCCGTCCGGGCACCCATCCGCCATTTTCCAACTTTGGAGCTGCCAATCGCCTTGTGAACGCCAGCGCTCACGGCTGGCGCGGGTGAAGGATGGTACATCGAGCCAACCCGCATTCGGTATCCGGCCTGCTCCAAACGGTGCGATCACACTTTCATGCAAATCAGACGAGGTCAAAGTTTCAAGAAATTCCGACACTTCGTGATCACCCTCCGCTCGTTCATTCCACAATTCCGCATACGCCTCATCTGGAAAAATCCGAACAATGGGGACCCGATGCCAAAGCTCGATCCCGAGTTCTTTTTCGATTTGCTGAAACCGCGTTTGAGCTTCTTCTTGCTGCACTTTGGCGTTCCATTGAGCTAAAATCCTGCGAAATGAAACGGGATTGAACATGCCTGCCGCCACGTCAGATGCAGCCGGTCCCCCATCGCTCCATTGCTCAAATGCCAAACCCCGATGGTGCAGTTCCCAGGCAACCAATGCCCCGGCAAGACCGTCGCCTACAATGAGGGTTCGTCTCGGCGAAGGCATCTATTAACTCAATTCCAAAACACCCAATTCTCGGCTCACTCGCTCAAAAGCATTAATCGCCTGATCCAAGTGCTCGCGCGTGTGCGCTGCAGACAACTGGACCCGAATTCGCGCTTGGTCCTTTGGGACCACCGGATAGAAAAAGCCGATAACATATATGCCTTCTTCGAGTAACCGGTTCGCCATGTCTTGGGACAGTTTGGCATCGCCAAGCATTACCGGCACAATGGCCGACTCGCCATCTTTGATGGGCAGGCCCAATCGGCGCATTCCTGCTTTGAAATAATTTGTATTCTCCTCCAGTTGATCACGAAGCGCGGTAGATTCGCTCAGCATTTTGAACACTTCCAAAGACGCTCCAACAATGTTCGGAGCCAAGCTATTGGAGAACAAATAGGGGCGCGAACGCTGCCGAAGTATTTCGATGATTTCCTTCCGACCCGTGGTAAATCCTCCCATCGCACCTCCCACTGCCTTTCCCAATGTGCCCGTAATGATGTCCACCCGTCCAAGCGCATCGCGCAACTCAATGCTGCCTCTACCAGTCGCACCAATGAAACCCGTAGCGTGGCATTCGTCTACCATCACCAGTGCATCGTACTGATCCGCGAGATCGCAGATTTTATCAATTTGCGCCACGTACCCGTCCATGGAAAAAACCCCGTCTGTAACGATGATTTTGAAGCGATGCTTCTCAGCAGAGGCCTTTTGCAGTTGCGCTTCCAAATCCTCCATATCGTTGTTGGCATACCGGTACCGGGCTGCTTTGCACAACCGCACACCGTCGATGATGCTTGCGTGATTCAAAGAATCCGAAATGATGGCATCCTCCGCACTCAACAACGGCTCAAAAACGCCGCCATTTGCATCAAATGCAGCAGCGTAGAGGATGGTGTCTTCGGTATGATGAAACTCGGCAATCGTCGCCTCTAACTCCTTGTGAATATCCTGCGTTCCACAGATAAAGCGCACACTTGACATCCCAAACCCATGCGTGTCAATGGTGCGTTTTGCCGCTTCGCAGATCCTGGGGTGGCTGCTTAAACCAAGGTAATTGTTCGCACAAAAATTAAGCACCTTGGACCCGTCGGTTAACGTGATTTCCACGTCTTGGGCACCGGCGATAATTCGTTCTTTTTTGAACAGCCCCGCCGACTCAATTTGCTTGAGCTCGGCTTCGAGATGGGATTGCATGGAACCGTACATATGAAAATGATTAAGCTTATTTCGGTGCGAAATTAGGTCAAAACCGGTCGACCCAATGGGCTGCTTGATTCAGTCCTGCACCGAGCATGAGCGGTTCGTTTTGCTGGCCGTGGCCAATGGGCACGCCCCAATGCAACGGCTTTTCTTGGGGCCAATGGGTTTGAATCAATTCCACAAGGCCCTGCCCAAAAGGATTGTCAACCGCTTGACCATCGGCAATCGTGTTGTCATGCAAATCCAAAAAATCTCCCATCAGAAGACCATGCGCCTTCTCAAAGACGCCCGCTAAGCGCAGAGCAAGCAACATTCGATCGATGTGGTAGATGTATTCATCCAAGTCTTCCAGCACCAACCAAGCACCCGTGCAATCGGGAAAATAAGGGGTCCCAAGTAAGCTGTACAACACCGATAGATTGCCCCCAACAACGGGAACATCGGCCATTGGTGATTCCTCGGTTAAGGCCTGCCAAAAGTGCTGTTGGGCAGATTCCGAGGACGAGCTAAACGTATTCGCTACAGGTGCATGCAATGAAGCCACGCCCTGTCTTTGGGCCCAACCGTGTAAAGCAGTCACATCACTGAATCCAATCAACCACTTGGGGTCGCTCTTGAATGCCTGCGCATCGAGCAAAGGCAATATCCGACCGCACCCATAACCTCCGCGCATGGCCCAAATCGCCCGAACTCCATCATCGGCAAACCCGGCATTGAGAATGGCCGCACGGTGTGCATCCGCTCCTCCAAACTGGCCCGCACGTTGCAACAATCCTTCTGGAACGACAGGATTGAACCCTGCATCGCGGATGACTGCGACCGCATCATGGACCTGAGATTCCATCACAAACCGCGCTGGTGCTGCAAGCAAAATGTCCGAACCCGGTGCGAGCAATGCGGGAATTCGATAGGTTTCGTGAATCATCCTTTGCAAGATGGGTCGGGATGGGGAAAAAGCCCGAAATTTGTACCACTTTCGAACGAACCATGACTGCACATTCTTCTTTCCGTCACCCGAAGCGACTGATGATGACCTCTGCGTTGCCCTATGCCAATGGGCAGATCCACATTGGCCATGTAGGTGGAGCTTATTTGCCTGGAGACATCCGAGCACGGTTTGAACGGATGGCAGGATCCGATGTCGTTTGGGTATGTGGGAGCGATGAACACGGCGCCGCCATCACCTTGCGGGCGAAAAAAGATGGCGTCACCCCACGCGAAATTGTGGACCAGTACCACCATGAAATGCAGGAGGCGTTCAAAGGGTTGGACATTTCATTTGATCATTATTCGCGCACTTCGAGCGAAAAACATCACAGGGTAGCGCAAGATTTCTTCTTGAAACTCCTCGACCAAGGAAGTTTTGAAGTGAAAACGGAGGCTCAATTTTACGACTCAGAAGCCGACCAATTCCTCGCAGACCGCTACATCACTGGCACCTGCCCCAAGTGCGAAGCCCCGGGAGCGTACGGCGATCAATGCGAAAAATGCGGGACAGCTTTGTCTCCGACCGACCTCATTGATCCCCAATCAACCCTCAGTGGAGCAACCCCGGAGTTGAAGGATACCACCCTGTGGTACTTGCCCATGGGACGCCATGAAGGCTGGCTCAAATCTTATATAGAAACCGGTGAATTGAATGGCGGAGCGCACCACGATGCTTCAGCTTGGAAGGCCCACGTCACAGGACAATGCCGCAGCTGGATTGACAGCGGGTTGCAGAGCCGTGCGATGACACGCGACTTGGACTGGGGTGTTCCAGTGCCTGTGGAAGGCGCCGACGGAAAGGTGCTTTACGTCTGGTTGGATGCCCCCATTGGCTATATCACGTCGACCATGGAATGGGCCGAAACGTCCGGGCAAAACTGGCGCGACTGGTGGCAATCCGATGATGCCGAATTGATCCACTTCATTGGCAAGGACAACATCGTTTTCCATTGCCTCATTTTTCCCATCCTCCTCAAAGAACACGGTGACTACATATTGCCCACCAACGTTCCAGCCAATGCATTCATGAACCTGGAAGGCGACAAGATTTCAACGTCGCGCAATTGGGCCGTTTGGGTCAACGAATTCCTAGCTGAATTCCCCGGCAAAAGCGATGAACTACGCTACGTCCTTGCGAGCATCATGCCGGAGCAAAAGGACAGTGAATTCACGTGGGCAGATTACCGTGAACGGGTCAACAACGAATTGGCGGACGTGCTGGGCAATTTTGTCAATCGCGTGCTGGTGTTGACGCGTAAATACTACGACGCTGTGGTCCCCGAAATCGCTTCGCAGGCGCTCACTGCTGAGGACCAAGCGGTCCTCGCAACCTTGGAATCCGCACCGATCAAAATCGCCGATTTCATCCGCCGAAGCCGATTCCGCGATGCCCTGCAAGAAGCCATGGGGGTGGCCCGACTTGGCAACAAATACATGACAGAGCAAGAACCTTGGAAGGTCTTCAAGACCGATGCCGAGCGCACCGCGATGATCATGAACACCTGCATCCAAGTCGCCGCAAATTGTGCCGTCCTGCTCGAGCCGTTTTTGCCACAGACCGCCAAAAAACTGCAGACCGCGTTTGGCATTTCCAACGCCGCTTGGGAAGCCGTCCGCCCTGACATGATCGCCGCTGGACAAAAACTGGGAGAACTCCCCATTTTGTTCGAAAAGGTGGACGAAGAAACCGTTGCTGCCCAAGTATCCAAACTCGAATCCGCCCGCGCTACCGCTTCTGGGGCTCGCATGGATTGTGAACCATTGAAAGAGACCATGACATTTGAAGATTTCCAAAAGCTCGACCTGAGGGTCGGAGAGGTAACGGCCTGCGAACGGGTTCCCAAGGCAGACAAACTTCTGCAATTGACCATTCGAACGGGGCTTGATGAGCGCACTGTTCTGAGCGGAATTGCCGAACATTTTGAACCGGAAGAAGTCGTCGGAAGGCGCGTCACGCTCCTGGCCAATTTGGCCCCGCGTAAAATTCGCGGAATCGAAAGTCAGGGCATGGTGCTCATGGCTGAAACCGAAGATGGGGCGCTGCGTTTTGTCACACCAGAGGAAGGCTCTTCTGCCGGTGACGTCATCCGCTAAGAACGCAACCTCTTCAGATCGAAACTCAACTCAAAACATCATCTTGATCGAAGCTGAGAGGGTTCGGCCATACGACCAATACCCTTCGAGCTTTCCGTTTTCGACCGTACCTTGAATTTTATCCCCTGTTTGTGGGTCTGTCATAAAGGTCTCGAATCCGTCGCTGATGTAGATGTTATCCAAGGCGTTTTGGACGTTTAGGCTTGCCCTCCAAGAAAGCCCTGCTGCTTCGAAGTTGTAACTTCCGCGAAGGTCCAGGTACCCAAAAGCTGGCAACATGACCGGTTGCAATCCCGCTCGGTCCGGATTTGTTCGGTCTGTGTCCACTTGGAAGCGGGCATACAAATTCCAGTTGTATACATAATTCGCTCCAAGCCTGAAGCGCTTGGTTACGTTCAAATTCGTCAGCACACCCACTTGAGATTGCGGAGCGTCACTGACTTTCAAGCCTGCCGAATAAATGAACAAAGACTCGAGCACTTCACCGCCCTCTTCCGAAGTGATTTCTGCGTTGACGTCGTTGTCCCATCTCCAATTCCCAAAGGATGCCATGCCGCCAATTTCGACCCACGAAATTGGGCGAGCACGCCACTCAAACTCAATGCCTTCATGGGTTTGAATGAGTCCGGTAATAAACGCTCGGTACTCGGTACCATCCGGTCGCAAAAGCGGGCTGCTCATAATGCTCTTATCCCTCCATTGCGTGTGATATGCATTGACATCAAATGAAATGCCCTTCCATCGGAAGCGATAACCTGCCTCTAGCGCAGCTACTTTTTCATTGGTCAATCGGTCATTGCTCAGAATATTGGAGTAGTTCGTGAAGACGTATCGGATGAAAGGCGCTCGAGAATAATATCCGCCATTGAGGTAGAAGTGACTGGTTTCCCCGAGCTTCACACTTCCTCCCGCCTTTAAATTAAATCCAGTGCTTCCGGCTTTTTGCGATTTGATGCCATAAACAAACTCCTCTGAGGTTTCCAATTGACCTGTTTCCTCGTTGACCTCGGTAATTTCCTGGACACCCGTCTCCTCATATCGGAAGTACTTGTATGGGTCAATCCGACGGTACGTTGTATGCGAGATGGTTCCTGCACCAAACAAACTAAATCGGTCGTCTTTGTACTCCACTTGTGCGAAACCTCCAGCGTATTGAACACGGCCAATGTCATCATAATCTACCTTGTCTCCTGGTCTAGCGAGCAGTGCATAATCCGGATTGACCCCGTAACCATCCGAACTGCCGAACGACTGCAAATAGAAATCACCGCCGAGCAGATTGTTGACCCGGGTGAAGTGCTTGCCACTGTAATAACGCGCATCCAAGCCCGTCATGATGCTCACTCGGTCATTCACCTCCGTACGCAAAGTGGACAAGATGCCCGTCCAAAAGTGCTCGTTGTGTGCGTTTTCAATCACGCTGCGACTGCGGCCACCGACAACGGTATCGCCTTCGGCCACCACGGGGTCGCCAAATTGGTGCAACGTATCGATCCAGGCCTGAGCGGATTCGTCGTATCCAATTTGATTCGCAGCATAAGTGACCGCCTGAGAATTGCCCTCATTGGAATCCCATAGGTAATCCCAATTTAAAGAAGTTTTGACACTTCGGGAGGTTCCCGTTGAGTCCACGTATGTTTCACTGATCCGTGGATTGCTTGTACCATCATATCGGGATCCATAGCCCTGCCCAACACTCACGTAATAACTCGTAGCGAGGTGTGTACGCTCACTCAATTGCCAGTAATGATTCAAAGCAAACTGAGGTTTGTGATAGCCGTTGACCCGTGAGTTCAAGACTTCACCCTCTTGGCCGTTGCGATTGAGGTACCCCCAATCTTCATTCCAACGGTGTGCTTCGTAACCAAGATTTTGGAGGTCATTGAACCGTTCGACGGTAAGCTGGCCGCGACGCTGGCCATGCGTTTGGGGGGCTCCGATGGCCGTAAAAACAAGGCGGTGTGCACCGAAATCCTTGGCTGCCGTTAAAAAATAGCTCCACGCATCAATGAAAGTCGCATCAACATACGCATTGCCCATGGTCCTGCTTCCAACAGCGCTGACGGCCCATCCATTTTCCATCACTCCCGAACTCAACGACAGCATCGTTTTATACCGGCCGTAATTGGTCACACTCTGCATGATGCTTCCCCCTTTTCGCATGTCTGTGGCCTTGGTGATGATGTTGAGCGTGCCCCCAACCGAGTTAATGGCAAGCTTCGAAGCGCCCAATCCTCGCTGTACTTGCATCGTATTGACCGCGTCACCGAGACCGGCCCAATTCGACCAATAGACCCAGCCACTTTCCATGTCATTCACAGGAATTCCGTTGATCAGAACAGCCACATTTCGCTGGTCAAAGCCCCGGATATTGATTCGACTGTCTCCGAATCCCCCCCCGCTTTTCGTTGCATACACTCCCGGTGTAATGTTGAGGGTCTCGACCAATTCTTTATCTCCTAACTGCTCCTCAATCATTTTGGCGTCCAACGTAGATACCGCGACTGGCGTCTCACGATCAATGGCCACCGACGCAATCACGTTGGCTTCCGATAAGCCGATGGTGGACGATTGCATCATCACCTGGCCCAAGTCAATCACCCACGATTGGGCCCCCAATTCTACCGCTTGCCGATGAGCAACATATCCGATCATGCTCACCACCAACTCTGCAGAACCTACTGCCTGGGTCGTGAACGTGAACTGACCATTGTAATCAGAAACAGTCCCTGTGCGGTATTCCTCGAGAAAAATCGATGCTCCAGGCAAAGGCTCTCCGGAATCGGCATCGACCACCGATCCTTGAAGTTTCGTTTGGGCTAGCGTTACTGAAAGGCTCAATAAAAACAGCAGGGACAACATCCATGCTTGGCGGAAAATGTGTCGGAGCATCATTTGAAGGACTTGGTGTGAACGGTCCGCTTTTCAGCGAATACTTCGGCAATTTAGGGGCAAATTTTTAACTCCACCTACCGGCCTTATGCAAGTATTGTGCGATTTGTACGGTATTGGTAGCTGCTCCTTTGCGCAAATTATCCGCAACAATCCACAAATGCATGCCTCTGGCATTGGCTAAGTCCCGACGAATCCGACCGACAAACACTTCGTTTTGTCCGGCAGCAGTGAGCGGCATGGGGTATTCTGCTGCACTGGGGTTATCCTGCACGGCCACTCCGGGGAAGGCCGCTAATCGCTCCCGAACATCGTCCAACTCAAATTCCTGTTCAAATTCGAGGTAAACACTCTCGCTGTGCCCGCCCATCACCGGAACGCGCACGGCTGTGCAAGTCATGGAAACCGAATCGTCGCGGAGGATTTTCTTGGTCTCATGCCACACTTTCATCTCCTCTCGCGTGTATCCATTTTCACCAAATACGTCGCAATGAGGCAGGCAATTCAAATCAATGGGATGCGGATAGACTGGGTTTTCTGCCACAACTCCCCGGCGTTCCGTTTCGAGTTGAGCGATGGCGGCTTTTCCCGTACCCGTAATGCTCTGGTAGGTACTTACGATTCCACGCTGAATGGTAAATGCATCGTGCAATGGCTTCAACACCATGACCAATTGCATGGTGGTGCAATTGGGGTTGGCGATGATGCGATGATGGGGTTGCAATGCATCCCCGTTCACTTCAGGAACAATCAAAGGGCAAGAAGCGTCCATGCGCCATGCGCTGCTATTGTCAATCACCGTAATCCCTGCAGCTGCAAATTTAGGCGCCCACTTTTTGGACACATCGCTTCCGGCGCTAAAAAGTGCAACGTCTGGTCTAGATGCCAAAACCTCGTCTACTCTGCGGACAGGCCACGTTTGACCCAAACACGACAATTGCTTGCCTCGGCTGCTCTCACTTCCGGCAAGCAGAAGCTCGTCCAAAGGGAAATCTAATTCTTCCAGAACGGAGAGCATGGTTCGCCCCACCAATCCAGTCGCACCAATGATGGCAATTCTGAGTCCTTTCATCTGTCCTGCTTTTCACTTGCAAATTGATGACTCTCAACGAAGAAATCGAGTGTTCGCCAATAACGTGTTGACGTTATTTCGTGGATAAAATGGGCGCGCAAAAAAGGCATTGCAGATGGTTTCTTGTCATCATGGGAAGTCAGTGCTTCGTGCCATTGGCCATTGGACAGTGGTCGGTGACGGGGACACTGAACGATTGGGAACAAAACGGAGCTACTTGGACATTATCCGCTGATGCAGCAGGGACTTCCTATTTGCGGCTGTCACCAATCAGTCTGCCGACAGAAGATTGGGGGTTGTCTTGCCGCATCCGATGGAAGCAAGACCTGTCTGGCTCGGGGGCGAATTTCAGCCGGCTGCATTGGTTGACTGATACCGGTGGGGTTGCAGTCGAAGGTTGGCAATCTCAGCCCGATCTGGCCCCTGGTAGTTTTTTCCACCTCGGAGAGACCGGGACAAATGATTCATTGAGGTGGTTCTCGTTGATTCCTGCCGCATCCAATTCAACATTTTCCGTGCTGTCTCCATCAACGAATGCTCATTTTTCTGAACCCATGGAACTCGAACTGGAGTGGCATCAGCCTCCTGACTCCGATACCGCTTGGGTGGGAATTCGGCGAATGGATGCATTTGGAAACCAATCCGCGCTTTGTTTTCTATCAAAGGCGGTGCATGCCCTGCCTCAGTCCCTCGCATTTTCTGCCGAGTTCACCTCATCCCATACCACTGATTTCGAATTCGAAGTGCTCCAATTTGGGCCCTACATACCGGATCTCATTGCGCCAAAAATCCATGCACAGGAATTCCGCACTGGACCGGTCATTCAAATACAATTTAACGAGCCCATTGCAGCCAACACCGGAGTGGTTCTGCACGGCCCTCTTTGGGATTCCATCCCGTATCTCTTTAATCCCGCTCTAAATCAACTCGAATTTCTCCCGCTCGCAGACTGGGAAATCGGGCAGTCACGCAGGATAAAGATCAGTGAGTTTTTTGATGTTTCGGGCAACGAAATGGGCGATACGCTGATCGATTTTCATCGAACGCACTCTCTGATCAATGACCCTGGTGACTTGATATTCACAGAAATCATGATTGAATCGGAGGCTCAGGGCGAGTGGATTGAATTGCTGAATGCATCCGATCATGCTATTCGTCTGGCGGATCTACTGTGGAAGGATGGAAGCACTTCTACCGTCTCGAACCTTGAGCCTATGGACAGCTGGGATGGGGTCTTGGAACCGGAAGAACGCGCCATTTTCATGTGTTCAGAAGGCACGAACCCTTTGGTCTCTCAACACAAGGCTCAAATCCAATCAAACAGCACATTCCATAATTCAGGTGAATCCCTTCAACTGATGAACATCCACGGGGAAATCCTGAACGAATTGATTTATACATTGGATTGGTGGGAGACTTCCCAGGAGGGAATTCATCTGCAAAAGAGATACCTAACGGCTTGCAATATTCAAGAAAATTGGTTCGAAGGAAGTCAGCCCCCTTCGCCTGGGATGGCTTCAAGCGATGAAGACGAGGCTCTATCGATCGAGAGTTTTTACCCTACTCATTCCCTGCCACTGGGGCCACAGCATGGGAGTACCTTCTTCAACCTGCCCCTGGATCCAAGCCACACGCCGCTCATGCATCAAGGCCATGCTTGGTGGACTTTGGACAGTCCGCATGCCGTGAGGTGGGAGTTGGATTCAGTGCCCCCAGATACTGATTGGCGGTTGAGGCTCAGCAACATGGCCAGTTGCTATTCTGAAAAGGGCGAGCAAACCGCTTGGCCCATCAACCTCCATGTGCAGTCTTTTCCTGTTCCAGGTGACTTGGTGATTGCAGAAATCTCGCACCATCCACAAGGTTTGAGCGAGCAATGGGGGAGCTTTGTAGAGGTCCTTAACGCATCTTCCAAAACCATCGAATTGGCAGGCGTCGAAGTGAACAGGGTCACGTGCAACACACGCACCATTCTCCATCCCAGCGACCGATTTTGCTTTGAGTCCATCGACCTTCCAACCCAGCGCGGCAACGTCATGCTCAAGGATGTATTCGGCGAGGTTTTACACGAAGTCTCATACCGCGCTTGCTGGCACCGTGATCGATCCAAAGAAAACGCAGGTTTCAGTCTGGTACGCCTCCACACCCAACACATGGAAAACGGAATTGACAGTTGGCGGGACTGGGATTCCAGTTCTGATGCTCGAGGCTGCTCCTTTGCTTCGCCTGATGCCACTGAGCTTATCCCTCTCACGCTCCCGACTGAACCTGATCCGGTTCCCTTGTTGTGCGGGCAATTTCAAGGTCAACGGATTTTGTTGCTCAGCGAAGCGCATGATGAATTCAAGGACGGCTGGATTCCCCTCAAGCCCGAAGTTCATGGAAACTGGCTTTGGGCGTTTGAACCCCACACCGTATGGCTGGATCTCAACCCCTTGCCCGAAGAAATCTTTGAATGCCCCTCAATCGATCAAATCAACTTCGAGGCGCAGCTTACATTGAATGAAATCAGGCGACTCCGCACCAACGGTGAAGAACCCTTCATTGAACTCGCCAATTCTTCTGACCTGTGGGGTACCACGAAAGGGTGGCAATGGTCCACCGAAACTCCATCATTCCCAGATGATTGGAAGAGCATTACTCCAGAAATTCAGTGGTTTATCCCGCCTTATCAAACCGTAGCATGGGCGCATTGTCCAAGCCGGGTGAACCCTGCAAGTGTTTTGATTCCTGCTGATCTCCCAAGCACCTGGTCCACCTTTTCACTCCAGTTGGCTCGCGACGGCGAGCACATGGACCTCGTTTGGATCGAACCCGACATGGAATCGCCTTGGCATAGCTTGGATCACAGTCTTGAACGAACAACCATCCATTCGATCACAGGAAGTACAGCAAACTGGAAGTCTTCGAGCCATGCCTCAGGACATTCTGCTGGCGAATGGAACAGTTGGCAGTTGCAGCATCCCATTTCTTCCATTCAACCGATTGTTGCACTTCAAGATACCTGGTATCGCGATGGGACGGGCAACATTTGCCCGATTCAACTTCAGATCACAGCGCCAGGAGAAGGGGCTTGGGAGGTACAGCTCAAAATTGTCGACGGGAATGGGACAGACCTGCGTTCCTTTCATGAAGAAACATGGGCCATTCACGGGGAAACTCCTCACATCATTCACTGGGACGGATTGTCCAATAATGGGACATTCACACCCGGCACATACTGGGTCATTGCACAATTTCAATCATTGCATTCGCAAGATTTCAGCAGATATTCCCTTCCAATTCATCTCTCACTTCATTAAGCGTTGCGGAATCTGCGTTGATTTTTGAATCTTCGCAGCATGTTTGAAGGTCAGCCGCTTCCCGACTCTGCCATTGTGGTTCTAGCAACTCCAATCATTCTGGCGCTCATCGGGCTCATTGCGACTGCCCTGCTGCGCGTTCGCTTCCAACGAGAATGGGCATTAACAGTTTGGTCAGCGTATCAGATTAAGCGGGTTTGGCAGCGGTTAGCAGATGAATCAGCTCGAACGGGAGGCACGATCACGAGCCACGGCTTGGGGTTGGTTTGCTGGGGCATACTCGGAAGCTTATGGGAGTTCCAAGCTTTAGAGGAACTCCCCTCTCAATGGGGATGGACTGGGGCAGGATGGGGAATGTTGTTGGGACTCTGCACGCTTCTGACCCGTCATCTGGGAGGTTGGATAGGAGCTTGGGTGACGATGGAGGAGGAAGCAGTCCAACGTGGATTTGAAGTCGACCGCCACATGCGAAATTGGTTGCTCTGGTTGCTGACCAGTTTGCTCGTTTGGGAACTATCGCAAAATATGGGGTTCAATGAACGCGCTATCATCTGGAGTCATGCGCTGGTAATCTGGGTTGGCTGGCTCGCAACAAAGTGGATTCGTCAAATTCAATCCATCGTGCAAAAGCGGCTTCATTTTAGTTGGGGAATTGCCTACATTTGCACCCTCGAAATTGGACCTTCCTATCTCCTGTACTGTGAATTAGGTTAGTCCGTTTGTGAGCATTGAACCAAGACTATGGCGCAGAAGCTTAAGACTATTTTGATTTCCCAGCCGAAGCCTGCTACGGACAAGTCACCGTACTTCGACCTAGCAGACCGACAAAAACTGACCATTGACTTTCGTCCCTTCATTCACGTAGAAGGAGTCGAGGGCCAAGAGTTTCGTCAACAACGAATTGACCTGGCCGAGCATACGGCGGTCATCATGACGAGTCGAAACGCCGTCGATCACTTCTTTCGGCTAGCCGAGGAATTGAGGTATGAAGTCCCTGATTCGCTGAAATACTTTTGCATCAGCGAGGCCACTGCATTCTACCTGCAGAAATATGTGGTCTACCGCAAACGCAAAATTTTTTACGGCAAATTCCGCTTCCAGGACTTGATGGATTCCATCAAAAAGCACAAAGGGGAAAAGTTTTTGTTGCCGTGCAGTGATTTGATGAAGCCCTCCATTCCGAAAATTCTCGAAGAGGCCAACATCAACTTTACCCGGGCGATGATGTACCGAACAGTTTGTTCAGACCTCAGTGACCTGAGTGAGGTAAAGTATGACCTGCTCGTCTTTTACAGCCCCAGTGGTATCGAGAGTCTATTTAAAAATTTTCCGGAATTCAGTCAGGGAGAAACGAAAATCGCTACGTTTGGACCAACGACTGTCAAAGCAGCGGAAAAAGCAGGTTTGCGCGTGGATGTATCAGCGCCAACCCCGAAAGCCCCCTCAATGACTATGGCCATTGAGCACTACATTCAGGGCAAATAAGCGCCCTTTGTCCGAGTCATCTAACTTTTCATTCCCGCGGGCTGAACACCTCAAATCCAAAAAGCTCATCGAACAGCTTTTTGAAGGAGGGTCGAAGCTCAAATCTCGGCCACTGGTTGTGCGCTATCTAGAAGCCTCCCTGCCGGAAGCTGTCCCTTGTCAGGCCATGGTTTCAGTCAGTAAACGCTCGTTCAAGCGCGCTGTTGATCGCAACAGAATCAAACGCCTGATGCGAGAGAATTGGCGCCTTCAAAAGCAACCCGTTCTTGAGACGCTCGATGCACAACAAAAACAGTGGGCCATCGTTTTCATTTTTGTGGGAAAAGAAATGCCTACTTTCGAGGAGATGCAAAAAAGCATGACCACCGTCGTTGAACAGTTGACAAACGCACTTGTATGAACTTGCAGCCCCGCCCCTCCTCGAATTCACGCAAACGCTGGCTTTGGATGGTGCCATTTCTGGGACTTTTGATCGCAGCAGCTCCCCTCCGGGAAAATTACTTTGAATTATCGAAGCAACTCGAAATCATGACGGCCATGTTTCGGGAACTCAACATTTATTACGTCGACGAGATTCAACCCGGTGAATTGATGGAAGCCGGAATGGACGCCATGGTCAGCAGCCTCGATCCATACACGGTTTACTACCCAGAATCGCGCATCGAAGATTTACGGTTCATGACCACTGGAGAATATGGTGGCATCGGCGCCAGCATCCAATTCATCAATGATCGACACTTATTTGTGGACGTGCTGCCTGACTTTCCCGCAGCGCGAGCAGGCTTGAAAATTGGCGATGAATTGACCCATGTGGATGGCCAACCGCTCCTAGAGGTGAACCCTGATTTGGTCTCAGAGCTTCTGCAAGGAGCGAGTGGAACTGAGGTGATCATCAAATACATCCCCAATGGTGCATCGGAAACCACCGAATTGAGCATCGAGCGTGAAAAAATAAAGTTGCCTGCAGTGCCCTTCCGTTCAGTCGTAGCAGACAGCACTGGATACGTCATACTGCGGGCCTTTACCCGTGGTTGCTCCTTCGAATTGCGTCAGGCCATTCGGTACCTTCAAGATAGCACAGATGTGAACCAATTGGTTTTAGACTTGCGTGGGAATGGAGGAGGCTTGCTTCAAGAATCCATCAGCATCGTCAATCTGTTTGTGCCGAAGGGAGAAGAAGTCGTGAGCACCCGAGGTAAAAAAGAAGAGTGGTTGAAGAGCTACAAAACAATGGCTGACCCTCTCGTACCAGACTGGCCTGTTGCCGTGCTCATTGATGAACAATCCGCATCGGCATCCGAAATTGTCGCCGGAACACTTCAAGATTTGGACCGTGCAATCATTGTCGGCCAAGAGAGTTTTGGAAAAGGCCTCGTCCAGCAGACCAAGCCACTGGCCTATGGCACCAAACTCAAAGTCACCGTAGCCAAATATTACACGGCGAGCGGCCGGTGCATCCAACGCCTTGACTATGGCGGAAAACGTTCCGCTGAAGGAGTAGCACAAGCGTTCGCTGACTCGACACTCCAGTCGTTCAAAACACGCAATGGTCGTCCTGTAATTGATGGAAAAGGAGTTCAGCCGGACGTTCCAGTGGACCTTCCTTACATGGGATATGTGCTTGAAGGACTCTACATGAATGGAACCCTTTTCGACTTTGCCAATGCTTGGAGTGCGCAACATGATAGCATCGGACCAGCCAAAGATTTTCACCTCAGCGAAGTCGATTGGCAGGCATTTGTTCAATTCGCAAAGGACAGCGAATCCACTACCTTTGAGTCCAGAACACAAACGGCCTGGAGCGAACTCACTGCACTGGCTCGTGAGGAGCAGATATACTCCCTCGATTCCACAGCATTCGATGCCTTTTCTCAGGTATTGGAGCCTTCCATCGAGCGGGATTTGAATCGGTTCAAGGAAGAAATAACATGGGCTTTGGAGGAAGAATTGGTTATGCGATATCATCTGCAAACCGGGGTTATTGAATGGTCGATACCTCGGGACAACCCCCTCAACAAAGCCATTGAATTGATGTCCACAAATCGACACTTGGACATCCTAGCAGGTCCCACGTTTACAGAATGAGTAAAATGCACAAAGGTTCGAATCCTTCGGTGCAAAGGACGTATGACGCGGCCCTGATTCTGACGGCTATTGCGCTTCCTTTCTCCAACTTTTTGATGAGTCAAGGGGCCTTTTTGCTGGTCATTGCTTGGGCCGTCGATCGCTGGAAAAACGGACCGATTTTCCGCGGACGATCATGGGCATTTTGGCAATCTCAACTCGTCTTGTGGGGAGTGTTAGCGCTGTTTGGATGGCAGTTGATGAGCCTGTTGTGGTCCGCCGACTGGACGTATGGCTGGCGTGCGTTGAGGATTGAACTCCCCTTGTTGGCCTTTCCACTCATCTTGATCTCAGGTCGATGGAATCAACAACGAGGAATGAACTTAGTGCAGCATGCTTTGGCCGTCGCGGTTATCGCCGCTTGCGTCGCTTGCCTTTGGATGGGCTACCATTTTGAAGGCAAAATGCAATCGCGTGATTGGTCTCCATTCATATCTCACATCCGATTCAGCCTCCTGATCACGTTCATTTGGGGCTGGTGGCTGCATCGTTGGATGATGCAGAAAGAAGTGGTGGCGGGCATATTTCTGATCTTGATTGGTTTATTCGGCGGACTGTTTACCTGGAAGGTGGCGTCGTTGACCGGTGCAATCTTATTTCCAGCGGTAACATTGATTGCATGGTGGATTTCCAACAAAGGGCGCATGATCGTGTTGACCATAGCCGGCTTTAGCGCGGTAGCTGCCGCTTTTTTTTGTTGGAGTTTACGACCCGTTTATCCGGATGCAGCAACCCTGATTGAAACCACGGAAAAAGGTGCGTTTTATGAACATCACCCCGATCGTTGCCTGCGTGAAAATGAGCACCATGTTTGGACATTTCTCGCGTGGAATGAGCTGGAAGTCGGATGGGCAGCACGCAGCGAGCTTCCATTAAACGGCCTGGATGGACGGCATCAAGAACTGCGCATGACGCTCATGCGGTTCCTCACGTCCAAAGGCCTTGCGAAGGACCTTGCAGGAGTCGCTCAGCTATCCAATCGAGAAATTGGATGGATTGAATCTGGAGTCCCTACCATATTGGAGTTTGAGCATCATGGCCTGCAGCGGCGATTGGATGCTGTCCAATTCGAAATTTGGAATGCTTTGGACGGGGGAAATCCCAGTGGACATTCCATAGTTCAGCGCTTGGCGTTCTTGCGTGCAGCTTTTCATATCTATCGTCATCACCCGGTCATTGGGGTGGGGATTGGAGACGTAGGACAATCATTCGACTGGGCCTATTCCGAATTAAACTCTCCCCTCGCACCCGAATTCAGGCTCCGTGCACACAATCAATTTGTGACATTTCTAATCGCAGGTGGTCCGCTAAATTTAATTTTGTGGGCAGCAATCCTACTGACCCTTGCATGGAGAGGTGTCCGACCTGGTGACTCGTCCCTTCCGCACATGGCTTTACTCTTTGTTTGTGTATTAGCGCTTTCTTGCTTGACAGAAGACACACTGGAAACCCAAGCAGGAGTGACCTTCGCTGGATTCTTCATTGGTCTACTGGGACGCCGCACCCACGCCCAAATCCAATAAAGCTGCAGCAACGTCCGCAACTTCTATGTCCAAGCACCCTTCGTCTGTTCGGTTGGATGTAGCGATCCACTTGGCCCGTGATCCCATCGGATGCCATCGCTCGGGCCAAGTCGGTGCCGCTGTGCCATAAAGACCAACACATGCTGTACCTAGAGCCGAAGCCAAGTGAAGAGGTCCAGTGCTCGAAGCCACCAAGCCGTCTACCTCTTGAATCAATGACATCAATTCCTCCAATGTCAATGCTCCCGTGGCATTCACTGCATCCACCTCTTCACACCATAACGCGAGCTCAGGCCAAGCTTCGGCCTCTTTGGCGGTGCCCGTCCAAATGACACGGTGCCCCTCCCTCATCAACGTGCGCATCAATTTCACATACTGATCGATGGACCAATTTGTGGCGCTATTGTTCGATCCCGGATGAAGAATAACGTGGCTGCGACCTGGAGCCAGCCAGGTTGCAGCTCCTTGCACCCGCGTTTGTACATGACTCCACGATTCGGCCTCCAATCCCGCCCATTCAGCCCATTCCTCCGGAGATTGAGACGGCATCGCACCCGGCTCGACCCATCCTGGGACCGGTTGAAGAACATGGGCCAAATCCAATCCGTGCCACGCCTCGTGCTGTCCAGAATGCTTTCGCGAAACCCCGTGGCGTAGATTGATGTAGCGGGCAAAAGGCCAGCGACGCGCTGTTCCAAGCCGCAAAGGAACCCCCGCATGCTTCAATGCTTTGGCGACTTCAACATCTGGAAAAGCCAAAATCGCCGCATCATAAACACTCAAATCCAATGGTTCATCTCCATCCCACTCCAGCACCTGAACGACAGACCGAGAAGCTCTGGCTACAGGAGCGGCATAAGCACGTACCAAAGCATCGACTTGAACGTGCTTAGCCAATCGACCCGCAATGGGCAATGTCAGCACCACGTCGCCGATTGCATCGGTGCGACATAACAAAATTCGTTGAACCTCTTCCCTTCCGGAATGCTTCAGCACCGATTTCTTCCAACGCCATGCAGCGGCCTTTCGGTATTTTTCAGAGGTAGCGAAAGCGCTCCACCGGGCAATGGTCCATCCTGCCCAGCCATCTCGCCAACCACCTCGAAAAAGAGCGTTTTTCATCCACTGAAAAGCTGATTTCAATGGACGTATGAGACTCCATGTCATCCAGTCCGGTCCACTGTATTGAGTTGCAGCGATGTCACTGAAAAACCGAATCTGCCGAACGTGATCTTCAATTTCGTTGTAAGAAAAATGCAATAAATCACCGCTCAGATGTTGCGGTGATCTTCCTGAGGTCAATTCCAATCGGTCGTGTGGATTCTCTCCCGTCCAGTGTGCTTGACCTGCTCTCCAAAGTCTGCATTTGCGATCGGGGTACCAACCACCATGCCGCACCCAATGTCCACAATAGGAGGTCAAGCGATTGAATTCATATCCATCACACTGCTGATCACCGACCTTCCATTCCAACAGTGATGTGCGCAATTCTGGGCCAATTGCTTCGTCCGCATCCAATGAAATCAACCAAGCTCCCAGCGCTTGCCGTGCTGCCCAGTTTTTTTGTTCGATGTGCCCCTCAAAAGGGTGATGCAACACTCGGGCTCCCGCCGCTTCAGCAAATTCAACCGTGCGATCCGTTGATCCTGAATCCACCACCACCACCTCATCCGCGATTCCATCCAAAGAGGCAATGCAACGGTTGATGTTGCTTTCCTCGTTGAATGCAATGATGACAGCGGACAGAACAGGACGATTCATGGGATTCAAATGCAAAAAGAGGAATTCCACGCAAGTTACTGCGCACAGACAGGAAGTTTCTAACGAATGCTTGCACCCCTCGTGAGACCCATTATTTTTGTTTCATGAATGTACTGTTGTTGGGAAGCGGCGGGCGAGAGCACGCCATCGCATGGAAGCTGAGTCAGTCTTCCATGTTGCGGAGTTTACATATTGCTCCGGGGAATGGAGGCATGGAACCATTGGGAACCGTCGCGGACTTGGATGTGATGGATTTTGCAGCTGTTGAACGTTATGTTCGTCGCCATGATATAGGCTTGCTAATTGTCGGAGCTGAAGCACCGCTTGTAGCAGGAATTGCAGATTACTTCGAAGCATCAACCAAGACCAACATCCTGGTCGTCGGTCCGAAGAAAGCTGGAGCCATGCTGGAAGGAAGCAAAGAATTTGCCAAAGCTTTCATGCAACGGCACAATATTCCTACCGCTCGGTACGTCAGCTTCGACCATACGCAATTGGATGATGCGATTGCGGCTTTGGACTCCTTCATGCCACCCTATGTCATCAAAGCGGATGGTCTTGCAGCAGGCAAGGGAGTGGTCATTACAGAATCCAAGACGGAAGCCACCAAAACCCTCACCAGCATGTTGAGTGGAGGCGCATTTGAGGATGCTGGTAAAAAGGTGGTCATCGAAGAGTTCCTTTCTGGTAAGGAGCTGAGCATGTTCGCTGTGACCGATGGTCACAGCTACCACTTATTGCCGTCTGCGAAAGACTACAAGCAGATTGGTGAAGGCGATACAGGTCCAAACACGGGTGGCATGGGTGCCATCTCTCCTGTACCTTTCTTGACGGAAGAATTCCAAGAAAAAGCGCTGAATCAGGTCATCATCCCGACCATCAAAGGCTTGGGAAAAGACGGGATACCATTTTCAGGGATTCTATTTTTTGGACTGATTCGCGTCGGCAGTGACCCGTATGTGATTGAATACAATTGCCGTCTTGGAGATCCCGAGACTGAAGTGATTCTCCCCAGAATCAAAAGCGATTTACTCCACTTGTTTGAAAGCCTCTGCTCAGGATTGTTGTCTGAATACGATTTAGTCACAGACGAGCGGGCGGCGGCTACGGTCATTTTGGCCAGCGATGGATACCCCGGATCGTATGAAAAAGGAAAAGAAATCAAAGGACTGAAAGACATCGAGGGCATTGACGGTCACGTGTTTCATGCTGGAACGAAGCAAAGTCGCAAAAAACTGTACACCAATGGAGGCAGGGTTCTCGCTCTTACAGGCCGAGGGGCAGATGTGACGGAGGCCTTGAAGAACAGCTACCGGCTCGAGGAAAAAGTGGGGTTCGAAGGGGCTTATTGTCGGAAAGACATCGGAGCAGATGTGCTCGACTTGGCGTGATCAAGAGAAACTCGAATCAAACGATTCCTCCCTCCTGCTCTGCTTCCTCCGTGTATTTCTTCTGCAACCGCAGCCAGAAAAACAGCCCCACAAATCCCAACGCAATCACGCTCATGTTGAAAGGTGAACTGATCGGTACCAAAACAGTTTCAAAGGTCCACTCAATAAATTTGGCGACGGGGGTAATGACTTCTTGCGTGTTCATGGGAGCTAAATTCGGGACAAAAATAAGCAACCGTTGATTTCAATCCTCCGATCCAACCAACCAATTGCATGGTTCATTGTTCCGTTGACCTTATTCGCTGGATTGCTCGCACGTGGATGGGTTCTTGAATCAACATGGGAATCCCTGTCTATTCAGGGCGGAGGACTCATTTTTGTTGCCATGCTATGCCATCACATTTATGTCAAAGGACATTTCGTCGAGCGCGGAGATCCTGCATTGGGGTGGTGTGTCATTGCGTGGGGCTTGATTTTTTTGGAAGTAACCGGTCCTTGGATGGATCAACTTTTGTTTTGGTTGAGCCTCCTCATCGCATGCGCGAGTTTGTCCCTGACGCTGCGGATGCACCGACAACCTACTACCAGCGCGATTCAGTTCAGGGCCGGAGCGTTAGCTGCCGTGGCCATTTATTTGAACCCTGAGCTTTGGGGGATTGCAGTGGGCTTAATTCTGATCCAGATCAACACCCGCCCTGCCATCTTTCGCGAATGGATGATGCTCACCATTGGTGCGGTTTGGGGCGGGCTGGGAGCGTTTTTTGTGGCCGCCCTGCTCAATCCAACTTCAGGACCGACAGCATTTGTCCATCCCTCCGTTTTGGGCGATGTATTCCTCTTCGGAGGAACCGTTGCGTGGGGAGCATTTGGATTCATTGTGCTCATGAAGGAACAATCAAACAAAAATCTGCGGATGCAGAATGCCCGAATCAACTCTGTCTTATTCACAGGTTCATTGGTTGCCGGATCATGTATTTCATGGGGACTTCAAATTCCATTGGAAGCTGTGTTTCGCGCACCGCCCGCATCCCCTGCTCTGGCCCTTCCGCTCGCTTTTTTGACCGTGAACCTCATTCCACAATGGGAACATCACAAACGCAACTCGAATCGCTTGACCAACGGCTTGTTCTGGCTGTTTGTTGGTACGCTGTTGGTTCTTTTTACACACCAAATTATTCCCTGATTTCATCAGATTGTCGAACTTCGCACTATGAAATTTGGAGTGGTCACTTTCCCCGGCTCAAACTGCGACATGGACATGGTCCATGCATTGGAGCACGAGTTAGATTTTTCGGTCGTTCAACTTTGGCATAAAGACCGTGACCTCCAGGGAGTGGATGTCGTGGTTTTGCCCGGTGGATTCAGCTACGGTGATTACCTCCGAAGCGGTGCAATTGCCCGGTTCTCACCCATTATGGAGTCCGTGATTGCTCATGCCCATCACGGGGGGCGGGTCTTTGGTGTGTGCAATGGCTTTCAGATCTTGTGTGAGACAGGCCTTCTTCCGGGAGCTTTGTTGCACAACGAAAGCCGAAAATTCATCTGCAAGAATGTTCATTTGAAACCCGTTTCTCGGATTGCGCCAATTTCTAGCGCGTCAGAAACAGACCAGCCGCTTGTGATCCCAATCGCCCATGGAGAGGGCAACTACTTCATAGATGACGACGGCTTGAAAGCACTTCAGGACAATGACCAAGTTTTGTTTCAGTATTGTGATGAAGCAGGCAAAGTGAACAACTGGTCCAACCCGAACGGAGCCAAGGATAACATCGCAGGAGTGGCCAATAAAGCAATGAATGTCTTCGGCATGATGCCTCATCCTGAACGTGCTGCAAGTTCCGACCTGGGAAATACCGATGGAGCAGCCATCCTACGAGGCCTCGCATCCTTGGTGGAAGCCTGAAACTGCGCTACGCGAAAATCGTTGCAAGGTGTTGGCAAATGTTGCTCTTCGCGACAGGCGATGTGAACATGATTGCGCTTATTTTTGTTCGTATCAGACAGGAGCAATAAGACCCTATCCATGAACCATTATCCAGCCGGTCCTCACTTATCGCGTATCCAAGAACCAAAGGATCTACGCGAGCAATTTAATTTGGAGGACCTACCCGCCATATGCGACGAACTTCGACAATTCATCGTTGACGTCGTATCCGAAAAGGGGGGGCATTTCGGTGCAAGTTTGGGCGTAGTAGAACTCACTGTTGCACTGCATTACGCGTTTAATACGCCTGAAGATCAGTTGGTTTGGGATGTAGGACACCAAGCCTACGGGCACAAAATCCTCACAGGACGGCGGAATCAATTCCACACCAACCGGCAATACGGCGGTCTCAGTGGATTTCCCAAACGCAGCGAAAGCAAATTTGATACGTTTGGGGTTGGGCACAGTTCTACTTCAATCTCCGCGGCGCTGGGCATGGCCGTTGCGAGCAAATTAGATGGACAGCACCAAAAAAGACACGTCGCGGTCATTGGTGACGGGGCGATGACAGCAGGCTTAGCGTTTGAAGGCTTGAACCATGGGGGTGCCGAAGATGCCAATTTACTGGTCATCTTGAATGACAATTGCATGTCCATCGATCCGAATGTGGGAGCCTTAAAAGAATACCTAACGGACATCACCACATCCAAAACCTACAACAAGGTGAAGGATGAAGTATGGCACTTGCTCGGTCGAATTTCAAAATTTGGACCCAATGCTCAAGCCATTGCCCAAAAAGTAGAGGCCGCGGTCAAATCAGCCCTGTTGAACCAATCCAATCTTTTCGAGTCGCTGAACTTTCGTTATTTCGGTCCGGTAGACGGCCACGATGTGGAACATGTTGCTCAAATCCTCAATGACATCAAGGATATTCCTGGGCCGAAACTCCTGCATTGCGTCACGGTTAAAGGAAAAGGATACCAACCAGCAGAATCAGGAAGCCCTACCACTTGGCATGCCCCAGGACTTTTTGATAAATCGACAGGTGAAATTAAGAAGTCCGTTTCCAACCTTCCCAAGCCTCCCAAGTTTCAGGATGTTTTCGGTCACAGTATCATCGAATTGGCAAAACAAGATGGTCGCATTGTCGGGGTCACGCCCGCGATGCCTTCAGGTTGCTCGATGAAATACATGCTCCAGGAAATGCCAGATCGGACATTTGACGTTGGCATCGCAGAGCAGCATGCGGTTACATTCAGTGCAGGCATGGCCACGCAAGGAAAAGTCCCTTTCTGCAACATCTATTCAAGTTTCATGCAGCGGGCATACGACCAAGTCATCCATGATGTGGCCATTCAAAATCTGCATGTGGTTTTTTGTTTGGACCGGGGAGGGGTAGTCGGTGCAGACGGACCCACACACCATGGAGGGTATGATTTAGCCTACATGCGCTGCGTTCCGAACATGGTGGTTGCAGCACCGATGGACGAGATAGAATTGAGGAACATGATGTATTCGGCATCACAAAAACACAGCGGCCCTTATTCCATCCGGTATCCCCGCGGCACGGGATCCATTGTGGATTGGAAGCAGCCCTTTGAGGCCATTCCCCTCGGACAAGGTCGACGGATCAAAACAGGAAAAGACCTCGCCATTCTCAGCATTGGTGCCATCGGTACCCAAGCAACAGAGGCCATCTTGGAGTTGGAAAAACGCGGCATCGATGCGGCCCATTATGATATGCGGTTTGTCAAGCCCTTGGATGAAATCATGTTGCATGAAGTCTTCGGCCAATTCGATCATGTTATCACGTTGGAAGATGGCTGTGTCATGGGCGGTTTTGGAAGTGCCGTGCTCGAGTTCATGGGCGACAACAATTACCGCGCTTCAGTAAAGCGATTGGGACTGCCCGATGCCTATGTAGAGCATGGAACGCAGGCTGAGCTGTATGCCGAGAATAAGTATGATTCCGCGGCGATATTGGCCACAGCTGAAGAAATGTTAGCCGCCGCTGGTGCAGGATCGGCGCGATCAATTCAACGCGCCTGACCCGTGGATCAATCCCCTGAATTTGCCTCTGACTCAATCCGCAATCGCGTGGATGAAAGCGGACTCATCGCATTGGATTTAGACGACCTTATGCCAACCACGCACGCGGTGGAACTGGATTTGGCCGATCATCTTGAAATGGGATTGGTCCTGAAAGAAAAGGCTTTTCGAAACGCAATGCGAGAACTGAATTCCCCTGAATGGGAAGGCCATGTAGTTGCCCTTCACTGCAGCGCGGATGCCATTGTACCGGATTGGGCGTGGATGTTGGCCACTTCCCGGCTGACAGCTTTGGGAGCGCATGTGCACGTTGGGCCTCCTGCGACCGTAAGAGTTCAGCGCCTTATTCATGCCATCGAGGAAATGGATCTTTCTCCTTATCGAGACGGTCGCGTTGTCATCAAGGGATGCTCCATCGGGACTACCGCCGAGGCTTTGGCCTTGATCATTCGACGCCTTCAACCGGAGGTTCAATCTCTTTTTTATGGTGAGCCGTGTTCGACGGTTCCCGTGTATAAACGGCCTAGAAATTCAGGGTAATTTTGATCGCTACGTGGTACCTTCGATGGAACACATCGGACCGTACCTGACATGATCACCGCCCCTTCCGAACGCAAGCTATTTCTCATTGACGCCTACGCGTTAATTTTCAGAGCGTACTACGCGTTCCTCAAAAATCCCAGGATCAATTCGAAGGGCTTGAACACCAGTGCCATTTTTGGATTCACAAACGCACTACTTGAAGTCATTCGAAAAGAATCCCCAACGCATCTAGCGGTTGTTTTTGACGCTCCCGGAGGCTCTTTTCGCAATGAAACTTATCCTGAATACAAGGCGAATCGGAACGAGACCCCTGAAGACATCAAACGATCTGTGCCTTGGATATTGCAGGTCTTGGAAGGGCTAAATGTTCCTTCCATTAGCAAGGTGGGGTATGAAGCCGACGACATCATTGGATTTCTTGCAAAAAAAGCTGAAAAATCAGGGTTTGACGTCTATATGATGACACCTGATAAAGATTTCGGTCAGCTCGTAACGGAGAACATCCGCATGTACCGACCGGGTCGCAGTGGCAACCCTGCCGAAGTTTGGGGGATCGATGAAATTCGAGAGAAATTTGAAGTGGACAATCCATTACAAATCATTGATTTACTCGGGATGATGGGCGACAGCGTTGACAACATTCCGGGCATTCCGGGAGTTGGAGCGAAAACCGCATCCAAGCTATTGAAGCAATATGGCGACTTGGAAGGTGTGATTGAACATGCGGGAGAGCTCAAAGGAAAGCTCCGCGAACGGGTAGAAGAAAATGTTGACTTAGCCCGACTATCTCGCGAATTGGCCACAATTTGCTTGGACATTCCGATGGAATACGATTGGGATCTAATGGTCATGGAACCTCCCAAATCAGACGCATTGCGTGGAACCTTGGAGGACTTGGAATTCCGCACGCTGGCCCAGCGAATTTTAGGCAGTGAGGCCCCAAAAGCAACTCCGAATGTTCCTCAATCGACTGCATTAACATCGAACACAGAAGAAGCTGCACAGCTTGATTTGTTTGGCACTCCCGCAAATGCTGCGGCGGGGGAAGCTTTCATGAATCCAGCAGGTGCGACAGGGTACCTGTCCCTCAACGATCGAGAAACGGACTATCAACTGGTTCAAACCCTTCCAGAACTGGAAGCGATGCTGGAAGTGTTGATGGCGGCGCCCCAATTCGCTTTTGACACCGAGACATCATCGCTGGACACGCTTCGAGCTTCCCTGGTGGGCATCTCTTTTTCTCATGCCACCGGCAAGGCTTGGTGGGTTCCTGCGGTTGCGGACCAATGGACGGAGTCTGAGCTCATGGAGAAAATTCAACCGCTTTTCGCAGATTCTACCAAAGAGGCCATTGCGCATCATTTCAAATTCGATTACAAAATCCTTCATCGGCGTGGAATCGAATTTCACAACCGCATCTTTGATACCATGGTGGCGCATTATTTGATTCAACCTGAATCATCACATAAACTCGACCGCCTTGCAGAGATTGAATTAGGCTACGCCACCATTCCCATCACCGATATCATTGGCAAAGCGGGCAAGGACCAAAAATCAATGACGGATCTGTCCGTAGAATCTTTGAGGGACTATGCATGCGAAGACGCCGACGTCGCCTTCCAATTGTGCGAGCGATTTACTCCCCAGCTTGAGGAGGTCGCTGCGATGGATCTCTTCCGTACCGTGGAAATGCCGTTGGTCAAGATCTTGGCAGACATGGAATTGGAAGGCGTCCGCATTCATTCCACTGAGCTAACCAACTACAGCATTGCACTGGGACACCAAATCGCCATTCTGACGGAAGAGATTCATGGATACGCAGGGCAAGAATTCAACATAGACAGCCCCAAGCAACTCGGACCCATTCTTTTTGAAACCTTGGAAATCAAGGCTAAAATCAAGAAGACCAAAACAGGTCAGTACCCTACGGGTGAGGAGGTGCTCGAAAAAATAAAGGAGGCCCATGCCATTGTGCCCGCCGTACTTCGGTACCGCAAATTGAAAAAATTAAAATCCACTTATGTGGATCCGTTGCCTAAACTGGTTTTTGAAGGAACGGGGCGGGTGCACACCACCTACCAACAAACCGTGGCAGCAACCGGGCGGCTGAGTTCAAAAGATCCCAATCTCCAGAACATCCCAATCCGCACAGAAGAGGGACGCGCTATCCGGAAGGCATTCATCCCTCGGGATGAAGATCACGTGCTGGTCGCCGCAGATTACAGCCAAGTTGAATTGCGTATTGCCGCTGCCTTGAGCAAAGACTCAGGCCTCGTCGATGCCTTCATCCAAGGGCACGACGTGCATACCGCCACTGCAGCAAAGGTATTTGGCGTTGAGCCGGAAAGCGTCGACCGGGCGATGCGCGGCAAGGCCAAAGCCGTCAACTTTGGAATTCTTTATGGTCAAGGAGCATTTGGACTGGCCCAAAACCTCGGGATTCCACGTCGTGAAGCCAAGGAAATCATCGATGCCTACTTCCTTCAGTTTGCTCAACTCAAGGCTTTTACGGCGGAATGTGTTGAATCCGTTCGGGAGAAAGGATATGCGGAGACCGTGCTCGGTCGCCGACGTTACCTGCCCGACATTCAATCCAACAATGCAACCGTACGCGCTTTCGCTGAGCGAAATGCAGTCAACGCGCCTATCCAAGGGTCGGCAGCGGACATTATAAAAGTGGCCATGGTGCGAATGACCAAGGCACTGACGGAGAATAAAATGAAGACCCGCATGATCATGCAAGTGCATGACGAATTGGTTTTTGATGTGCCGAAAAACGAAATTGAGCAGCTTGAAACCATGATTTCAGAGGCCATGTCAAGCGCAGTAACGCTGGATGTTCCATTGATCGTCGAGATGTCCTTTGGTCAAAATTGGCTCGAGGCACACTGAGAACGGGTTCGCTTTTGAGATAAACATTAGCGTGTGTGGAACTTTTTCGCTGCCCCTGCGTATAGGTGCCCGGTGAGAAGCATCTTGGACTTCAATATCCAGATCTATAAAAATGCGTTTCAATCAACGAATTCAAGCACTTCCTATCCTCATCGGATTGGGTGCATTTCTAGCCACCGGATGCGGAGGCAGTCAAGAGGACCATGCCGGGCACGATCATGCTGCACATGATCACGAACACTCGGATGCAGACGGCATGGATGCAGATGGCATGGCCGTGACCTCTCGTGAAAATACGCTGACGAAGATTTTTCATGCAGCTCCGTCACCCATGGAAACCGCCTCCTTAATCAAGCGAAGTGGAGCGCAATTCCATTCAGATGTTTTGAATGGAGCTGACCGGGCTGCCAATTACACCACCAGCGACGCTCAAGCGATGAACTTGGGCATCTACGGGGCTGATTTAAGTTACGCGACCATTTTCGAAGAGAATTCCGCAAGCCTGGATTACCTGTCCGCCATCAAATCGCTCAGCGAAGAATTGGGCATTAGCAACGTTTTAAGTGACGAAGTCATGTCCGAGGTCGAAGCCAATCGGAACGAACGAGGGATTTTAATCGACATCGTATCGGACACTTTCTACGCACTGAATGAACAGCTTAAATTCAACGGTCAAGAAGATCTTGCAGGACTTGTTGTCGCTTCAGGATGGGTCGAAGGACTCTACCTCGCGACGCGTCACCTTGATGAGGCTCCTGACGAATTAAAAATGCGCATTGCGGAACAGAAACTGGTGCTTGACGATGTCATGCGACTCTGCTCAAGTTATGAGCAAACACCGGCGTTAGCAGGAATGCTTGCTTCCATGAACCAAATTAAATCCGCCTTCGAAGGCGTCAACAGTGACGAAGGTGAAGGCACCACTTCCCGTGAAGAATCCGGTGGGTTTGTGATTGGCGGTGGACCAACCTTTAGTGCAGACGATGCGACCATCAGTGCAATTGCGTCCGCAGTGGAAGCTGTTCGAAACGGATGCATTCAATAATTAGCCAAGAAGTAAGATGAAACATACGATAATCCTCCTTTTGGCCTTCGGGCTCTTTGCAACAACTGCCGACGCACAGTGTCGGTCGTTTACAAAGAAAAACTGCCTTTCCACATTGGACGGCTACATTCAGAACGACAACTACAACAGCGCCATCCTTATTCCAGGTGATGAAGCCGAGCTTATGCTCACCTTTTTGGCCGGACAAGACTACCGACTCATTGTTTGCAGTCATCCCGTCCTTGGTGAAGTTGCATACGAAATCAATGATGGCAGGGGCAAGCGTTTATTTGATAGCAGCAAGAACGAACCCGACGTGAACTACGTCGATTTTAAAGTCGAGACCACGCAGCAACTGCAAATTCACGTGCAAGTTCCCGAATCGAAATCGGCCATATCCCACGAGGGGTGCGTGACCGTTTTGGTCGGCTCCAAAAGCTAAACACAATCCATCAGTGATTCTATCCCTGTGCCTATCGCCCAGGTACAATCAAAAACGGCCGCTTCGAGCGGCCGTTTTTCATGGAACAAATCCTTGTTACTTTACCAAAAGACGTTCAGAAAATGGACGTCCTTCTGCGGTTACTACAACCATGTAAGTCCCTTGAGCAAATAAAGCCACAGGAAGCTCAAACCGTTGCGTTCCCATCGGCAAGGAACCATTGAACCCCGTCCAAACCAATCGTCCCGTCAGGTCCATCACTTCCAATCTCAAGGCATCGTAAGGGCGATTTGTCGCGAACTCCAGCGCCGCTGAATTGGTCGCCGGATTCGGATATACGTTCAATTCAATTCCGTTCGTCAGTTCGCGCTCTAACACATCAGCAGGAGTGAGTACTTCGATGTTGATGTCATCCAAGAATATGTTGTTGCCCAACCGACTTTCGAATTCAAATTTCAGACGGAAGTTCTCCGTAAAAAATTGCTCGTATGGTATGTTGAGCGTATAGCTGTTCCACTCATCCGGGCCGTTTGGAGTGAAAACGAAAGGATGCGGAGGAGCAGATGGCAAGTCTGTAAACCCTCTGTGCATTCTCCGAAGACTCCATGATTCACCGCAATTGGGGGAAGCATAGACTTTTAACCGATCATCGGTATCATCCTCGTCTTCGTCCGTTCCCTTGAAACAATACGCCCACTTGTAAGAGACCTGAATCTCCGCAGCCTGCGACATGTCCATGGAGCTCGTGATCAATAAATCTTTATTGAATTCAATGCCGTTCGACCAGTTGTGAATGCGCAAACTTTGCTCGCCAGTAAATGCCGCAACAGATGTGAGTTCCCAGCCATCTCCATCGTTGGAAACATCGACCATGAACCAATCTTCACTCAATTCAGGTGCTTCGAAACTATCCTCAAAAGGGGTGGCCATTGCTCCAACTTCCAACACTTGGATGAAGGAGGTTTCCGTCAAGGATACCTCATCGTTGCCGTTTGTCACGGTCAGCGTCACATCAAAAATTCCCGCGTCGTCAAATACATGCCAAGGAGCATCACCGGCAGCCGTAATGCCGTCTCCAAAATCCCATTCCCAACCCGTCACGCCATGAAAACTCTCATCAAAAAATTGAACAGAATCCCCTACGCAAATGGTTTGGCGAGAAGCGGAAAAGCTTGCCTCGCATAAAATCGGTTCCAGGCTCACACCCGTTTCCTCCAAGTTGGCAGGAGTCCAAAGTTGATTTCTTTGTGCCGTGCTGCTGTTCATAGCAGCCCTCATGCGAAGACGCTGTCCATCTGTAAACATCCGTCCACAGTATGAATACTCCATATAATTCTGAACATTATCCAGCGAGCCACATGTTTCTCCGAGGACGTTGCAGGATGTCCAACCGCTTGTTGTCGGCGTATCATCCACGTTGTCATCCATATCGCAGTTCTCAGAATCGCCGGGGTTGTTGGAATTGCCCCACGTATGGCGCAAGTTCATCCAATGTCCCGCTTCATGCGTTAAAGTCCTCGAACGGTAAATATTGCTCGTTCCCATATTGCCTGTGTAATCATGGGCGACTACGATGCCGTCGTTGCCAGCCCCTTGATTGCCATTGACGGAACTTGGGTAGAGGCTATATCCCGCTGCGCCATTGGCATTCTCAACCACCCAAATGTTCAGGTAGCTGTTACGTGGCCATTGAATCAAATCCTTTACATCGCCATCGCCCACGTAGGTTAAGGGCGACACAATTCGATTGATTCCGGTATGGCAGTTGCCGTTCGGATCAATTTGTGCCAACCGAAATTCAATTTCGGTGTCGGATGCCACATTTGAGAAATCATCAATTACGTCATCAATGTCGCTGTTGAGTTTTCGGAAATCCGCGTTCATCACCTCAATGCCACTCAGAACCTGTTCCTCGCTGATGTTTTCCGGTCCGTTGTAATGGATCACGTGAAAAACAACCGGAATTACGATCAACTCATCCCTGTTCGCATCCGTGAAATTAGTGGTCTCGGCCTCCAATCTCAGGGCATCATGGTTTGCCTGTTCTCGCGCTTCGGGATGCGCCCGAAAAAAGGCCGCCTCCATCATCCATTGTCCGCAATATTTAATTTCAGGTGGAGTCCCTTGACCTTGGGCAGAGAGTAATCCACAAACAATCAGCAGCTGCAACGTCAACAGCCCCTTGGGCTGTATAATTTTTGACAACATGGTTTCAATTCTTGAGGACGCAATTTACCAAATTTTCCAGGCATTGATAACATCCATCCATGAAGCACTAATTTTACAGTATGAAGAGCATTACCACCGTTGCGCTCATGAGCGCATGCATTGCCCTTGGCTGGATAAGTTGTCAAACCGGAGACACGCCTGCGAGCGATTTAAGTACTCCTGCGCAAGTGCAAGAAATCTCCATATTGCAGCTGGATTCGCTGCAAGCTGCCCTGCCCACCGCTATCCTCATCGACGTACGTTCTGATAACGAATGGGATGCAGGTCACCTCGAAGGCGCTGCCTTCATTTCATACGATTGGGATGACCGTCTCGAACCTCTAAAATCGCTGCCTAACAATCGGCCCATCCTTGTTTATTGCGAAGCAGGAGGGCGAAGTGGCGTCATAACCGAAGAACTCAGGATCATTGGCCACCCCTACATCATAGATCTTGTCGGAGGCATGGAAGAATGGACGAACAACAACGGAGCCGTCGTTTTTGGCGAGCCCGTAAACCTCCCTTCTTCTGAATGAAACTATGGCTTTGGTGCAGGCTCCAGGCGGAAGCCCACATCCGAAATGCCCGGCAAAGGATCGATTCGCATGCCATGAGCAATCGCAAGTGAATAGTCACCTGTCAGAGGAAATCCTGTCGCCCGGCGAAAGCCGATTCGGTGATCCACCATGTTGCCAAAACCTGAACCTAGCCAATTGCCCCTATCATCTGCAAGTTCGCAACTCAGGGTGTCTTTTAGCATGCGGCCATTGGGAAACGTAAAATCAACAAAAAGGTAAATGTTGCTGAATGGATACTGTTGGTCGTGCCTCAAATCAACGAAAAAATCGTAACGTTCGAGCGTATCTACCACCTGCCATTCGAAGACGGCCGCATCTTCAGACTGCCATCCTGGATTCATCTCAATGGGCTTCGATCCTGCAAAAAACGCATCTGTTCCGCACGCCAACAGCGTCATCGCACACACCGTTAGGAACAAGCCACTCGATCGTTCGGATGCCTTCAAGAGCTCTTAGGCTTATCGGATTTTGGACGGCGGCGGCGGTTATTGGACTTGCCCGATGACGCAGACTTTCCCGATTGCGAGTCCTTACCTGATGCCCCTTCTGCTCCCTTGGATTGAGCCTTGGCCGATTTCTTTCCCCCTTGGCTATGAGGCTTGCGGCGCTTATTGCGATTCGGACGGTTCTTTCGGCGGCGCTCCTCGTCAAATCGTGTCAAGCTGTCCTGACCAACAACGTTGGAATACACCTCATCCACTTCATCCGGCTTCTCCTCTAAAGCAAACTCACTTAGACTCTGCGGGTATTCTCCGCGTTCGTTCATCGCCATGAGCTCCTGCATATCTTCCAACGAAACAGGCATTGGCCCATTGTTGCCACTATCTGGAGCAATGAGGTAAACGAGCCGCTTGAAAATATCCATTTTGAAAACAAAGGCCGTTCCTTTCTTCAGTTTGATTTTGGCATTGGGTGAAGGGAAGTCCTTGACGGCCTCTACATACTGATCTAACTCAAAATTCAAACAGCACTTCAGCTTGCCGCATTGTCCAGCAAGCTTTTGTGGATTCAATGACATTTGCTGATAACGGGCCGCCGATGTACTCACGCTTCGGAAATCTTTGAGCCAGCTTGAGCAACACAATTCTCGGCCACAAACTCCAATTCCCCCAATACGTGCAGCTTCCTGCCGTGCACCAATTTGCCGCATTTCAATCCGAACACCAAAAGCTGTTGCCAATTCACGGACCAATTCACGGAAATCAACCCGATCCTCTGCTGTGTAGTAAAAAGTGGCTTTTTTGCCATCTCCTTGGTATTCCACGTCCGCCAATTTCATCTGCAGGCCCGCATCCTTGATGATTTTTCGTCCTTCTTTGATGGTATCGGGTTCCCGCATGCTGGATTTCTGCCACAAGTCAATGTCCTCCTGTGTCGCCTTGCGTTCGATGCGTTTAATCTCGTGGTCGTCTTTGACGCCTTTGGCGTTCATTTGAGCACGAACCAATTCACCCGAAAGACTCACAACTCCAATGTCCACTCCATGGTCCGCATCCAATGCGACCACATCGCCAACATGCACTTCGAGTTTAGATGACCGACGGTAGAATCCCTTGCGATTCGCCTTGAATCGCACCTCCACAATATCAAAAGCACGCTGTCCCGAAGGAATCGCAACGCCCTCCAGCCAATCAAAGACGGTCAAAGGCCCACAGCCTCCCACACCACAATTTCCATTGCTTTTACACCCTCTTGGGGTCCCGTCTGCTCCATTTCTGCAATTGCTACAACTCATCTTCCCACGAAGATACACTCGTTCATCGGCTGTTCAGTCCCTCGCCCGAAGGAAAATATTCACCTGAGCGCTTAAATCCATGAATACGAGCTTTCCATTGACATTTCCCGCTATATCCCGGTGCGCCATTTCGATTTGCTCCTGCAATTCCAGCACGTTCCCGTGGTGAATGAACGGTGCAAATTTCTCTGCGAATTTGCGCTCTGCTTCCGTTAGTCGCACCAGCGACTGAGCTCCGTAATTGCCTACAATGCATTGACGCACCATGTGGAGGCTGTACCGCAAGAATCGCTTCATTCCTTCCCGACCCGCCTTGGCAAAGTCATCGGCCAAAGCTACGGTTGTGACCGTGTCCTGCGCATAACACGAACGCATCCATTGTACGAACAACCGATGATCCTCATCGCCTCCGTCATCGCCTCTCATGCGCATTGCTGCAGCCACATTTCCTTCAGCAACATGCAGCCATTGGGTGGCTTGGTTCACTGGAGTGCCATACCGGCGGTGCATTCCATTCGCGGCCACATCTTCCGTCAACCTGGGTACTTGGATCATCTGCACCCGCGAGCGGATGGTCGCCAATAACTGATTTGCTCTTTCACTCACGAAAAGCATGACCGTTTGATCTGTTGGCTCTTCGATCAACTTCAACATCTTGTTGGCCGTATCCACTCGCATCGTCTCAGGCAACCACAAAATCAAAATTTTCCACCCGCCTAAAAACGATTTCAATCCAAGCTTTCGATTGATCTCTAATGCTTCCTGGACACTGATAAACAGCTGTTTACGATCAGCACCGATGGCATTCAGCCATTCTTCCTGACCAAAGTAGGCGTCTTGTAACATTCGCTCCCGCCAAGCGCCCTGAAAAGGGTGAGATGTGGCTTGTTCGGAACCGTCCTTTTTAAAAAATGGAAAGGACCAATGAACGTCGGGATGTTGAAGTGAGTCGTATTGCTTACACGATGAACATGAGCCACACGCATCTTCTTCACCCCGCCCCGTGCAATGCAAATAGCGAGCGTAAGCGAGCGCCAGAGCCAATGCACCACTTCCCTCCGGTCCATTGAATAGTTGTGCATGAGCCACACGACCGGAAGTTACACCTGCCCGAAGCTTGGCCGCAATCCCTTCATGTCCAATAACCTCTTGAAAGCGCATGGGACGAATTTACATCTAAAAAGCGGCGTGAATAGAAGTGTAAACTCCACGACCGGGCGCGCTGATTCCACTCGCAAAAACGCGGTAGTGCATGTCAAAAAGATTTCGCACGCCCAAGCGGCATTCGAGGGATTCATGGACCTTCGCACTGAATTCTGCATTGAGCGTCCACCAATTCGGTGCTCCTTCTGGGAGCATTAAATCCAAGTTATCCGTGGCAAAAGGACCAAATTTCGATGCAGATTTCGACCCACTGAATAAACTGTAGGCTTCCAATGTCCACCAGCGACCTTGCCAATCCATTGCAATTCGGCCAAATATGGGCGGAATATGCGCCATGGGCAGTCGATCCTCTGTCGCCGTTTCCGGATGCGGCATGAATTGGTCGCCTACGGTCCAATTAATCGCAGCTTGTGCATTCCATTTCGATGTCAGTTTTGCTTTAATTTCTGCTCTCAGCCCAGCAATCAGAGCACGACTGGCATTTACATGGGTTTGGACGCGTGCACTATCGCCATCAATGAGGAACCAGTCAGCGTCTTGGAGTTGGGCGTTTTGGGGTACAATCGCGTCATTGAGTCGCGAACCAAAACCGCTCAAAGTCGCCGTGAGAATTTGGCGGTTTTGAAAATCCCAATGAATCGCTTGTTCCATGCTGAACAGGTATTCAGGCCGCAGGGAATCATTCGGAATCAGCACGTACCCACCTTTCTCCCGCACCTTGCCCATGTCGTCCACGTTTGGGTGTCGGAACCCCGTAGAAAAAGAAGTCGATGCAGACCAAATGCGCGAAGGACTGTACCACCGATCGGAAATCCCTCCTGTCAATGCGCTGTTCCGCATGTTCACCGAACGAAATGGCAGGGTGTAATTCACCCCTTGTTCGAAAGAAGCGCCCAAAGAAGATTGGCTCCAGCGCATCCCACCGGTGAATCGATGGTTCATCCAATTGAGTCGAGCATTGGCAAAAACTGCTGCCGTCCCCATTTCACTTCCAGCATTGGGATAGCGCGTGTCTGCTAGTTGGACCTCATTCGACTCGATGTGTTGAGTCAGAGCCAATGACCGAACAAGGTCATCGGATAGGTTGATCCCACCCGTTATTTGAAGCCCGTTATAAAAGCTTTTTGACAAGGTGGAGTATGCGTTCCAAATGCGTACGTTTTCAGTTTGAGTCTCCCTCCATGGCTCATTGAGTCGACGCTTAATACGGGATTCTTCAATCGATTGATAGGAGAGCATGGTCGTCCACATGATGTCCCACCGCGTCAGCAGTTCATACCGTGCAGATGCCATGGCTCGCTGCTGGGGACCGTAATTCCATTCAGCCCATTTGAGCTGACCTCCGGAAAAATCAGCCGAAACATCATACCGTGGGATGTCGCTGCTTCGACTCCATTGCAGATTCAAATCCAGAACCCCTGGACCCATTTGAAACCTGAATTTTTGAAGCCAATCCTGTTGGCTATATCCAGACCCCACCTGCACATCGGGATCTCCATTGATCTTCACTTCATCCACCCCATCCCGGCGCAGCACATAAAGAGAATCTAAGCCCCACGTTGCACTGCCATGCCTTCGCCAAGAACCCATGCGCAAATCGCCGTACGTCGAATATGAAAAAGACGTTAGGCTAGCCATTCGGTGGCCGGACCATTCGACATCCCCGTGAAGAGAATAACTTTGATTTGGGGAACGAAAGGCTGACGAGATCCTAGCCGTCACACCCTGTCCTCTTAAACGTGGTGATCGGGTGTGGTAATGAATGACTCCGCCCATGGCATCACTCCCGAACAGAATGCTATTGGGACCGAGCAACACATCCGTGCGTTCGAGAATGTTGGGGTCCACCGTGATGGCATTTTGCAGATGTCCGCTCCGATAAATCGCATTGTTCATTCGCACACCGTCAACGACCAACAACACCCTATTTGCTTCAAAACCCCGTAAAATCGGCGACCCCCCTCCTTGTTGGCTTTGCTGCACCATAACCGATCCGGTGGCCCAAAGCAACTCAGCAGATGTTTGAGGGACCTCCAATTTGGCAACAGGCGTTGGCAAGCGATTGATGGACATGGACATATTGGCGCGCGCGACGGACTCCATGGATGTCACACTTTGGCTCACCACTTCCACCTGTTCCAAGCTCACCATGTCCTCGACCATTCGGACACGCTCCGTCAATGGCTGCCCTGGGTAGATGACCATGTCCATGTATCCAACCGATCGCATCAATAGCGTATCCGAGGCCGGATTCCTTGAGATCAATGCATTCCCCGAAGCATCGGTCATGACTTGCTGGCCAGAATTCTTATTGAGAATGATGGCAAATGGCACCGGCTGACCACCGTTGGAGGAAACAGCCTGAATTTTCTTCGATTGAATCGCGGGTTGCGTCGCTGTGACAGCATTCAATGCTCGATTCGGGACGTCCTGAGATGCTTTCCGAACTGCACTCTGAGGAGTCTCCTGGCCAGAAACGGCTGGGGTGCAGACCACAAGCATGAGAAAGAATCCCCATCTGCGCACATTGGAGGATCTCAAACGATTCTGCATCATGGTGCCGTTGCTTGCAAATACTGCGCCAAAATCTCGTGTCTGGAGCTTAAGCAAAAACGGCTTCCAGCACATCGTAGCTCTTAATTTCGCGCAATCCACCCATTTGATGATGCAAATAACGCAACTGCGCCTGGATAAGCCGCTTTCGTTCATGACCTTGGCATTCGAAAGCACTGCGGCTCCCCTCGCACAAGGAGACGAACCAATCACCTAAAGGAGCAGGCAGGTGGTCTTCTGCAACGCCCATTTCTGTCTTCCATTCGCCCGATTGTAAATCCAATACGTTGTGGCTGGGATTCACACTGCGCTCCGGTGCCACGCCCAGCGCTTGAATCAATTGCCCAACATATTCCGCGTGGATCCAGGCCACATTTGATTCCGTTTCAATTCGTATCAATGTTCCCCAGAATAGAGCAAAAATCTCGGGATGCGCTGATTCCTCGGGGAACAACTTAGCCATGAGCTCACATAGAAAAAACACCACAGCATTTTTGCGCGCGTCCCGAAACATGGACTCTGGAATGAATTTTCGACGCGCCTCTTTGAACCGGATCAGCCCCTCCGATCCCTTGCGCGTCAAGCCCCGCAACTCCAGCAATGCACCCGGATGCCATTTCCCGACCTGTCGTTTTTTTCCACTCCCCTCTGATACCCACAGCGCAACCGTACCAAGCGATTGGCTCAGAATTCGCACAACACGCCTTCCGTCATTGTAAGGAAGAACGGATAAAACGATGCAAGGATCGGTATCGATGGAAAGGGATCCAGCCATGGCTTGAAGACTCAGCTCTGCGAATTTACGTTTGAACGGCACAGCATCGCCAACAAATCCCCCCTGAAACGACTTAACTTTGCAGCGCCACAATGAACATGGAATCAAACAACGCTTCAGAACAGCACCCGCCTCTCGACGGGGTGGATTGGTACAACTACCACCGAAGAATTTCGCGAAAAATAAAGGTGGGAGACTTAACCCTTGGAGGAGATGCTCCCATTCGAATCCAATCCATGACCACCGCGGATACGTTAGACGTATCCAAAACGGTCGATGAAAGTATTCGGATGATTGAAGCCGGAAGTGAATTGGTACGCATCACGGCCCCTTCGCGCAAGGAAGCGGAAGCTTTGCACTCCATCTCAGAGGAGCTGAAATCAAAAGGGCATCATGCTCCCCTTGTAGCCGACATCCATTTTACGCCCAATGCGGCTGAAATTGCCGCAGACTACGTCGAAAAAATCCGGGTAAATCCTGGAAACTATGCCGACAAGAAGAAGTTTGAAGAAATCGAATACACGGACGAATCGTACGCTGAAGAGCTCGAACGCATCCGTTCGCGTTTTACCCCTTTGGTGCTCAAATGCAAAGCCTTGGGTCGTGCGATGCGCATTGGAACAAATCACGGTTCGCTCTCTGACCGGATCATGAGTCGCTACGGCGATACGCCAAAGGGAATGGTGGAAAGTGCGATGGAATTCCTGCGAATCTGTCGGGAGCATGATTACCACGACCTAGTGATCAGCATGAAAGCTTCCAACCCGCAAATCATGGTCCAAGCTTACCGTTTATTGGTTGCTCACATGGATGCGGAAGGAATGGATTACCCATTGCATCTTGGTGTAACAGAAGCTGGAGATGGAGAAGACGGTAGAATTAAAAGCGCCATTGGCATTGGAAGCCTATTGGAAGATGGGCTGGGCGATACGGTTCGCGTTTCTTTGACTGAGGCTCCAGAGGCTGAGCTTCCCGTAGCCCGGAGGCTGGTGGATCGTTATGCAAACCGACCGCCAGAAAACTCCTCCGATCAAGAACCGCTGACATTTGATCCCTATTCGTACCAGAGGCGAATGTCAAATCAAGTATTGAACATAGGTGACCGTTGTGTTCCGGTCGTCGTCAATGATTTGAGCGCTTCCGAGGTAACCGAAGCCAAGCTTTTTGGCTGCGGATATCGATATTCCGTGCCATTGGATAAATGGCATTTAGATGATTTTGCTTGTGACATGGTGTATGTCGGCGAACAACCTGTTTCTTTCGAATTGCCCGGAACCCTGGGAGTTTTGCAAGAAGCACATGCCTGGCAAAACAGGGAGCGGCATTACCCGATCTGGACTTTGAACGAATGGGAAAGCAACCATCCTTCAGCGGTTCATTTCGTAAGAGCAAAAAGGACGGACCTCACCCTGGAGAAGCTGCTGGAACTGAAGGAACAAGCGAGCCGTGTCGTCGTCGTTCTGGAATCCCATAGTCAGCATGCAATGGCGGATCTTCGGGCGGCGTGCATGGTCCTCGACCGAGCTCAATGCCGAGTCCCCGTTATCTTACGTGGATCCTATGATGGATTGGATTCCGAGCGGTTTCAGTTGCATGCCTCGACCGATTGTGGTGCCCCTTTCGTTGATGGATTTGGAGACGGAGTATGGCTCGATGGCAAAGGAGTTCCACTCCAATTGCGCAACTCAACGGCATTCGGCATTCTTCAAGCCACGCGCACCCGTACATCCAAGACGGAATACATCAGCTGCCCGAGCTGTGGAAGGACCCTTTTTGATTTACAGGATACGACAGCTAAAATCCGGAAGGTGACCTCTCATCTAAAAGGCATCAAGATTGGCATCATGGGCTGCATTGTCAACGGACCGGGAGAGATGGCGGATGCCGATTACGGATACGTCGGTACAGGACCCGGTAAAATTACTTTGTACAAAGAAAAAGAAGTGGTTGAACGCAACGTTCCAGAAGCCAAGGCTGTCGATGCGTTAATTGAACTCATCCGGACACACGGTGATTGGGTAGAGCCTCGGGTTCAAGATTAAAGCAACAACCATGCTTTCAGGGTGGACCCCCTCAAGAGGGTTCCGGTGAGGAGGGGTTCTCCTCCGACCCCGCTGAATCTTCCGCAAAAAACGTGCGCTGCCCAATCAATATGGCGATGACACCGCAAGAAATCGCAGCGTCCGCCACGTTCCAAATGGGCGGGAAGACCTCTCGGCTTGCCAAGGACTCGATGGGAAATCCCGAAGGCCAGCGAACCGTGAAATGAAACATGTCTACAACATAGCCCATAAAAAAAGGTGCATAGCCCTCCCCGGCCCATTCAGCCAACATCCCCCAGTGGCTGGCGGTGAATAGCTGACCATACAAAGCACTGTCTATGATATTGCCAATCGCACCCGCCCAAATAAACGCAAGACACGTCAAAAATCCTTTGTGAGCCCGAGCCGCCACCAACCGCTTCATGTAGAACCCTATTCCCACCGCCGCGACCAATCGAAAGGATGTTAATACCAATTTCCCCGCGGCGCCTGGCAAGGCCCAGCCAAACGCCATCCCTTCATTTTCAATGAATTGAAGTTCAATCAAACCGGGAATAAGGGACATGCTTTCTCCCAACGAAAAATTGAGTTTCACCCAAATTTTAATGCACTGATCCGCCAGCAAGACCGGCATAAGTACCGTCCATACCCATCCTTTCAATGATTTCGTCGGATTCAAAAGCAATCAGCCTTATTGCATGTTTTTTGCCTCGATGGACATGGTCGCATGAGGGACCAATCGCAACCTTTCTTTGGGAATGAGTTTACCCGTGACGCGGCAGATTCCGTAGGTCTTATTCTTGATTCTCAACAAAGCATTTTCCAAGTTGCGGATGAACTTTTCTTGCCTCGCTGCTAACTGGGCAGTTTCTTCCCGACTCATCGTTTCTGAGCCGTCTTCCATCATTTTAAAAGTGGGAGCTGTGTCGTCCGTCGAATTGTCGTCTTGATGTGATAGGGCCCGCTGTAGCTCGTTCAAATTCTCACGTGCAATCGTAAGCTTATCTTCTATGAGGGTCTTGAACTCACTGAGGTCCTTATCTGTAAATCGCGTTTCTGCCATCGCAGTTTAGATTAATTCTTTTTTGTTACCGCAAGGGCAACAAATGCCCCCTCGCTCAATTGGATCTGCTCGCCTCCTTGAAGTTCTTTCCAAAGAACCTCATCCGCTAGTGTCTCCTGGGCAATATAGGTCAAATTCTCTTTCAGAATGGATTCGATTTCAGGTTCAGCCGCTACAACCAATTCTATGCGATCCGTCACCTCCAGTCCCCCATCCTTGCGCACGTTCTGAACCCGGTTCACCAGCTCCCGCGCCAATCCTTCCGCGCGCAATCCATCGTCTAGGGTGATGTCCAATGCAACCGTAACACCATTTGCACTCGAAACCAGCCAACCCGGAATGTCCTCTGTCAATACCTCAACATCCGCCAGATCGACACGTGCTGCTCCTTCCCCGTCTTGGGGATTCACCTCGATGCTTCCTTGCTTCTCTAAATCGGCAATGGAATCAGCATCCAGCGCACTCACTGCTGCGGCGATGGCTTTCATACGCTTTCCAAACCGAGGTCCCATGGCCTTAAAATCCGGTTTCACCTTTTTCACGATGGACACTTCGGAATCGGCGGCGTCCCGGATCAACCGAATTTCTTTGACATTTACTTCGCTTCGGATAATCGCATCCACCTCTTCAATACGCTCCGCCACTCGATTCTCCAGTACAGGAAGCAAAATTCGACGAAGAGGCTGCCGAACTCGAATGCGTTCTCGTTTCCTGAGAGAGAGCACTTGTGAACTGATTTGTTGAGCCAATGCCATCCGAGCCTCCAACTCAGCATCGATTGCCGACGCATCCGATTCTGGGAAGGTCGCCAAATGAACCGATTCTTCCGAACCTGTTAAATCCTGGTGCAGCTGATCGGCATAGAATGGAGCGATGGGCGAAGCCATAACTGCCAGCGCCCGCAGGCATTCATGAAGTGTTTGATAGGCACTCAATTTTTCCGGACTCATGCTGCCTTTCCAGAAGCGGCGGCGAGATAGGCGCACATGCCAATTGGATAATTCATCTATCGCAAAGGATTGAATAGCCCGTGCTACCCGTGTGGGTTCTAAATCCCCATAACCCGCATCCACCTCTTGAATCAAAGAATGCAACCGGGACAACACCCACCGGTCAATTTCTGGACGATCTGCCAATGGAATGCTCGGTTCTTCACCCGTAAACCCATCTATCGCAGCGTACAGAGCTAAGAAGTTGTAGGTGTTGTGAAGCGTTCCGAAGAACTTGCGTTGAACCTCGACGATGCCCTCCGTGTCAAATTTAAGGTTGTCCCAAGGCTGCGCATTGGAAATCATATACCACCGCGTCGCATCTGGACCGTACTGCTCGAGCGTCGCGAACGGGTCCACACCATTGCCCAATCGCTTGGACATTTTTTGGCCTTTCTTGTCAAGGACCAAACCGTTGCTCACAACGTTTTTGTACGCAACCGAGTCAAAAACCATCGTCGATATCGCGTGCAAAGTGTAAAACCAACCACGGGTTTGATCGACACCTTCAGCAATGAAATCAGCTGGATACGCCTGCCCTTTATCAATCTTTTCTTTGTTTTCAAATGGATAATGCCATTGCGCATACGGCATGGACCCACTGTCAAACCATACATCAATCAAGTCAGTCTCTCGGTGCATGGGGCGTCCATCTTGGGCCTTCAGGATGATTTGATCCACGGCGTGCTTGTGCAGGTCGAAGTGGTCGTAGTTCTCCGTCGACATATCACCCGCCTGGAAGGCGTCCAAGGGATTCGCCTTCATCAAGCCAGAAGCAACTGCCTCATCGCATGCTACTTTGAGTTCTTCAACTGAGCCAATGCAGGTGCGTTCGCTACCATCTTCTGTTGACCAAATGGGAATGGGGATGCCCCAAAACCGCGAACGGCTCAGGTTCCAATCGTTCAGGTTTTCCAACCACTTTCCAAAGCGGCCTGTACCGGTGCTTGCTGGCTTCCACCGAATGGTATCGTTCAGCTCCTGCATGCGCGCTTTGGCGGCTGTCGCTCGAACGAACCAACTGTCGAGTGGGTAGTACAAGACAGGCTTATCTGTTCTCCAACAATGCGGGTAATTGTGCTCGTATTTTTCCACTAAAAATGCCCGGCCCCTTGTCTTGAGGTCGATGGCAATCTCAACATCCACAGAGCGCTCAGGTGCCTCATCGGCTTCGTAGTATTCTTGCTTTACAAATCGACCGGCCAGTGGACCAACGCCGGCTCGGAAACGGCCTTGTAAATCCACCAACGGCACACCGTAACCTGTGCCGTCGTCGATCAACATAGGAGGCACACCAGCCGCAGATGCCACACGGGCATCATCGGCACCAAATGTTGGAGCCGTATGGACAATGCCTGTGCCATCTTCCGTGGTGACAAAATCGCCTGGAATCACGCGAAAAGCCTCACTCACACCCGACATCGGCTCTGCCCAATCAAGTAGTGGTTCGTACCGTGCACCGCACAATTCCGCACCGCTGATTCGCGCAATAACCTCGTGATCAGGATCTTTTTTACCCCCAAAGTGCTTTGACACCAAGTCCTCTGCCAACAAAACAAGCCCCGGTTCTTCGGTATATCGGTTGCACGTAGAAACCAATGCATAGGTAATCTCAGGACCAACGGTCAATGCCGTATTTGATGGAAGGGTCCACGGAGTGGTGGTCCAAGCGAGAAAATAAACTGGCAATGCGCTTAGTTTCTCGGCCATTTCAGGGCCTGCGTGTTCCAAAATACGCGCACCACATTCAGGCAACGCCAGAAACTGGGCGACAACGGTTGTGTCCTTTACATCCCGGTATGCGCCGGGTTGATTCAATTCATGTGAACTCAATCCCGTTCCGGCAGCCGGGCTGTAGGGCTGTATGGTGTAGCCCTTGTACAACAAATCCTTTTCATCCAACTGCTTCAAAAGCCACCATACGCTTTCGATGTACTTGTTCTTGTAGGTAACGTACGGCTCATCCATATCCACCCAATACCCCATTTTTCGGGTCAGGTCATTCCAGATGTCCGTGTAGCGCATGACCGCCTCGCGGCATGCTTCATTGTACGCCTCGATCGATAACTTAGATCCGATGTCTTCCTTGGTGATGCCCAACTCCTTTTCCACGCCCAACTCCACGGGCAATCCGTGTGTATCCCACCCCGCCTTTCGGTCCACGCGGTAGCCCTTAAGGGTGTGAAATCGACAAAAAATATCTTTAATGGCACGGGCCATCACATGATGAATCCCGGGCATCCCATTGGCTGATGGTGGCCCTTCAAAAAAGACATAGGGCCGCTCTTCCGGTCGAGAGTCAATGCTCTTTTGAAACGTTCCGTCTTTCTCCCATTTAACTAAAATATCGCGAGCTACCTCAGGAAGGTTCAACGATCCACGTTCTGGAAAGGAAGTGGGTGATTTAGGCATACTCATCCGGTTTCAATTCTATGTCCAAGATTCCGAGGCGTGAAGATAACACCTTCCGCATCATGCGTTAAACGCGACTGAGCTTCACCATGTTTGTCATGCCTGCATCCGCGATCGGCATGCTCGCAAGGTGAACAACAAAATCACCAGGAGCAACAACACCCATTTTTGTCAACTCAAATTTGATGTCCGCAATGGTATGGTCGGTGCTCACCATCTTCAAATAAGGAAATGCCGAGACCCCCCAAACCAGTGACATTTGAGATAAAACCAGCTTGTTCGCTGTGAACATGTACACATAAGCTTTGGGTCGTTGACTTGCCACTTGAATCGCTGTATATCCGCTAAAAGTCATCGTCACAATCGCCTTTGCATCCACTCGTTTGGCCAAACGGCATGCATTGTAACACATGCTATCGCTTATGAATCGGTCATCCTCCGCACTCAATGGTGGGCGCTCGTGATAGTACATAGCATCGTGTCGCTCCATGGACTCAATGATGTCCGTCATCGCCGTCACAGCCTCCACTGGATACGCACCCACCGAAGTCTCGGCACTCAGCATGACCGCGTCAGCGCCATCAAGCACAGCATTCGCAACGTCATTCACCTCAGCGCGCGTTGGGACTGAATGCTCGATCATGGACTCCATCATCTGTGTTGCCACGATAACAGGCTTCCCTTTGATCATGCATTTGCGAATGATTTCCTTCTGGACCAATGGAACATCTTGTTTTGGAATCTCCACGCCTAAATCACCCCGAGCCACCATCACTGCATCTGTCTCTTCTAGAATGGCATCCAAGTCCTCCAACGCCTCGGGCTTCTCAATTTTCGCTACAATTCGGGAGTGTTTTCCTGCTTGCTGGATGCTCTTCCTCAGCTCGGTGATGTCGGCCGAATTTCTGACAAAAGACAACCCAATCCAATCCACGTCGTGCTCTAAAGCGAACTCCAAATCGACGGCGTCCTTTTCCGTGATACAAGGGAGTGAAATCACGGTTGATGGTAAATTTATTCCCTTTCGAGGCTTCAATGTCCCGCCGTGAATAACCTCGCACCTTACTTCCGATATGCGGTCTGTTTCGATCACCCGAAGCTCCAGTTTTCCATCGTCCATGAGCACCGGCTCTCCGGGCTTTACATCTTTTGCGAACTGCGTGTAATTCGTATAAACGCAACCATTCACGCCCATTTCTGTGCCTGTTCTTATCCGCAATTCGGATCCCTTCACGAGTTCAATGGAACCCCCTTCTATATCTCCAATGCGCAACTTAGGGCCTTGTAAATCCGCAAGAATTGCCGTGTACGTCCCGAGTTTCTCATCAATTCGTCGCAACCGTTGGATCGTTTCTCCATGCACCGCATGTTCTCCGTGAGAAAAATTCAATCGGGCTACGTTCATCCCTTCTTGAATCAATTTCTCCAACTGCTCCTCACTGTTGGAGGCCGGGCCCATGGTTGCTACAATTTTCGTTCGTTTCATTTCTTTCTTTCTTTTCTTCAACCAGCTTGTGCGTTCGGTTTGGCCAAATCCGTCAGAGCCAAGTGCTCTATAGCTCCTGACTTCAGCGGGTCAAGTTCTTGGGTGTAATTGACCCCTTTGACCTGTCGCAACTGCTGCATCAACTCATCCAATGCGTTGGTTTCATCAAAAACTTGAATCAAATAATCCAACGCCGATGCGCCTTGGAAACGGGCAACGATTCCACCTGGCGCTTTATTTTCAATTAAATAGAGCGTCCGTTGGCGGGCACTTTCTTGTTCCTCAAAACGAAAAATTGCGTGCGATGAACTTCCCGATCGTTGCGAGATCTCAAGCACATGATTGAACCGAAAATGCCAATCCAGGCGTTGGTTCAATTCCCAGGAAATGCGGTGAGGCGGCAAGTGACTGCTCAGACCAATCAGCGCAAAATCGCAGGAATCAGCAAAATCTTCGTCCAGCCATTGCATCCTGCGCGAATATACCGCGTGTCAGGGGATAATCATTCATTTTGATGACGCCATTCACCCTGCTCCAGCGCAATGCGAGCTGCTTCTTGCTCCGCTTTCTTCTTTGAACTGCCTGAACCCTTTGCCGCCCGATGGCCGTCGACAAGCAATACGGCTTCAAATAGCTTGTTTCCATCGACACCTGTAATTTCAATTACCTCATATTCCAATTCCTTGGTTTCAACCTGCGACCAGTGATGCAATCTGGACTTGAAGTCTTCCGACGACTCAAGAATTTGCCTCGCCCCATGACGCATCAGAGCATCTCGCAATGCCCGCTTTGTTTTGCGGTATCCATGATCCATGTACATCGCTCCAATCAGAGCTTCCAGTGCATTTCCAATGACAGTCTGCGGAATGGATTCTGTTTCAAATTTGGAATGAATAAACGGGGTCAGTCCCAATTCAATTCCAATTTTGTTCAGCGTTTTGCGGCTTACTAACCTCGATTTTCGCTGGGTCAATACCCCTTCATCATCCTGTGGATAAAGAAAAAAAACCAAGTCTGAAGCGACTGCGCCCAGGATTGAATCTCCTAAAAATTCCAATCGTTCATTCGCTTGTTCGGTGTCGCCCAAACTATTCTGCAAGGAAGCATGCGTGAGGGCTTCACGGTACCAATGACCATTTCGAACGCGCAGGCCGAATTCTTTTTTGAAGAACACCCGAAATTCTTGTGAAACGGCTCTTGACGCTTTACTCAAAAACCATGATCGCTGCACCAAACGACTCAAAGCAGAAATTAATCCAGTGCCTTAAACAGGACGGATGCGTTGTGGCCGCCAAAACCGAACGTGTTTGATAACGCTGCACGCACAGGCCTTTCTTGGGCTTCGTTGAAAGTGAAATTCAATTTGGGATCGAGCTGTTCGTCAGCGTGCTTGAAGTTGATCGTTGGGGGAACTACGCCATGCTTGATCGCTAGGATGCATGCAATTCCTTCGATGGCACCTGCTGCACCCAATAAATGGCCCGTCATTGATTTGGTCGAGCTGATATTGAGGTCATAGGCATGGTCACCGAATACTCCTTGGATGGCTTTTGTCTCTGCAACATCCCCCAATGGGGTCGACGTTCCGTGGACGTTGACATAATCTACCTCATCTGGGTTCATGTGCGCGTCATCCAACGTCGCTTTCATTACGTTTAGCGCACCGAGCCCCTCAGGATGGGGTGCCGTGATGTGATGCGCATCTGCGCTCATGCCACCTCCGACCATTTCACAATAGATCGTGGCTCCGCGGGCAACCGCGTGGTCATAATCCTCGAGAATGATCGCTCCTCCGCCTTCTCCAAGGACAAAGCCATCTCGTGTCGAATCAAAAGGCCTCGATGCCGTTGTTGGATCATCGTTGCGTGTAGACAGGGCCTTCAGTGCGTTGAACCCACCGATTCCACCTTCCGTAACCGCCGCTTCAGATCCACCCGTAACCATCACATCTGCCTTACCCAATCGGATGTAATTGAAAGCGTCGATCATGGCATTCGTGCCACTCGCACAGGCAGAAACCGTACAGAAATTGGGTCCACGAAAGCCATGTCGCATGCTGATGTGTCCTGCTGCGATGTCCGAAATCATCATGGGGATGAAGAAAGGACTGAAACGTGGAATTCCATCGTTGCGATGAAAATTCAATGCTTCGTTCATGAACGTTTGGAATCCACCTATTCCGGAACCCCAAATCACACCTACTCTGTCCGGATGCACTGGCGCGTCCTCACCGAGAAGACCTGCATTCTCCAGCGCCTCGTCCGCGCAAACGACCGCGTACTGCGTGAAGAGGTCCATTTTTCTCGATGCTTTGCGTTCAAGAAATTCAGACACATCGAAGTCCTTGACTTCGCACGCAAATTGCGTTTTGAAGTTCGTTGCATCGAACTTGGTGATGGGCGCAGCTCCGCTGGCGCCATCCGTCAAGCCTTTCCAATACGCTTGAATGTCGTTCCCTAGGGGCGTAATCGCCCCAATACCGGTGACAACAACCCTTTTCAGCTCCATGGAGCCAGGGTTATTTTGCGTGCTCGGTGATGTAATCGACCGCTTGGCCTACCGTGCTGATTTTTTCAGCTTGATCATCGGGAATCGCGATGTTGAATTCTTTTTCGAACTCCATGATGAGTTCTACAGTATCCAACGAATCCGCTCCCAAATCATTGGTGAAACTCGCAGACAAGTTCACTTCTCCAACATCAACTCCCAACTTGTCGACGATAATCGCCGTGACTTTTTCTTGAATATCAGACATTGCTTAGCTGTTTATCGGGGCGCAAAGTAACCAAAGGAAAAGGTAACCTCTGCTTTTTTTCGAGAACTTTTCTTTTAAAATTACATTCTACCCCTCTTCATGGGTGCATTTCAGTGCAGATTTCTTCCAGTCTTTTTCGTTGAATATCAGGCACTTGACAGTCTTTTTTGGGGTATCCAATGGGCAGGAGTAAAAATGCACGCTCCGATGAAGGTCTGTCCAAGATTTTTGCCAAAAAATCCATCGGAGAGGGGGTATGGGTCAAGGTAGCAATCCCACACTCATGCAATGCCGCAATCAATATCCCGCATGCAATGCCAACCGATTCTTGTACATAATAATTCTGAGACTTGCCTTTGGGTGCGTGAGGGTCTGATTGCCAAGTCTGTCGGAAGACCGCAATCAACGCAGGTGCTTCCTCGAGGTGAGGCTTGATGTGATCGGTCCCAAATGGCTCAAGGTCGCTCATCCATTGTGCATTCATTCGACCGTGGTAATTGAGGTACTCCTCTTTTTCGGCCGCCTGGCGGATTTGTTGCTTCAATTTCGGATCTGTCACCAAACAAAAATGCCACGGTTGTTTATGAGCTCCAGAAGGCGCCGTTCCCGCGGCATGTATGCACTGGCGCACAACATCTAGCGGCAACGATTCTTGGGAAAAGTGGCGCACCGTGCGGCGCTTGTTGCTCCGCTCAAAAACCGCTTTTGCCCTTGCCTGCATCTGCCCTTCCTCGAGACGTTCAAAATCCAACGGTCTGCTAGGAGCTTGTTCGTTCACATCACTCATGATTTCGGTTGAGAGGGTCCATTGCGCCTGATTTGTTTCATCAAATCGCTCGCAAAAACAAATGCCTCCAGCTCTTTTACACCACCTTGGAGCAGGCCCGCTCGGTCGCCTTTCCAACAAATGCCTCCTTCATGCACGAAGTGGATGGTATCGCTGGCCTCCATTACACTGTTCATGTCGTGGGAGACGACCACGGTCGTCATCCCATATTCCCGCGTGATGTCCAGAATGAGCTTATCTATGATAATCGCGGTTTGGGGGTCCAGTCCGGAATTGGGCTCATCGCAAAACAAATATTTAGGGTTCATCGCAATGGCTCGAGCGATGCCGACACGCTTTTGCATTCCCCCGCTGCACTCTGCAGGATAACGGTGCTTCGCATCCAGCAGCTCAACACGCTCCAAACACGCGTCAGAACGGCGTTCGATTTCTGCGGCAGAAAGCGAACTAAACATCCGCAACGGAAACTGGACGTTTTCCTGCACCGTCATGCTATCAAATAAGGCCGACCCTTGAAAGAGCATGCCTATTTCTTGTCTTATTTTTCTCCGTTCCCTTTCTGGCATAGCCGTAAAATCCCGACCGTCATACATGACCTGCCCACGATCCGGTTCAATGAGACCCACCGTGCACTTGGTCATAACGCTCTTGCCGCTTCCACTACGTCCAATCACAAAATTCACCTTTCCTCGCTCGAATTGGGCACTGACGTCCTTCAAAACGTGGTGCGATCCGAAAGATTTATGGATGTGATGCAGTTCAATCATGGCCTTAATTCAATAACATCTGGGTGAGCGCAAGATTAGAAATCATGATGATCACCACCGACCAAACGACCGCCTTGGTGCTTGACTTCCCAACTTCCAAAGCTCCACCTTCAGCAAAATATCCGTGGTAGGCTGATACGCTGGTCAAAACAAATCCAAACACCAGGGTTTTAATCAGAGCGTAAATGACATCAAACACCCGAAAATCTACCTGCATTCCGTATTCAAAATCTGCAAGGGGGCTCAATCCTGTCGCCACACCAATCCAGGCGCCTGCACCCACTCCGAGCGCCATACTGAAGACCACGAGAAAAGGTACGATAAACACACCCGCAATGATTTTTGGTAAAATCAAATAATTGGCACTGTTCACGCCCATGATCTCCAAGGCGTCTATTTGCTCTGTGACGCGCATGGTACCGATTTGGGAAGCGATGTTGGATCCCACCTTCCCTGCTAAAATCACCGGAATCAACGTCGGTGAAAATTCGAGAATCATCGTTTGGCGCACAGTAAAACCAATGGTGTAAACCGGTATCCATCCGCCAATTTGGTGAGCGGTTTGAAGGCATATGACTGCGCCCATGAAAACACTGAGTAGTGCCACAATCCCTACAGACTGAAGACCTATGGACTCCAATTCGGTCATAACTAAACCCCTGAAGACATTAAGTTTTTCAGGTCGTCGAAAGCTCCGGGCCAACAACCGCACGTATCTTCCAATGTGAAACATCCAGCGCATGAGGCTAAGGTAGGGCGCAAGCGGCAACGGGTTGAACCGAACTGGTTCGTATTTTCGCGTTGAATGCAATCGAAACCCCATTTGCTGACGGTCTTTATCGTCGGTGCACTTACCCTTGGTGCCTGTAGCAATCAGCGCCCTCATCGAAAATGCAATTGTCCCCAATGGGCAATTGAATCCGGTCCTGCATCCATCAATGCAGCGAAGTCTCACGGTGAAGCGGTAATGGAAGTGGACGATGCTTTTTTAATAACCGCGCAACCTTAATCCATGAATTCAAATACGTACGCCGTCATTATGGCAGGTGGCATAGGCAGTCGGTTCTGGCCAATGAGCAAAGAATCTCAACCCAAACAATTCCTGGACATACTCGGCACCGGAAAGTCGTTGATCCAAATGACATTCGACCGCCTCAATCGCGTGGTTCCCACCGAGAACATCCTGGTAGTGACCCAAGAGCGTTACCGTGAATTGGTCGAAGCCCATCTACCGGCTCTTCCTGCAGAAAACACGCTGTGCGAGCCTTTCATGCGCAACACGGCTCCTTGTATCGCCTATGCTAACCATTGGATTGCCAATAAAGCTGGCAAGGACGCCACCGATGCAGCAGTCATTGTAGCGCCGTCAGACCATTTGATTCTAAAAGAAAATGATTTTTTAGAAATCGTCGAGGTCGCCCTGGATCATACACGACAGACCAATCAATTGGTCACCCTCGGCATCCACCCTTCACGGCCAGATACGGGGTATGGTTACATTCAGTTCGAAGACCACCCAGATGCCTCTGATCATCGCGTTCGCATGGTCAAAACATTCACCGAAAAGCCTCAAATCGATCTGGCCGAGCAATTTTTGGCATCGGGCGATTTCTATTGGAACTCCGGAATATTCATTTGGAGTTTGGAAAACATTACGTCAGCATTTGAGACCCACCTGGGGGACATGCAAAACCTATTTCAAGAACATGCCGATGCTTTTGGCACATCCCAAGAGATGGAGACCATACGAGCGATTTATGGCGATTGCGAAAACATCTCCATCGATTATGGCATCATGGAAAAAGCTCACAATGTAGCTGTCGTTCTCTCCGATTTTGGTTGGAGCGACTTGGGAACGTGGGGGTCCTTGCACGAGAAACTAGAGCAAGATTCGCATGGAAATGGAGTGAGTGGGGTTCATTTGGTTGCGCATGATTCTGCAGGAAACGTAGTCGCAGGAGAAGCATCCGAAAAAAAGAAACTCATCGCTTTACGCGGTCTCAATGACTACATCGTAGTCGATACTTCGGACGCGTTATTGATTTGTCCAAAATCCGATGAGCAGTGGATCAAACAATTGGTCACCGAGCTCAAAGCAAAAAAAGGAAGTTGATCAAGGCTTAGCGACCCGTCATATCTGCGGGAACCACCCAGGCATCATATTCTGCTTCCGTCAAGTAACCCGTGGACAGAGCGGCTGCCTTCAGCGTCGTGCCCTCCGTATGGGCCTTGTTCGCGATTTCGGCCGCCTTGTAATAGCCGATCTTGGTGTTGAGCGCAGTGACCAGCATCAAGCTGTTCTGCAGCAATTCATCGATTCGAGCTTGGTTCGGTTCAATCCCTTCAACACAGTGCGCACTGAAAGAGGCGCAAGCGTCGCCCAACAGCCGAGCACTTTCCAATATGTTTCGGGCCATCATGGGCTTGAACACATTCAATTCGTAGTGACCTTGCGCACCGCCGACGGCAATCGCAACATCGTTGCCTATAACTTGGGCACAGACCATCGTTAACGCTTCCGATTGGGTTGGGTTGACCTTCCCAGGCATGATGCTTGAACCTGGTTCGTTGGCTGGAATCGTGATTTCGCCGATTCCTGAACGTGGGCCCGAAGCCATCATCCGGATGTCATTCCCGATTTTATTGAGCGAAACGGCCAATTGTCGCAAAGCTCCATGCGCCTCAACAATGGCGTCATGGGCTGCGAGGGCTTCAAATTTATTCTGAGCCGTGACGAATGGATGACCCGTCAATTCAGCGATGTGCGACGCGACTCGCTCAGCGTACCCTTCTGGAGTATTGATTCCCGTTCCCACCGCGGTACCTCCCAAAGCGAGTTCGGAAAGGTGTTCAAGGGCATTATCGAGGGCCTTCAGACCAAAGTCAAGCTGCGCGACGTACCCTCCAAATTCCTGACCCAACGTCAACGGCGTCGCATCCATGAGATGCGTCCGTCCAATTTTTACAACATCCGCAAAATCCTCGGCCTTGGACCGAAGTGAATCGCGCAAGCCTACCACACCTGGAATCGTGGTTTTCACGATCATTCGATAGGCTGCTATATGCATCGCGGTTGGAAACGTATCGTTTGACGATTGCGATTTATTGACATCGTCGTTCGGATGCACGGGACGTGTTCCGACTCCCAAAGAACCGCCATCGATCATGTGAGCTCGGTTGGCTACGACTTCATTGACATTCATGTTCGACTGGGTACCCGATCCGGTCTGCCAAATAACCAAAGGAAACTGATCGACCCATTGTCCCGCAATAATTTCATCACACGCCTGCGCGATCAGATCCCGTTTTTTCAACTCCAATCCACCCAATTCAGCATTGGTGTAGGCTGCCGCCTTTTTGAGGTAGGCGAATGCTTCAATGATTTCCATCGGCATGGAGGCCGTTGCACCAATTTTGAAATTATTTCTAGAGCGCTCCGTTTGTGGACCCCAGAGGGCTTCGGCCGGGACTTGGACTTCTCCGATTGTGTCTTTCTCGATGCGGAATGCACTCATGATTTGACTGGATTTAAGCTTGTTCTGCTTGTTTGGCGCCGGATCCGGCTTGCATTAAAAAGGCCTTCAAAAATTCATCGATTTCGCCATTCATGACCGCATCGACATTGGATGTCTCGTAACTGGTTCGAACATCCTTCACCATCTTGTATGGCTGCATGACGTAAGATCGAATCTGAGATCCCCATTCAATCTTTTTCTTGCCCGCCTCAATTTCAGCCCGTGCCTCATTGCGCTTGGCCCGCTCCATCTCGAACAACTGAGATTTGAGCAGCTGCATGGCCTTTTCTTTGTTGCCCAACTGACTTCGGGTTTCCGTGTTGTCAATGACAATTCCCGTGGGCGCATGGCGCAAACGAACGCCGGTTTCTACCTTGTTGACGTTTTGGCCTCCTGCTCCCCCCGAGCGAAATGTCTCCCAGGTGAGATCGGAAGGGTTTACTTCAATTTCAATCGAATCATCCACTAACGGATACACGTACACCGAAACAAACGACGTATGACGTCGGGCTTGGCTATCAAACGGACTGATGCGCACCAATCGGTGCACGCCGTTTTCACCCTTCAACATGCCAAATGCAAAGTCGCCTTCAAATTCCAAGGTCACCTGTTTGATTCCAGCCACATCGCCATCTTGCAAATCCAATTCCTTGACTTTGAATCCTGCCCGGTCTCCGTACATCCGATACATCCTCATCAGCATGGAAGCCCAGTCACAGCTTTCTGTCCCCCCTGCTCCAGAGGTAATTTGCATGACTGCATTGAGGTTATCCTCCTCGGCATTCAGCATGTTCTTGAACTCCAGTTCTTCCAAAGCGATTTCTGCAGCCTTCAATGCCTCTGCGGCTTCTGCTTCCTCCGCCTCACCGGCTTTCAGAAACTCAAAAAGCACCTGGGCATCATCCAATGAAGAGGAACACGATTCAAAGCTTTTGGTCCAAGACTTCAATGTCCGTAACCGCTTCATCACCAACTCTGCTTCCTTGGAATTGGTCCAAAATTCCGGGTCTTGGGTTCGCTTCTCCTCTTCTGCTATTTCAATTAATTTCTCGTCAATGGCCAAGTAGCCACGCAAGTCTTCCACGCGCTTTCGCAGCGAATTCAGTTGGTCAATCGTGATCATACCGTGCAAATTTAACTCAGGGGGCCTCTGCTTCCTCGAGCATCCTCAAGATCTCATTCACATGAAATCCCCGATTGAGTAAAAATCGAATGACGCGTTCACGATTCTCTGGCAGGTCCTTCGATCGCCGTTCAATCAATTCCGCAAGCAAATCCCTGAATCGGGATTGAGGAACATCGGCCACTGAGCTTTCTGCTTGAGTGCCCGAGAATCCCTTTTGCCGAAGACCTTGGATGATGCGTCTTGGGCCCCATCCCTTGTACTCGACATGTGCGCGTACATACGACTCTAAAAATCGGGCGTTGGATAAGAAGTTCTCGGCAACAAGCGCGTCAATTACTTGATTAACAGTTGATTCTGGTACCCCGTGTGGGTGTAACTTTCGTTTCACATCGAACGTACAACGCTCCTGTATACTGCACCATCGGCGCATTTTTTCCATCCATTCCTCCATCGAAGGGTGAATTTGGCTCAAAATGCCGTGAAAACAAGGGCTTTAAACGATATTTGCACTCCAAAATTTAAAAGCGTCGACCGATGAGGTCAGAGATTTTATCCCGTATCCAATCCTTGCTGCAGCAAGAAGATTTAGAAAGCATCCGAGTTGAGGTTCGTCAGGCCATTGAGCAATTTCGTGCATTAACGAAGGAAGAAGTGCGCACCCAGCGCGAAGCTTGGGCGGCTTCAGACAAAGATGTAGACGCTGTTTTTGAGTACAGTTCTGCCCCTGAAGAAGAAGGGTTTGAAGTGGCTGTAACGGCATTCAAAGAACGCGAAAAAGCGTGGCGCAAGGTCATAGCGGAAGAGCAACGCCTCAACCTCGAAAAAAAGCTCGCGATGCTAGAGCGCCTTCGACAAACCATCCAAGAGGAGGAGAACATTGGGGCCGCATTCGCTGTCTTCAATGAGGTTCGAGAAGAATGGAATAAAATTGGAGACGTCCCCGGAGATCAATTCAAAGAAGTACATGACCAGTATTACAGGCTTCAGGATGAGTTCTTCTACAACATCACCATTTACAAAGAACTCAAGGAGCACGACCTCAAAGTGAACCTGAAGAAGAAGGAAGATTTAATTGTTAAAGCGAATGAAATCGCCCAGATCGAATCCCTGAACGAACGTCAAAATCAAGCACGCGCCATCCAAAAACAATGGATGGACATCGGGCCTTCCCCGCGCGAAACCTACAAGGAACTTTCGGATCAATTCTTCGGAATTATCCGGCCCATTTTCGAAGCAGTCAAAGCCCACTACGATCAAATTCGGGCGACTTTCCAGACAAATGCCGATGCCAAGTCAGCCCTGATTGAACGGGTCCGCGAAGTCGTCGCCGAGGAAGTTGACGATTCGCATGAAGCATGGCAAGCGGCCACTTCCAAGATACTCGCCTTGCAAAAAGAGTGGAAGGCAAGTGGGTTTGCTGGAAAGGAACAAAACGAAACACTTTGGAACCAATTCCGGGAGTTGGTGGATGTCTTCTTCGGAAAGAAACAGCTCTTCTACGACGGCCAAAAAGCCGTGACCAATGAATTCAAAACGCAAAAGGCTGCGTTAATTGAAAAGGCGGAGGCGCTGTCCTCGAGCACGAACTGGAGAGAAGACGCTCCGAAAATGATGGATTTGCAAAAGGAGTGGAAAGCCGTCGGCGCTTGCCCTCCCAGAGAAGAGCAAAAACTTTGGCGTCGATTCCGAAAGGCCCAAGATCAATTCTTCAATGCACGCAAAACGGAAATGGCGGGCAAAATTGAAGAAGAAAAAGAAAACCTGAAGAAGAAGAAATCCTTGATTGAGGAAATCAAAGGCTATGTGATAACCGGGAAACGAAAGGATGACTTGGATGCGTTAAAAGCATTTTCAGTCCGTTGGAATGAAGTAGGCTTCATCCCCCGAAAATCATTGGACGCCGTCATGGAAAGTTACCGGAAGGCCATGGACGTGCATTACGATGCTCTGAGCGCACAAAAGTCGGAACGGGCCATGGAAACGTACAAACAACGGGTCGAAAATCTAGTCGAATCCGATGCGAATAGCGTGCGCCGTGAACAGCACATTTTGCGCGAAAAGTTGACTCGAATCATCAGCCGAATCAACAAAACGGAAGAAAATCTAGAGCGTTTCACAGGAAAAGGAGCCGAAAGCATCCGCGCCCAATACGAGAAATCAATGGAGGCGGACAAGCAGGAAGTCGAAGAGATCAAGGAAAAGCTCAAAATGCTTCGAACCGCCACACAAAGTGCAGAAAAAGAGGAGGGAAAAGAAGAGCAAAAACCAGGTCAATAAACCTCAACCTGCTGACGGAAGCAAGTGGCAGCGATACCCTTCTGAATGCAACCATTCCAAGTAAGGCCTGAGAATAGGCAACAAGCGTGGAGCGGCTCGCTCTGAATCGTGGAACACGACAATTGCACCGGGCCGAGTGTTGACCATCAAATGATCAAAACAGTCTTCAGGCGTCTTCTTCACATCGAAATCTGCACTCAGGACATCCCACATCACAATATTCGTCTTGTCCATTAAAGCATCCGCTTGTGAGCGGGTAATTCGCCCATATGGCGGACGAAAACGCAATGCTTTCGTAGTGCGTTGGCAGGCTAAATAACTTTTGAGGTAGGTGAAATTCGATGTGTTCCAGCCTGACTCATGGGACTGCGTGTGGTTGCCAATTTCATGACCTGCAGCGCGCAGCTCCTCCATGACATCCGGATAGCGATCCACATTTTCCCCGACACAGAAAAACGTCGCGGGCACATCGAATGAAGCCAAAATGTCCATGGTCTGACGTGTGATTACCGGATGTGGTCCATCATCAAAGGTCAAATAAACCGCAGGCATACCTTCCATGAATGAAGGTCCGTGCCACGTCATTTGAGAAGCCATGGCTTTCACGATAGGGGGAGTCCGCCGCAAATACACGCGGTAAAGATACCGTACCGGTCGACTACCTTTGCAGCGAACTCGGCAACGGTATGGAATACGATTTTCAAGCAATTGAGAAGCGCTGGAAAGCGCAATGGAAGGAGACGGATGCTTACAAA
>Ga0209631_10000218_pt1 | contig 75906 bp, 88 predicted proteins | sample COG_08_FD_184752 | JGI IMG/M metagenome (GOLD analysis project Ga0209631, IMG submission 184752) | Pelagic Microbial community sample from North Sea - COGITO 998_met_08 (SPAdes) (version 2) | ecosystem: Environmental > Aquatic > Marine > Neritic zone/Coastal water | place: Helgoland, sampling... | reverse complement strand
GCTTCGTCAAGAAGACCGGCAATGTTATCTTCGCCATTTAGTTTTTTTAGTCGATTTTTAATGAGACCATTCGACCAACTCATACGTGCTTCTTCATTCGTCAGCAATACTGTCGAAACCAGTACGCCCCCATAAAACTTTATTTACACTAAAAATGGTCCGCGCAGAGAGATTCGAACTCCCGTTATTCCTGCTCCCAAAGCAGGTGCCATACCAAGCTAGGCGATGCGCGGTGAAAAATCTTTATTACGTTCTTTATGAGTTACTTTCTGTAAATTGGGGCATCGTGTGAGAATCGAACTCACAACTGAAGTTTGGAAGACTTCTATTTTACCATTAAACTAACGATGCTTGGCGGTTGGAGGGGGATTCGAACCCCCGGTACTCTTTCAAGTACGACAGTTTAGCAAACTGTTGCTTTAGACCACTCAGCCATCCAACCATACTTATATGGTAGACGGAATTTGAAAAAGGTCAAGATTCAATTTACATAAATTAACTCGTTACTCATAAACAGAAGTTGGATATATTGCTTCCATTTGTTGAACTCTTTTTCTTCTTTTTCAGACATATTTGTTGGATCAATTTCTTCTGCTTCAAAAAACCTTTTGGCAATTATCATGTCTTGACTGTTAGGATCTCTTTGGTAAAATATGTTAAACAATGTTGTAACACGGGTTTCAAAGTCAATTGATCTGGCTACTCTGTAATCATTGAATACTGCTTCGCAGTAGTTTTTCATATCATCAGAATTCATCAAGTACAAAGCCTGTTTAGGAACTGTTGTTTCAAATCGCTTGCCGGTTGTCATTTCTGGGGTTGCAAAATCAAATGTAAGCAAAAGCTCTGGAAATCTACTTCTATCTATAGTTCCATAAATAGTTCTTCTATTATTGCCTTTTGCGAAAAGATCAATGTGCTGCTTGAATTTTCCTTCTTCTAATATTCCAGACACCGAAAGAATTGTATCTCTTAATCCTTCGAAATCTAAGCGTTGTAAATTAGCTCTATGGTAATACTCGTTATCTGGGTCGATATTGTAGTATTTGGGACTTATTAAACTAGACTGCCTGTAAGTAGCGGACATTACTAATTTTTTAATAATATGTTTTTGTGACCATCCTTTTTCAATAAATTCAGCCGCCATCCAGTTTATTAAATTATTATGAACAGGGCGAGGAGTATTCATTCCAAAGTCGTCTGGGGTCGCAACAAAGCTGTTCCCCATAATTCTTTGCCAGATCCTGCTTACTGCAACTCTTGGTGTAAGTGGGTTTTTTGGATTTGCTATAGCCATAGCCAATTCAAGTCTTCCGCTTCCATTGGTAAATATGTTTGAATTTACATTATTAAAAAATTCTATAAATCGCCTTTGAACAACTGCCCCTCTTTTTCTTGGGTCTCCATTTATCATCACACTGCTATTTGAAGGTCTTTTTTTGTCATACATAGCCATCGCTCTTGGAGGAGTAGCAGGATCTGTCAATTCGTGTGTTACAAGCTTGGCGATTTCTCTTCTTACCTCCCTGTCATAACGCATTGTTTTACCATTGTCGCTATAATATCTTTGGAAGTTATCCTTGTTCATATCCATCGGACCATTATTTGAGTAAATAGCATTACAAAAATCAATTAACCCTTCTGGAGCTTTGTCTTTTTTACCTTGAAATTTAAAATTTCTCTTTTGAGCTTCAATAATTACTTGTTGATAAATAACCGCCAAATCGTACATTGACTGTACTCTGCTTGTTTTAATTTTTGAATAAAGATACGGGTTGATGTCGTCCTTATTTGCTTCTAACATCTTCTTATATTCTGCGCCAAAATCTTTCTTGACATTATACATTTTAGAGTATGGGAGGAAAACTGGATGACTTATTTTAGTATTTTTATTATTTACCTTTTTATTGATAGTAAATTTTCTAGCTTGATCCCATCTTTGCATCATGCGGGGATTAAGGGTATTTGTTCTGATGTAAGCTTGCTTGTTGGAACTTGTCACATCTTGGAGAGCATACGAGCTATACATCCACTTATAAGTATTAGTTTGAAAGTCTTGAAATGCTTCAACGTATTTTTTTATTTTAAAGTTTTCTACATTTTGCTCTAAAGCGAGTTTTTTGGCGAAATAATTTTTATACTCTGGAGTTTCTGTTATAGTTAACAGAAGCGGCTTATCTTTATCGGTAGGCTCATAACTACTGTTTAGAATTCCATGAAGAGCGTAATAATCTTTGGTTGAAACGGGATCAAACTTATGATCATGGCATCTTGCACAAACAACAGTAGTAGCCATAAGCCCTTTGGTGATAACATCAATGCGATCATCAATAATGTCGTTAGCGTTACCAGAGTTCTTTCCAAGAGTAAGAAACCCAAGAGCCGCTAGATTTTGTTTGGGAAGATTGGGAATCTTGTCGGCAGCAATTTGTTCAACGATGAACTGATTAAATGGTTTATCGTTTTGAAAAGCGTCAATCACGTAATTTCTGTAAGTCCAAGAGTACGTGTATCTATTTTCCCTATTTCTATTTACAGATCCAGTAGTATCGCTATAACGAGAGGTATCAAACCAATATCTAGCCCATTTCTCTCCAAATGCGCGAGTCGAAAGCAAACGATTGACAACTTTCTCATAAGCACTTGAAGATTCATCGTTAACAAATTCATTTACTTCCTCTATGGTTGGCGGCAAACCCGTCAATGTATAATACACGCGACGAAGCAGAGTTTTTCTATCAGCTTCAATGGAAGGTAGGACGTTTTTAGATTTAGCTGTTAAAAAGATAAAAGAGTCTATTTCATTATTTATCCATTTGCTTTTCGCATTTGGCACCGAAGGTTTTACTAACGGTTCGTAAGCCCAATGTTTTTTAGCAGCAGCTTCAGAAGCTGTAATTGTAGAAGTGGACGTTCTTGGATCATAAGCTCCCATTTTAACCCAAGTCTCAAAGTCTTTGATAATATTATCAGGAAGCTTTTCTTTTGGAGGCATACTTAAATCTTCATCAGTGTAGCGAATTGATTTGACAAGCAAGCTTTTATTCAAATCTTTTGGAACAATGGCTGGACCAGTATTGCCACCTTTTAAGGTGCCGTCCTTCGTATCTAATTTTAAACCACCTTTTATTTTTTCGCTTTTAGTACTATGGCATTTATAGCACTTTTCTACTAAAACGGGCCTGATCTTTGTTTCAAAAAATTTTATATCTTGGCTATTTTGCGCGTTGCAATCGTAAATGAAAAATATAAAAAAACAAATAAAAAACCATATTATCTTTTTCATATGAATAATTCCTTTAATGGTTCAGAGTCTGATACGTCTGTTAGTCTAAATGGTCTATTATTATAAACGTATTCTAACTTACGGTGATCCATGCCAAGGGCGTAAAGAATTGTTGAATGAAGATCGTGAATATTCATTTTATTTTCAATTACGTCTTTGCCAAATTCATCAGTTTTGCCATAAACTGTACCACCTTTGACTCCACCTCCAACCATAACGCAACTCATGGCTCTATTCCAATGTGAGCGACCGTATCCATATCTACCTCCGTTCCCATCTCTTGTTGGAGTACGACCAAATTCTCCAGTCATTACAATAAGAGTGTCTTCAAGCATTCCTTTCTGCTTGAGGTCTTGGATGAGTGCCGCAATTGGTTGATCAACTTGTGAAGCTGCATTACCAAGAGACCTTTTAATTTCATTGTGATTGTCCCAGCCTCCAGTCCAAACTTGGACGAAACGAACTCCTCTTTCAGCAAGTCTGCGAGCAATTAGCATTTGCTTGCCTTGAGCAGTATTGCCATACAAATCTCTAGTTTTTTTATCTTCTTTGTTGATATCAAAAGCGTCAGTAGCTTCTGTTTGCATCTTGAATGCAAGCTCAAAACTATTCATTCTGCTTTCAAGCTCTTTATCTTTCATCAACTTTTGCTTATGAACTTCATTCATCAATATAAATGCGTCAAGTTGTTTTCTTTGCTCAACAGAAGATATATTTTTATTTTTAATATTTGCGATCATTTGATCAACACTTCTGAGAGAAGTATCGATTGGCGTGGCTTGATACATTCCCGGTAAAAAAGCACTACCAAAGTTCTGTGTGCCGCCAAGAGGCAAGCCTCCAGTGCGAAGGCTAACAAAGGCTGGTAAATTTTCGTTCATGCTACCAAGACCATAAACAACCCAGCTACCAACGCTTGGGCGAACCAAACGAAGATTTCCAGTGTTCATCATGATTGTAGCAACTTCATGAGCAGGAACGTCTGTAGTTAAGGAGTTGATTATGAGTGCATCATCGATAAATTTAGCCGTTTTATCAAAAGCGGAGCTAACTTTTAATCCAGATTTTCCATAATTTTTAAATTCGAATGGAGAACCATTAGCCAAACCATTCATACCGGGAACTGGTTGACCGTCAATTTTTCTCAACTCTGGCTTGTCGTCCCAAGTGTCAATGTGAGACTGACCTCCACTAAACAATATTTGAATTACTCTTTTGGCTTTTTTACCGGGATAATGGATATTAGACTGCGTTGAAGCAGCATTTAAATCCAAGGAAAGAATATCGGTTAGCCCTAAAGTACCAAAACCCATACCAAATTTAGACAAAAACTCTCTTTTTGTCATTATTAAATCTGAGTGTTTGATATCGTTTTCATTGCAATATTGTTTCATGTTTTGCTCTTTCTTATCATAAGAAATTACACTCAAAGACATGAATCTTCATCCTAAACATTTCTCACAATAAAAATATCCTTCTAATGTTATTTCAATGAAGTTATTTGTATATTTGTCGCAGTAGTATTTAATTATAGGATAATAATCACCACAGCATTCGCATATTTCAATTGTGACGTGGTTTGCTATTAAAAGTTCTTCTTCTAATGTGTAGAACTCTTCATTAAGTAAGAAGTTCTTTTTTTTCAAATATATTACCAATTACTTCAACATCATCTTTATCGAGAATATCATCCGGTACGAATCTATTCTCGCGATATTCAACTACAAGTATATTTTTTCTAAACATATGGCTTTTCGGAGTTTTGACAATATCACCCTCATAAATCTCCATACCGTTCTTGTCTTTTAGACCAGTGAACTGTTGGAAAATATGACCTTGATCGTGTTGGACAAAAGGCTTTTCAGTATGAATGAAAACACCTTTATCTTTAAGAAAAGACTTCTTTAAATTATCCCAAACTCTGAATTTGATTTCTCTCATATTCTTCGATCTCTTTCCAATATTCAGGTGCTTCTGGATACAACTCCCAGAGCATACCACTCTTTTTGAGTTCGTCAAATTCTTTTTGCGTCAAAGAGTGAAATGGGCGTTCTGAATTTAAAAAGGCATTGCTCATGTTTTAAAAATGTTTTTTATGTTTTCGTTGTCAATGTCAAATCCTTTTTTCAAGTATCTAGCCATTCTTGTTGCTTTCAGTACGTTGAGGTTGACAGTTTTTGAAATGTCGGAAAACCATCTATCATATCCACCGGTATAAACGAGTTTTCTGTTTTCAAAATGTTCGTCAAAGTCTGGGTGCTTGTATGTTTTACCAAGCAAGTCTACCGCAATACTGCAAACAGTATAATCGAAACACTCAATAGTTTCTTGTGGCGTTGCCCCCATGTGAAGCAAGTCATAAACTTTATCTTCAAATTCAATTGAGTCGCCAAGCCTTAATTTCTTGACATGGATGCCACCTTTTCTGATCAAACGATCAACGGCATTTTGCCTGTTTGATTCTGTAGAAAAAAAGATGTCCAGATCCTTTATCGGGGTCTGCATCAAATGACTCAAAACTGCACCACCGGCAATCCAGCAGTAAGACTCAAACTGATTTAATGTGGTATCAAATCTGATCGTCATAGCTTTGCAAAATCATTCCAACCAACGTGTCACTATTATTGGCGGGTTTAGGCTTTTTGTCAAACTGTTCGTTGAGCTTCATACAATTTCTTTTTCGATAAGTTTAGCGCAAAAAATCAACGTCTCTGATGTAACTTTATGGATCTCCCTTTCTTTGTCAGATATCAAAGAATTATACGCTCGCATATCAGAAAATCTCACCATTTGATACAACCGATCAGCTAGGTTTTGGGCTTTTTGTTTTCTTTCTGATTTAAACATATTCATTTATCCATTTTCCTTATTTAAGTTTCCATCCATACGAAAACAGAAACCAACCCGCTTCTGATCGCGCATACTCTTTTGTTGATTTAAAAGCCTTTTGATGTTGCTCTGCAAACCACTGTTTGTAGGACTCTTCTTGTTCTTCCGTCCACTCTCTCTGAACATACCAGTTGTTTGGATATTTGTCAACAAGTTTTTGGTCGTATCCATCAAACCCAACTCTCTTAAAAAGTTCGTTCAGTACTTTTTTTAAAAAAACTGTTTTTTTATCTTTGCGTGAAGGTCTCATATTACCAAGGTAATAAAAAATTCTCCACTTGCCAGTCAGAAGGGATATGACGCTTAATTTTACGGTAAGTTCTAAACGCCATTCTTACAATGTATCTCCAAGGAGCATAGCAATATTTGATACACCACTTGTTTAAAAACTCATTTCGATCTTTGAGTTGTTTTTTTCATTTTTCTGCTCTGGCTTTTCTTTCTGCATTATCTTCTTTTTCAAATTTAATAAGAGAAATTTGGTTTAATTTACCATCCACAAAACAGGCTTGATACTCAACCCAATAATCATTAGACTCCTGTTCTGTAAAAAACTCGTAAAAATCAACAGTACAAGTTATGATTTCTTTTCGCCAATTTCTGCTGGTTTCTACAAATCTCCCAAGTCTACCCATCATAGATTTGGCTTTTGGGTCGCCCTCTTCGTGATATCCATCGACTTTTTCGCGCCACAAGAATCCATCTTTATCAATCCTGAACCTATCAAGACAGTTTGCAAGATTTTTAGTTTGATAACTGGCGTTTTGTATTTGCTCTTGAGTAAGTTCACCCAAGTCTTCCGGCATTGGAAGCGGATACGCACAAGCCACATTGTCGAACATTCCCATATTTTATCCTTCACGCTTAAAACTTTCGCTGGCAGCAGCAATTATTTCTTCCGCTTCTTTTTTGTCTCCCCAACCTATGGTTTCTATAGAGCCAGAAGTTAAATTTTTATAATTTCTAAAAAAATCTTCGTATACATCCAAATACTCTTTTTTAATTTCTTTATGATTAGAGTATCTTGTGTTAAATTTTGGCATAAAAAGAATTTTGTCATCCCTTTGTCCTTTGTCTAACATTTTAAGAACTGCAAGGGGAATACCGCGAACTACTGTGCCGCTGTTGAGTGGGACATCTGTAAAAATCATACAGTCGAGCGGGTCGCCATCTGGAGCAATGGTTTGAGGCATAAAACCATAATTGGTTGGATAATTCATTGCTGTCACCAAGCATCGGTCAAGCTCGAAAACTCCAAGAAGATGATTGTATTCATACTTAGCATTTGATCCTCTCGGAATTTCTACTACGCTAAAGTAGTCTTCGTGAATTTTTAAAGATAAATTTTTCCAAAGATTCATTGCGTCTTCATCAGTTTTTCTGATTATTGAACATCTCCTTGTTCTGTCTTATTTTGATTTATCATTCTGATTACATTTTCAACTTTATTGCAAATATTTTCTAACTCCAGCTTTGTTTGCTCTTGAGAAGAGTTGCCTTGCATAAAAGCTGTACCAATACACATTGCTATTGTGGAAATTTGATCGCAATAAACTTTAACATCGTATTCAACTTGTTGTTTCACAGGTCGAGAATAGTTTTCAAGCACTGTTGTATATTAAGCTGACTTGTATTCAAAGTCAAGTCTGTTTTCTTTGGCACCTCGAAATTTTCCACATTGAATTTTTCTTTATTTTTTCTATCAGAAAGCAAATAAATGAATTTTGTGTCCTTTGGATTTAAATTTTTCAGTTCTTTTCTTAATTCTTCATATGGATTGATTAAAGATACTATTACTTCGCATCCCATATGATTTAAATATGTGGCAATCGCATTTGCTCTTCTTACGTTATCGTATCTGCCAGCGATGGTATAATTATTATTTGGAATCATGGATCGCAATTCATCGCCATCAATATTAAAGATGCTCATATTTGGCCCATATATTTTTCTCAACTCCAGCCTTAAATTATTCGCAAGAGTAGTTTTTCCAGATTCAGGTTGTCCAAATAAAACGTATATCATCGCCAAATCCTGTAGCTATCTTCGTCTCTGTGAAATGTGCTTGCTTCAATTATGTCAGAGTCCTCAAGAGCTTCGATTTGATGTGGCTGCAATCTGGGTAAGTCCAAACAAAACCCTTTTTCGATTGTATCAGTAAAAACCTCGCCGTCTTTTGAATTTAAGTCTAGCAAACTCAATCTGAGTTTTCCATTTAAAATATAAAATGTTTCCACTTTTATATCATGAAAGTGCATTGAAAACTTTTCTCCTTTATTAAAATGAAGAATCTTTCCGCAATAGTTATTGCGTTCATCATTTGCAAAAACTAGTTCGTATCCCCAATTTTTTTTTATGTATTGTGGCTTTCTGGATAATGTTTTAATTAAATTCATTCCTCGATTTTCAATAAAGTTATTTTAAATTCTTGAGCTAGTTTAGCAGAAATTTCAGTTGGATAGTTTTCTGCTTCTTTTGAGTAAAAGACAGTTTTAACTTGTTTTGAAGCAATCACTTTCAAGCATTCTTGACAAGGAATATGAGTACAAGCTACAAAATCAACTTCTCCCGGCTTGCAATAATTCAAAACATTGGCTTCTGCATGAACCACTCTTGCTCTACGATGATCACGGTCTGACCAATCTATATCAATGCCTGATGGCGCACCGTTGTAGCCGACGAGAATACTTTTATCTTTTTTAAAAGCCACTGCTCCAACTTGAAGATGTGGGTCTTCGCTTCTTGACTCTGCGATAGTAAAAGCCAGTTTTATAGCAGTTTTAGGCCAAGACAATCTTTTTCTAGGTTTCAGCTTCTTCATTTGATTGATAAAAGTATTCGTCTGTCTGACTGAAATTGGTTACATCGCTTTCTGCGTAGTAATATTGTTGACAAGTTTTAAATTTCGGTCTTTCTGGTTCCGCTGGAATATAAGATTTATCTAAGAATTGGATTCTGTTATTAGGATAGGCGCAAAATTGACCGTTATCAAGCTTTATGAAGTTGTAAGACTTATGTTCATTCGGGGTCTCAGCTTCTGTGAATTGACCATAAGGGTCAATAGTGAACATGTATTGTCCTTTCATGAACTTTTTATTTGGCAACATTACTTTGCAGTCTCTGTCACGAAGAAATCTTTTGTATATAATTTCAATATCATAAGACAAACAGTCCCACATTTGCAAATAATCCAGAGGGAGTGGGTCTTTTACATCTTTTTTCCAAGTGTACGCAGAAAGAGGTAGTTTGTCGTATAAAGCCCCGTAATCAAGAACCATTGACTCTATCAAAAAAGCGCGACCATGAACCGCTTTTGCTGTAACCCAAAAACAGTCATAGTAATTGTTGAAATCTTTCTCTAAATTGTGAAGGTACTCTCCTTTAACGTAACATTGTATTGCTGGCAGATTTACTATTAATTTTGGCATTATTTAATAATCTTTTTTAAGAAATTACTTTTTAATTTTTCTATAACCAGCTTTCCAGAGTTGCCGCATCATTTTTGTAGCAATGATCGCTACGTCTTCTTCTTCTAACTCTGGGAAATGATGATGAAGCATTTCGTGAATCAAAGTATCTAAATACTCTTTACTATTGAGTCTAGGGTCTATCTCGATATTACCATCACTATAGCATAAACCAATAGCTCCAGTTCTGCCTAATTTTTTTTCTATCCAGCGCGGAGAACTTATTACAACTGGGAAATCATTGTATTCATTTTTACTTCTTCTAGGCATTTTTTTTATGAAATGTCAAAAAATATTGTTTGTCATTTTCTTTTACTAAAACATTGTATTTATTTTCTTCTGATTTCGAAGCCAAATTTGTAGCTATTTCAAACAGACATTGGTGACAAAAAAAACCAAGTTCTTCGTTATAAAAATAACCCAACTTTTGATGCTTGCTTAGAATGCCATACTCACCTAATGTGTAGCTTAGTTCGCAAATTTGACATTCTATTTTATCGCTTTTGTCACCTATCTCTGGTCTTATTACTTCGCAAACCACAATTTATTTTACACCGTCAAAACTCCAAGTCATCTTCATTTAGAGAAATTTCTTCGACCTCAATTTCGTTAGATCGTTCCACTTGCTCTTCTTGAAATTCCTTGATTTTTTGAGAAGGGTTGTTTTGACCTTCAATTTTCCAAGCATTCAAGTTAACGTAATGTTTTCCATTCCATTCAGTTCCTTTAATGTTAAAGTGGATCTTAGCGAATTGACCTACTTTGAGATTTGAGGCTAAAGACGTTTTATCGTTAATTAGTTGGAACTGAATCGTTTGAGGGTACTGTTCTTGCGTTTCAAGCAAGAATTTTGCAGACTTGAAACGGTCAGAATGTTTAGCGACTTCAGAGACTTGATTGATTTTACCAAATACGTTCATAGTATCTCTACTATAAATGTATTTTTAGAAAAGTCAAGGGGTTTTTTTTGACAGAAAGACTTTTTCCTCAATAGGAAAATCGTCATGGTCCTCGTAAGATTTTGAATCACACTTTTCAAGCGAGCAAAATCCGCATCGTGGACAAGTACTGTAAGAAGATCTCATATTCTCATGACATCTTTTACATTTTTTCAACATAAAAATACTCCGCTTCTTTCAAAAAGTCTGCGTCTACCTCTCCTACAACAAAATCTTTATCGGAAACTACTGAAGTGTTAGTCTTTACAGCTTGTTCTGAAGGATACATTTTACCTTTTGATATGATCAATCTACGACTCTTGTATTTTACTTTTGACCCAATTGGCAATGCGGTTGTATCAATTTGTTTTTTATAAAAAATTGGCGCAACATCCATAAAATCCATTTTGATGTCATTGATTTCGTGTTCTGGATGTTTAGATACCACAATCAATTTAATTCCAAGATTGTCAATTTGTCTACACCAATTATTGAATCCCGGCTTGTACTTTTCCTTGTCAATAAAAAATACGACTTCTTTTATTTGTTCTTTTTTAACTTGTAATTCAAACGGCTGATCTGTAACTATACAAAGCTTTGAGATCTCTGTTTGTTTTTTTACGCATTCAATGTCTTGTAGCAAATCGTATCTGCAAATTAAACTATCAACTTTCAGAGAATTTGTGTCAACCGAACAATTTGGAATCCATTCAAAAGTCTTCTTGCCGTATGTTTCGCCAATATATAGCGTCTCTCGGTTTACTGTTTGGTTTACTCCCAATAAATCAAGTACGGCTTGAACTATTGTTTCTGGCTTGATAGTATTTATCGATTTAGGGGTTTCGATGGTCGCAAAGCTTGGTTTTTTAACAGAAAAATCTGGAGAAAGTAAGATTAAATCTTCTTTGTTGCTCCAGTATGGACTTGCATTCTCAATATAATTTGAAGAATACATGCAAACAATTTTTTTATTAAATCCAGAAGCAATATGGGCAGCAAAACTATCTACGCCAAAATGCAAAAGAGAATTTTTGACTATATAAGCACATTGGGGAATACTAGTCTGACCTTGAATGTTGATGCATCCTTCTATATTAGATTCATTAGGGCCACCTATTTGAACAATAGTTATCCCAAGTTTTTTTACAATAGGATTTAAAATACTGACTACTTCATTCCAGTAGTCGTAACATTTTGAAGGATACTTTGAAAATGGTTGAAGAGTGATATACTTTTCAATAGGCAATGGAAAGTATTTGTCATAAATAAATGGCTTGTCTATTTTTACCCCGCAGCCAAGAGCATATCTTTCTAGTAAGTGCATAAGTCAAATTCGATTTTATCTTTACCGTTATGCTGATAGTCGAAGATCTTTTGGGTGCCTACGTGTGGCAAATAAGCTACTTCAAAATATCCATTGTGTTCGCCTTGACCTTCTAGCCATAAAATATTGTTCATTTGTTCTACAAAAGGAATGGTTTTATGAATATAAGGGTTTCCCTCTAGTATTTGGTGATACTCTGGTTTTGTAGCAACGTACAAATTATAATCTGGATAAAGATTTTTGATATTTTTAAAAAGAGCAGTGGACATATAAACGTCCCCAATGCTTTCTGGCATCACATATAAAATCCTTTTCCCTTCATCATCTTTGTCTAAAAGTTCCGCAAAATCTATCTGCTTGTTTTTATTGATATCATTTTGAGCAACCTTTCTGAAGTAATCCACAATTGTGGCCCTATCCATTCCTCTTTCTAGCTGCGTCATCCAATGTTTATGTCCATCATCATTTTGATCGACTTTCATTGCTAAAATATCATTGTACAAATGAATCAGCCACTCTCCATTGTCAGCAATATCTTTTACTTCTGCATCTGGGTTTTGATTATTTTCTTTTTTAATAGAAAAATCATAATTGATTTTTTGGCAATTATCTAAAAACTGCTCAAATTTTGCTCCAACATTTTGTGCAGAAAAGTTGTCCAACGCCCATTGCCTCGCTTTCGCTCCTCTTTGTGTTTTTTTCTTTTCGTCTAACTTAAAAATTTTTGTTAGCTGTTTGCAGATAGACTCTGGGCGTGTTGAAGCTTTGATAAACTGCGTTCCATGTTCGGTATATTTAGACCAATCCAACTCAAGGCTACCGTCTTTATCTTCGCACATTTCTTCTCCGCACGAATAATTTGTGACAAGAGTAATAAGCTCACAAAGTTTTGCTTCTTGAATAGGAATTTCTTGACCCCCACTAGTGAATGGGTGGCAGTAAACGTCCATTAAATTATAAATATCTGCGAGTTGATCTTCAGTAACGCCAAGCCCTGTACTTGTTGTGGATAAAGCTTTTTCAGACTTGCACATCGGGCATTGTTTCTCTTGCCCAACAAATGTGTGAACAAAATAGTTCTTGCAATTCTTACAAATATAAGTAGTAAGAACGTCAGATTGATCTACTCCATATTGTTCCATAAGGCGTGGGATATCCCAACCTTCGGAAAAATGTGTATGAAGTAAAAGTTTTGTTTTTGAAGTTGTTCTTTTTTTAAATTTAGAAAAACCTTCCAAAAGATTTGGCACAGATTTTCTTAATTGATTCCTGAATACAAATCCAATAACAAAATCATTTGGGTCTATATTAAATTTTTTTCTTAACTCAAGTTTTCTTTGTTGTTCATATTTAAAGAATGGGCTTGAGTCAATACATCCGTGTATTGTTTTAACATTTGTACGACCCATTTTATGCAGTTCTTTTTCTGCAAAATTACTCCACACCCAAAAATTGTCAACTTTTTTAGAGGCTTCAACAGCAGAAGGAAGAATTGGAAGAGAGTCTAACGTAGTCCAAATTACGCTATTAATTTTTTTAAACCAAGGACGATCAATAGCATAATCAACACCCCAAATGTCTTGTGTCGCAATATATACATCTGGTTTTATTTCTTCTATAGCTTTATCAAGAAGGTTCGCTCCATAACTGGCTTGGCGAGCGACTTGAGGATCTTTGTTCAGTTCATTTATTTGATTTTGATCAGCAGGTAAACAGCCGCGGCTTTTCCAAGGAGTTCTCACCAAATCTGGATGCGCTTCATGCGTTCCGCAGCAATACTGATGAATCTCATATTTGTCAGTCTTGTACAAATAACTAAGAAGAGCTTTGGATACTCGACCAAAGCCCGTCTTAGCTAAAGAGTTATCGCTATGATAAAGAACCTTTAATTTGGACATATCAAAAATCCAATTGATCTTCTTGTGGACCCTGATCTTCTTGGACTTCTTGACTCTCCGTTTTTATTTCTTGTTTTCTATTGTTCAAGTTAAGGTTTTGAGACTTTTCAATTTGTCCATTGAAAACAGTTTGCAGTGCTGTTTTTAAATATTCTCTTGTTTGAACTGCTTCTCCAAAATTTAGCCCGATCAAAAAACCTTTACCTTCACCTGATTCATTCTTTTTGTTTACTGCGAACGTATATCCTACTTGCTCATCATTTCTGACGTATGGGCCGAATTTGATAGATAGAGTTTGCTTTGCGGATTTATGAAAAGCGGAAAACTCTCTGTTGGAATCAATTGAATCAATTATCGAGCAAACTTCTGTTGTACTCAATTTGCCATTAACAGAGTTAGACTTGTCACTTGACTTAAAAGAGCCAGTTTTATTAGCGTCATTCCACCCTGTTTGCTTTGCAAAGCTGAAATAAAAATTTCCATCTTTGGCATACTGGAATGAGCAAGCATGACCCGTCTTTTTCGCGTTCGGCTTATAAAAATTAATCATATTTTATTATATATTATTAATCAATTTTGTCAAACAGAATTTTGCAACTGAGACAATTTTGTGTAAATTTTGTTGCTTTGCATGGCTACCAACTCTGCGAACATAGTATCTTCTTGCTTTTCTCCCTTGATAATACAAATAGAGTCTTTTTTTGGTAGTCCATTGTTTTGCTCAATACACATATCCATCAATTGACCTTTTTTACCATTGAATAACATGACTACTTGGTCGCCAGTTTCATCGTAGACATCCATCCAAATATATTTGTTTCCCTTTTTGGACTTTCTGCTCTTGCTTTCTTTTACTCTAACTACAGTATAAACCGTGCTGCGGTTGGGTTGTTGCTGAAGCTCTCTGATTGTAAGAAGTTCTGGGTGCTTTTCTGAGAAAATATCTTTAAGAGTTTTTCCATAGCAGTATCCAAGCAACATATTTTCATAGTACCAATTTGCAAAATCTTCGCTCTTTCTATTCTGATCGAAAATTTCTTTGTAGCCATTTGCTTTAGTGGTGATAGTTTCGATTCTGCTTGGTTTAATGAAAGGTTTTCCTTTTTCGTTTTTCAACTCTTTGACTTTCTTGAGAGTCCTTACTACGTGGTAGTCTTCTTGCTCTCCAGCCTCCATCATTAATACCTTTTCTCTGTTGGTAAGAATATTCCACAATTGGGCTTCGTAACACAAGTAGCTTCTTGAAACAGGATATCCGTCTAGTGCGCCAGCTTGAATAAGGCTAGACAGAACGCCAATATTAATGCCGCATTCTTTTGCTGCTTCAAATACTTCAAACTTGTTGTTTTTTTCAGACTTGAAGTCATTGATTTTTTCCATTGACTTATCAGAAACACCTTTGATAGACAAAAGACCGAATCTAATATCATCTCCTTCAATTTTAAAATCCAAATCAGATTTTACCATATGGGGCTTCAGTAACTCAATGTTAAAAAACGATAAATCTCTGTTAATCTTGTTGATTTCTTCAATTGGATCTGGTTCATGGCGAGTCATTTTTAACAAAGCCAAGAAAAATTCTTTTGGATGCTTGAATTTTAAATAAATTGTAGATGCAGCAAGAGCGGCGTATCCTAGAGAGTGAGATTTATTGAAAGAGTAGTTAGCCGAGTCTTCAAGTACTTTCCACAACACATCTCCAACTTCTGTAGGCAACTTATTGTCTTTTACTTTGTCTGAGATTTTCTCTTTCCATTCTGCAACCTGATCAACCTTCTTTTTGCCAACAATACGCCTTAAAATTTCTGCTTCATCAAGAGTAAACCCAATTTTATGAGCCATCTTCATCATCTGTTCTTGATACAAGCATACTCCTCCAGTATACTCCAAAATGTCGTCGAAAAATGGATGAATAGAGTCATAAGTTCCTGTATTTACATAGGAAGCGTACTTATCTACGTAATCAAGTGCGCCGGGGCGAGCGAGAGCAAGAACCGCGCTCAACTGCTCAATGTTACGAGGCTTGACAGTTTTACAAACCTTGTAGTTTGTATCGGCTTCAATCTGGAATAGACCGTGTGGAGCCAAAAGCTCCTGAAGATTAGAGTAAATTTCTGGACAATTAAAATCAATATCAGCAGGAGTAATCCCGATCAACTTACAAGCTTCATTGACGACAGAGACGCTCCTGAGTCCAAGTAGATCGAGTTTCACGTTGATGAGAGAAACCCAATTCATATCATAAGATGATACAACTGCTTTAGACGAATCTAATTCCGTAGGGCATTGGTTTACGAGCTTATCATAAGACACAAGCATTCCTGATGCGTGTACTCCTCGATTTTTATTTAACCCTTTTAATTTTTTGGCTATCCTAAAAGTGCGCGGGTTGTTTTGGCACCATTCAGAAAACTCTTCTACTTCTTCACACGCTTCTTCAATATCTTTAACTTTTCCAAATACCTTTGGGATCAAAGATGTTACATGGTTCATCTCTGATTCTTCTTTTTCATCAACAATTTTTCCGCACTCCTTCATCAGAAGTTTTCCTGACAAAGTATTTAGAGTAAGAATTTTACTTGTATTACCTTTAAACTTTGTCTTGATATACTCAAGAACTCTTGGTCTGTTGTAATAACAGATGTCGAGGTCAACGTCAACCATCAAAGATCCATCAAGATAAGCAACTCCATCAATCACCTGTTTTTTAGCTCTAGTTTTTGAGACGAATCTCTCAAAAAACAAGTCGTATTTTACAGGATCGATACCAGTGACCCCAATGCAATATAGCGTCAGACTGCCAGCGGCACTTCCGCGACCAAGACCTACAGGAATGTCATTGTCTTTGCAAAAATTAATTACGTCCCAGACTAAAAGAATATAATCCGTAAAACTTAGCTCATGAAGAGTTTTAAGCTCATGCCTTAGTCTTTCAAGATACTTTTCGTTTTTTTCTAGCCCTTTTTCTTTTAAACCTTTCAAGCAAAGTCTTTGTAGAAAAACAAAGTTAGAGACTTTATCTTCTGTGCTAATTTTATCAAGATATTTTTGCTCGACTTCGAATGCAGGAAGCCTAACTCCATTGATTGGGAGTTTTACTCCACTAAAACTTTTTCTAAATTGCTTTATCATATTTCAATTAAATACTTGATTTTATTCCACACTTTCAAATTTAGCTCCAAATCTACTAACGCATCATGCAAACTATCATAATTGTGCTTTATATCAAACTCTTTTCCTAACACTCCCAAAGAACACTTTAAATTCTTTTTGATTGTATGAATCTGTTTGTATTGAAAAGTCAATAGGTCAACATCCTTGCTGTATTTAGACTCCAAACGAATACCCTTCATTAAGGCAAGTGTATCTAAAATCTTTGGCATCATAAATTTCCAATCCAAGCCAAATTTAGAAAAAACAATTCGGAGCAAGTAAACATCAAAACCAAGAAGGTTATGCCCTAAAATATAATCAGAGTTATTTAAAATTGAATAAATTTTTTTAGCGCAAATTTCAGCAGAGATTTTTCTCTCGTCAAACTTTGTTTGACTGAATCTTGTGATTTTTTTAGCTTCTTCAGAAATCGTTAAGTCTGTGTCCCAATCAAGATAAAAATCATGTTTCTCTTCAATTTTTTCTGCGCCAAGAGTCTCGATTACGGCAACCTGCCAAGGAAGATTGTTGCATTCGTTTAAGCACAAGTTAAAAGTCTCACAATCAATGAATGTGAACTTTTTATCTTTAGCAAATCTTAAAAGATGATCATCCATTTGCTTGCCTCCAGCTTTCAAAGCAGAATTCGTCGCTGCTCATATGTTCAAAGTTTGGTTTACTCAGTGTCGTCCGCTTGCTCATGCATCTAAATGTTAGATATGCTGGAAAGTCATTTTTTTTAGCATAATAAATAGATTTCGCGTTAATCAAATTTACGTCCATAGAGTTGAGTTTGTTTGACACGATATCGTCAAATGGCAAGTCATTATCTTCGTGGAAATAAAAATGATCTGTAAACAAATCTGGCTGACAAATTTTATTGGTGAGAAGATTATTGAATACGTAAGAGTCGTAAAATGGAAATGCCATCAACAAGTCTTTGTCACTCCAAATTTTTTGCAAGACCCTCCAGTCTGTTCTAGGTTCATAATAGAAACCCTCTGTGCTTGCGTGAGTATAAAGCTTGACAAGTCTTTTGTAGCCTTTAAGGTTTTTAGCAAAAACTATAACCTTGCTGTTTGAGTTTAAGCTGTCTTCGTTTTTATTTTTGAAATCGTCGCAAACAGTAAATCTTAGGCCATAATTAAGCTTGATATCCAAGTCTGCGCAGTTTTTATTAGCTTGTAGAAATCCAGAGAAATGATCCTCCACCAAAAAGAGTTCCTTTAATTGCGCTTGATTTAGAAGCGGAAAAATGGAATCTGGAAAATTATCTGTATTCTCTTCTTTATTTTCTAATGTCAAGATGCTTCTTCCAAAAGAAAAGTGACTCTTGAATAATGGGAGGCAAAGCATATTTTGTATTATTATTTCAATCTAGGAATTCGTCAAGTTTTTTTTCGTCGTCACCGTCGTCTTTCAAGAATTCATCTTTTTTGAATCTTGGGCAACCGAGATACTTCATAATAGAAACAGAATGGTCATCTGGAATGTCCATTACTGCCTCAGAGTGAAGTTCTGTTCTTACTATACCACCTTTTTGGTCTTTGACAACAAAATATTCGAAAGGAAATTTGAATGAACAATGCCACATAATCGAGCCATCTTTTTTAAGATGGCCGGGGTATTCTGCTCTACCACACTTCAAATTTTTGCAGAAGCCTTCGTTTTTTGCTGGGTAGCCTTGGTCAACAGCAAAATTAGAAATAGCTTGTTCATAATCAAAGTTGTTTATTTGCTTATAATACTTTGGAAGGATATCCTGAAAGTTATTTAATTCGTCCTCAGAAAACTCCATTACTATTTCTGGGTCATCTGGGAATTTTAAAAACAAAAATTTAACTTTAACGCTTTTTAACTTAGGCCACATTTGTTTGGCCGCTAGAACATAAGATTTGGCTTGAACATTATTGTTTAAATCTTCTCCTTCAAATTTTCTTTTGCTAGTTTTATAGTCTGTAATTATTGCTTCTGTTCCTTTTTTGTAGAACACTGTTTTGTCAATAAAACCTAGTATGCTATAATCGTCTTTCTCTAATTTGAAATCAGTTTCTGCAATTGGATGAGAGCCGCCTTTTCCTAGGAAGTCCTCATTGAGTCCAACAACGATCATTTGATCGCACATTTCAAAATGATCTTCATTTTCGTCGTCTATCAATTTGAATTTTTTCAAATAAATATTGACCATTCTTGTCACAGCTTTTGAAGCAGTGATAGTTTGAGCTTTTACAATTTTATTGAAATGCCTAGAGTGCCTTTTATTTGTCAGGCATTCCAGCACAGCATGGCACGTTGTACCTCTGTCTGCTCCAGAGTTGCCTTCTTCTGGCAACTTCAAAACATATTTACAGTAATACTGCCAGCTACAACCTTTGAGAGTTTTTATCCTTGAGGCAGATAGATATTTTTTGCTTTCAGCCATTGTCCTATTTCGTCCTTATTCATTTCACCAAAATCATTTTTGGTAGGTAAAGCTACTTTGATTTGATTTTTATCAAAGAATTTTAAAAGTTTAAAATAAAGTTTTTTAGCCGCTTGATTTCCAGCTTGGTTTTCATCATTGTTAAAAGATATATAAATAGTATCCAAATCCATTCTAATGAACAGATTTAAAAGAGAGTTGTTTATATCTAGACCAAAAGTAACAGCGGAATTTTTGACTCCAGATTGCCAAAGGGATAGCATGTCACCAACACTTTCTACCAATATGACGCTTTTTGCGTTTAAGACTTCTTTTTTATTAAAGTAAAGAGGGTAAACCCACTTAGATTTGTCTCCCAGATGCTTCCATTTGGCTTTTTTTGTTCCGGTGAGATCCCTACCAGTAAAACCTACTATCTGCTTTTTAGAATTGAAAATAGGAAGCACATATCGGTCTTTCATTCTTCCTTCTTTGGCTACACCGCCTTCAAATACGCTGACAGTCTCTTCGTTGATATTTCTAGTCAACCAGTAAGAATGATCTTTTTCAAGCTTGTCTAAAAGTTCTGAAGGGAAGATCTTTAATTCTTCCAGTTTCTCTTTCTCGATACCAGAAGACTCATATTGCCAATTTCTATTCTTTAGATACTCTTCAGCTTTTGCATCATCGAGATTGAGGGTTATCTTGATTAACTTGTCAAAAGAGCCGTGCTGATTTGTTTTAAAATCATACCAATAACCAGTATCCTTTTTGATACTAAGAACATTGTCGCTATCAGAATCCCTGTAAAGAGGCTTGGTTCTGAATTCTCTACCGACATCTCTGAGTCTATAACCAATAGATGTTAAAATTTCTTTAACATTAGTCTCCAAGTGTTTCCTCCATATCGTTGAGTGGTTGACTTATATTTACTCTACCGTCTTCAAATTCTACTATATCACGAAGTGATCCTTGTTCGACCACATTAAAATTGTCGATGTTGAAATTCAAAAAGTTAAGACACCATCTTTCAACTGTAGTGGGTTCACCTCTTACTATTTCTTCTACTCGTCTTCTAACTAAATCTTGATGCCCAGCAGCATCTTGTCCTTGAAATCTAGTTTTTGTGGGAACTAATTTGTGAGTACCAAACTGCTCTCCATCTGAAGCAATCTCGTCAAGCGTTTTGCGCCTAAAAATAGCAACAAAGCTAGCAAACCACTGTAGTCTGTCTGACAGTGAAATAGCAGAGCTATCATCAACAATATCAGAGCCTCTCCTGTTTTGGTTTTCACCACTACGGTTCAACTGAATCGCCGTGAAAAGTGGGGCATTGATTTCTTCAGAGATCTTTTTCAACTTATCAATTTTGTCTCCAATAGCTTGATGTTCTGCCCAGTTTTGACCAACTCTTTCTCCTGTCATTTTTACATAATCATAAATAATCATGCACTTTTCGTTTTTTTTGATTCTTTGGAGATGCCATCTTCTGATAACAGAAATAATTTCATCAACATCTTTGTTGCCAGCTTCAAAATGATAAAATTTAGAATCATTGAATTTAGAAAAACTTTCTTCTACCTTTTCTCTGTATTCATCATTCGTTTTCCATTTTCCAGTTTCAAGATACCAAAGAGGAACACCAGACAACGATGCAGCGAGCCTAAATTGCTGCTCTGCATTGCTCATCTCGGTATCAAGATATAAAACATGGCAATTATTAATTCTAGATACATTAACCCCAAGGCTCATCAAGAAACTCGACTTTCCTTGTCCCGGTCTTGATGCAATTGCATAAAGATTTCCAGATCTAAGTCCTCCGTACATTCTATTAAATTCAGGAAAAGGAGTTTTTAATCCAGTGTCGTCAACTGGATTATTTGCTCTATCTATAATTTGGTCTTTTAGATTCGCAAAGATGTTTTTGGGGGCATCATTTAAATCAAACTTAAGAGCAGTAGAATTGTATAAAGCATCTGCTTCGGCAACAATCTTGTCCAAATCTTTGTTTCCAGATTTAGATACAGTTGCTTTGGCTTTCTCTAAGGTGGTACATAACTCTCTCTTGACAGAAAGCTTTTTAAGCTCGCTTGCGGCTTCTACAGCAGCCTTTTTAGACGGCTTGATGAAGCAGACGTTTTCTACATAAGCAGGAATATCCGAAATGTCATTGAATGACACTCCAAGATTTTGAATTTTTTGAGATAAAATTACTTGATCAACGGTCTCACCTTTGATCAGTTTTTCTCGTACAAGCTTGAAAATAACTTCATGAATCTTGAAATAGAAGTCTTTTTCAGAAATCAAGCTGTCGATCTCAGCGAATGTCTCTGGATTTTTGATAGCTCCAGATAAAACGTGTCTCTCAAGCTTTTGGGAGTACAAACTAGTCATGAAGATGTAGTATGAGCGACTTTTGGGAAAAAGTCAAGAAACTTCGTCGTCCTTGTCATCGTCGTCACAATCTTCGCTAGAAGGTGGAGAAGAAGCTTCGCTCATGGCTATTTGATAATTCATCTTTTGAAAAGTCTTGCTACAAATATCGATATAGCTTTGCAAAGCTAAAGCGGACATTGAGTCATCAAAGTTAGAAAAAATTTGAGGGTTTTTATCTATATCAAAATTGAACAAGACAAAACCACCGTTTGAACATTCGTTCACTTGTTCTAAAACTGCTTTTGGAAATATAAATTTCTCCACAAAATATTTTACACAAGTTAAAGTAAAACGCCAAACTTATGTTCGAACCAATCTTTTGATAATTTTTTTATATCTTTTTGATATATTTCAATCACCTTAAAGCTGTTAGCTTCTAGCCACTCATATTTTTGCGTGTCTCTAGAAATAGAATTTAAATAATTTTCTCTTGAGTTACTATGAAAGAATTTGTTGAACTTGATGTGTTGGTCCCCATGAACTTCTACAGCTTGCATTCTAGAGGCATTTAGGATATCAACCTTGAGTCGAGTACCGTAAACCGGGAACTCTTCATAAACCACGCAGCCAGACCAAAATTCACGCAAAAAATCTTTGACTTGTTTTTGCATTTTTGATCGTGAATCTGCGTTCCAATTTATGATGTATGGACTAACATTTTTATTTGTTAACCTACCTCTTACATTATACAGTCTCATGAAAATGTAGTCTTAAAATGCTCATAATAATAATCCACTAAGTCCTTTCTTTCTGACAAGTATGCCAAAGCGTTGGCTTCACCTTGAAACTGATTTTTGACATCTTTGATTCCAGCTTTTTCAAGTTGCTCAAGGGCGTCTTCATCAAACTTAAACCAAGCACCACTTTTATTCAAGAATCCAAATTGCTGTAAAACCTGTAAAATTTCATATTCCACCCAAACAGTGTTACCGCCTTTGGTGCCATATCTTACTGGATAGCTTACAGTCTTGTTGGTTTTTTCATTTGGACTTTTCTTGAAAATGATTCTGCAAAAATGACCAATGATTTCACCCTTTGGATCTGCATCAGCAGATTCTGATTTTGGGCCTCTAATTCTACAGCTTTCGGTGTTTTTGTCCATAAACTCAAAAATCCAATCTGAATAATGCAAACCAGCATTGCCGCCAGAACTTTGAGTGATGTTATTCGGGTCTTTCTTTTCGTATTGATTGAGTTGAATCTTGCTTCTGTTTTGATGAATCAAAATGCACACATGACCGAGCTTTCCGAGTTTTAGGGTCATGCGTTTCAAAAATTCAGAAGTAAGCAATGCTCCACCAGCTACTTTTACAGCTTCTTGAGTACCTTTGTCGAGATCCTCTTTTCTTATGCATCCATCTACACTGTCAATAATAAAAAAATACTTGGTTTCTTCTGGATTGTTGTTTACAAGTTCACGCATTGTGTCGATAACAACTTCGTAAACATTGGTTTCAACAACGTACAGCTTTTCTGGGTTCAAACCGTGCCTTTCAAGCATCTTTTTGCTCAGTCGCCCTTCGGCTTTAAAATATACAACAAAACCGTTTTCGACTGTTTCTTGATGATACTTTGCGAAAGTAAGCGCACAAGAAGTCTTTCCTGATTCCGTGCCACCGGAAAACCTAGCCAAGCCGGGGCCAAGACCACCTTCCATTTCAATATCTAACTTCAAGCTGCCACTAGAAACTCTGTAATCAACTTCTTTTACAAAGTTATAAACGTGGTCTTTTTTATCTTTTTGCTTGAGAATGCTATCTAGTTTTTCTTTTACATTATTCATAATTCGTATTTCTTAATCTGCTTTTCTAAAAACTTTTTACCTGCCCCGTCAAAAAAGAAACTCAATGTTCTTATTTTTAACTCTGGATTGTCCGCTACCATTTGGCTCCAAAGCTTTGGTTTCTTATATTCTGAAAGAAGCTTTTTAGCGTAGAGTAATTCGGATTCTGTTTCTTTGAGATCAAAGAGTTTCACTAATTGCCTACATGCATCTGGAAACGCTTTTACAAAAAGCTTTGGCCTACTTTTCTGCACAGGAAGACTATTCAGTCCCAGTTTTAAAATCTGGCACATCGCAATATTCTTTTCTATTTCAAAAAAAGATTTGGCGACTGGCTCATCCATCAAACCAGACTCTTTATCGTAATAAAGTTCAGTTTGCAGCAGCTTGTCTTTCTGGACAGAAAGAGAGCTTTCTACGGAGAAAAGTAGATGGTTTGTTTGTACGGTAGAGTCGCCTTTTACGTACGCCAGAAATTTATTGGCTTGTTGTCGTGTTACTATCTCGTAATCAGGCATGGTTCTCGATGTCATATAGTACCATCGATTCTACCAATTTGTCAAATGAAATTTTCGGCTCCCATTCAAGTTCTTCGCGTATTGGGGTTGAATCACCCAAAAGAAGATCAACTTCTGCCGGTCTGTAAAAATCTGAATTGATTCGTACTAAAGTTTGTTGACCAGTCACAAATACCTCATCGAGACCTTGTCCGTGCCAAGATCCATTGATTCCAGCAACAGCAAAAGCTTTTTCGACAAATTCTCTGATGCTATGTGTTTCTCCACTTGCTAGAATGTGATCTTTTGGGGTATCTTGATTGAGCATTAACCAAACACCTTCTACGAAGTCTCTGGAATCTGACCAGTCTCTTTTTGCGTCAAGATTTCCAAGTTCGATTGGTTCAATATAAATTTCATCTCCAAGCCCAATAGCTCTATCAATAGAGTTTTTGATTCTAGCTACTCCTTTTGAAATTTTTCTTGTTACAAATTCTTCTCCACGCTTTGTTCCTTCGTGGTTAAAGAGGATACCGTGAACAGCATAGAGACCGTAGGACTCTCTGTAAACCTTTACAAGATGTCTTGCTGCCGCTTTTGACGCGCCATAAGGGCTACGAGGCTTGATTGGATGAGCGATGTCTTGTGGGCTATAATCGACATTGCCCCATTCTTCACTTGAACCTGCGCTGTAAAATCGGCAATCTGGTTTGAATTTGCGAATGGCTTCAAGGCAGCGCAAAACACCAAGAGCGTTTACATTCATAACTTGCTCTGGCATTTTCCAACTGATACCAACAAAACTATTTGCGGCAAAATTAATAAAATAATCTGACTGAATCTCTTTTACTGCTGTATCAATACTTGCGCTATCACCAAGATCAAGGAACTGTAAATTGAATCTTGGATGATTTTTAATTTTTTCGATGTTTTTAAAATTTGGGTTTGCAGATCTACGCATCATGCCATAAATCTCATAATCATGTTCTTCAAGACCGAGTTCATCATACAAAGACAGAAGGTATTCTGCCATGTTCGCGCCGTCTTGACCTAAAATTCCTGTGATGATTATTTTTTTCACGTTTTTCTTTTAGCTATTACATTGTATTGTACAACTTCAAACGAAAACCCAAATTGTTCAAGATACCCTAGCAATGAATTTAGCCTTTTGCCGTGTCTTACGATTCCATCAGAGTGTATGTATTCAAAAGTTAATTCCTCGATCTTATTTTTATCGAAGTCCACGCTAAATACGTTGAGTACGTCAAGACCTTCTGTATCTAAGAACAAATGGGTTGTATCTTTGTATTGGTCGATTAAATTTTGCAGACTCATGGTTCTTACTTTTGTCGAAAGTATATTATTATGGTGAACGTGCGCTCTAACAAAATCCCTATTTACAGAAACAAAATTTGATGAGTCATCTGTGATTGGAGTAAATATTTCGATTTCGCAACCGTTTATATCAATTGGGGTAATCGCTAAATTTAAAAATGTTGTGTTCTTAATTTCCTTGTATGTTTCTCTAGCTTTTGAAATTACATTAAAGTTAGCGTCGATCAAAATTATTTCGCCAATGTCTTTTTTATTTTCGCAAACAAATTTAAAAACATGGTCATTTCCATCATTGCATCCAATGTGAATAATATTTTTCATTTATCTTTTAATATATTTGAAGTAGAATAGCCATTTTCAAATGGAAAAATTACTACTTTAGCGATGTCAGATCCGACTACATCTTCGTCTTTATAATCACCACCTTTGATAATTATATCTGGCCTAAGCTTTTTTATCAACTCGTATGGAGTTTCTTCATTGAAAATAATGACCTCATCAACAAAACGAATAGATTCTAAGAACTCTTTCCTGTCTTGTTCATGAAAAAACGGTCGCCCGTTTCCTTTTAGGGACTTTACGCTTCGGTCACTATTGAGTCCGACTATTAAATGATCTCCCTGTTTCTTTGCAAATTCAAGAAGTCTGATGAGAGCAACGTGTATTACATCGAAACACCCATTTGTAAATACGTTTATCATTTTATTTGTATATGTAATCTGAGAAAAATTCTAAATTTTCAATTATAAATTTAGGGTAGCTTTGTTTTGTGATGTTTACTTTTTTTAAATTATAATCTTTAAATACAGTGTTTACTGCTTCTTCCTTTGTTTGTATATCAAAATATCTTTTTCTATTTGAAGAAATGTCTTTTGAATGCGCCCAGCTTTTATATTTCATCAACGCTTTTTCGCCATCTGTGTTGTCTAAAAATGTAAAGTGCCATCCAGCGTTTTCTATGAATTCATGCGTTGTGCAAGCGAAATATCTCAATTCAGTCCATTTCATAAAAGCTAGATTAGAAACTTTTGTCATGGTTCCAACTGGAACTTGTTTATGGAACAAATTAAGTTTATAAGCATAAGTATCTAAAACAAATGAAAATACAGGATCGACCTTTTTTTCTAAAACGTATTTATTGAATATTTTTGATTTTAAAAAAAACTTTTGATTAGTGCTAAATACTGATAGGCACTCTATAAAAGCTTCTTCGTTTAAAATTTCATCTAAACAGCTAAATAATACTATATCTTCTTGATTTGGATTTTGTTCAAGTAGCGTTTTTGTTATATATTCCGCTTGAAAATTATCCCTGATCCAATCTTGATGATTCAATTGTTTTTGCGGGGTTATGAAATTTGATATATTTTGTGATATTAAATTTGGATTTTTTTTGATTTCATCTTCAAATGAATGAATAGATCTATAAATAATTTTATCAGAGAACCTCTCAAATCTTTTATGATCGAAACACAAATCTTTCTTGATTCCAGTATGCGTCTCTGCTGCTTCTACGATAATAAATTTATCTACAAATTTATTATGCTGATTTAGTCTTACTTCAAGTAAATCATTTTCGTTAAAAAATAAAAAACAGTCGTATATCATGTCATTTGTATTATAGGTTAAGTTTTATTTTTGTATTGAATATTCCAGAGGTTAGATAAATAGATAAATGAATATCATATTTAGTTAAATTGAATATACTGGCCAAAGATTCTTCAATAAGGTCAGCTTCGTCATGCAAAAAATAACAAACGGAAATTTTCATTGTTGAGTAATCATTTTTTTGTAAACTATCTCAATCCCTTTTTCCATACCGACATAAGGAATTGATAAATTAAAGTCTCCGGTATAATTTTCTGATTGACGTTGAGCAATAGAAATCGGCACTTTATGAGTACTTAAGTTATTTATTGTGCTTGCTATTTCGGAAAGTTTATATTTTTTTTCATAGACGCAGTTTATTTCTTTTTGATGATTTTTATAATTTAGAATAGCTTTGATCACTTTTATAAAATCTTCCATGTAAAAGAAATCCATATACTTATCTTCGTATACTTCTAATGGTTCGCCGTTTATTGCTCGTTTAATATTAGCCTTTATGAATCTTGTGTCAAGCTCATTTTCATCAAAAACCGCAAATATCCTAAGATTTATATATTTATTGCTTTTCGATTCTATGGATTTAGCTATCGCTTTTTTACTGAGTCCATAAGGAGTGTCTGGGGAGTAAATTTCTGCGCCTGATCCTATGTTAATAAACTTGTTAAAATGCCTTTCTTTGGAACATAGGTTGTAATACATCGAAAGATTAGTGTCTAAAACAGACCAATCATCCACATTTAGTCTGCTTCCTCCTTTTATTGCAGTATGAATAACAGCGTCAAAATATCCATGTTTATCAAAAAAACTTTTAATCGAGTGGTTGCAGGTTAAATCAAGTTCTTGTCTGTTTGGGTTAACTATAACATAATTATCCTTCAGTGCTGCGTGAATAGATTTAGCGATATATCCGCCGCCGCCTGTTATTAATACTCTCATTTTGTTTTTAGTTTTTGAGCTATCTCTAAAATTAAGTCTTCTTGTCCTGCGACTAGTTTTCTATTGCCTAGCTCAAATATCAAAGAAGAGTATTCTATGCCATATAGTTTTGACGCTTTAATGATTGGCTTTTCGAATCCAGAAAATAATTTAGCTAACCCTGTCAGTATATTAATCGGACTTACTAATGGGACTTTGGTAACCAAATAATCCATTGCGCTATCCGCTTCTTTTATTGTCTGCTTAAAGCAAATTCCAGTTTCAAAACCACTTTTTTCCAATACTGGCAGTAACACTTCTAAAGCGGCGTTTCCTGCCCCCGCTCCAAACCCGCGAATACATGCGTCAATTAAATCTGCTCCACATTCTGCTGCTATTAAAGAGTTACTAATTGCGCAGCCTAAGTTGTTGTGAGCATGGAACCCTATTCTGATATTGGTAGATGCTTTGAGCTTCTCAATCCTTTCTTTTACGTTATTTGGCAAATATGTTCCAGTTGAATCCATTATGATTACCGCTTCTGCTCCATAGCTTTCCATAATTTTAGCTTGTTCAACTAATTCGTCTGAGCTTGCTAAAGGGGTCATCATTAAAACTCCATAGACAGTCCTTTCATTTTTTTTAAGGTACTCTATATGGGTCTTCGATAGTGTTGCTTCAGTACAATGCGTAGCGACTCTAAAAACATCTACCCCGCAGTTAATCGCAAGCTTAATATCGTCAATTGTAGATAACCCCGGTATCGTATGTATTCCTAATTTAGAATTTTTTAAATTTTTTCTTGCTACAGTCAACATTTCTTCGTCTGTGTTAGGAGATTTCCCTATCAATAGGGAAGACGCTGCTAGGCCATTGCCGTGTCCAACTTCAACGATTGGTATTCCTGCGTTATCAGCAAATTTACAATATTTTTCTATACTGTCTAAGCTTATAGTGTGTTTGACGCTATGATTCCCGTCTCTCAAGCTTGAGTCTGTTATTGTAACTTTTTTCATAAAATTTCTTTTAATTTTTCTGTTACTTTAATTGCAGAACAATTTATGATATCTAAATTGCCAGCATATTCAGGCAAATAATCTCCAGCGCCTTTAACCTTTATGCTTAAGGTTAGAATTCCGCTATCATCTGGTGTTGGGGGAACAATTAATTCGTAATGCGGTATATAAGCTTTCAACTCTTCAATTTTGTTTAGCAGCTTTTCTGTTAAATTTTCATATTCAACATATTTTGATTTGATAAACATGGTAGTTTGCATGTCTACGCAAGGCTCTGCTGGATTTAAGTTTAGAATAACTTTCATATTATTGCAACCAGTGAATTTTGAAATAGCTTTTTTTGTAGTGTTAATATAGTTATCAACATTTATTCTGGTGGCCATGCCAGCACTTTTAGAAGCTATTTGAGATACAATTTCAATATACTCTAATCCTTTACAGTGTTTTGCTAGCAAGTGAAGCATTGGTATAGACGCTTGTCCTCCGCAGGTAATCATATTTATATTCATATCTGTTAATATGATTTCGCTATTTATATCTGGGACACACATATCTCCAACTTTTGCTGGCGTCAAATCAATGACTTTTATTCCTTGTTGTTTAAATATCTCGGAATGAGTTCTAGCGTCTATCGCGTTTGTGCAGTCGTAAACAATGTCGCAACACTTAGGATTATCGATAAAGTATTTTATCCCTTGATCAGAAGTATTTACGTTTTTGTTTCTAGCTATACTTATTCCACTAGAATCTAATCTTCTTCCTACGAATGCTACTAATTCAATAAAGTCTGTTTTTAAAGCTTTAATGAGTAAGTCTGTACCTATATTACCTGTACCTAGTATTGCAGCTTTTATTTTCATCTTTTTGCTAGCCTACTTCGTTCATTGATTCCTGCTATCATTGCTTGTTCTATTTTTTTTAGTGGAAGTAGTGGGGACATCTCTTCCAGTAAACCAGCTTTAATAGTGTTGTCTTCCTGCTTCATACCTTTCACTTTAGGTATAAATTCTTGATTTGGACTCATAAATACCTCCATAATTGCTTGGTTTGGGCTGCTCAAAAAATCACTGATTTGAGATTCTTTATAATATGAATAACCAAATGCTTCCGCCACCTTCTTGTAATCGGGTAGTTCAACTCCAGTCTCCTTGTCTACGCATGTCTTGTGACCTTCAAAAAGCATTTTTTGTGTATGCTTGATCATTAAGTATCCATCATTGTTAAATATGACTATTTTGACTGGTAGATTATGCGTTTTTATCGTCTGAAGCTCTTGCAGATTCATCATCATTCCACCATCACAGTTTAAGCATAGAACTGGTTTATCTCCAAATCCAGCACCTACTGCCGCCGCTAGCCCATATCCCATTTCTCCTAGTCCCAGCGAAGTGAACATTTTTTGATTCGATTTTATATTAAAACCATAGAATCCACTAAGTAAAGCGGTCCCCATATCTGTTACAACAGTATAATTGTCAGGCAGCAGCTTAGATAATTTATCAATGAATGTATATGAATTAGTTGGATCAGAGAGATGCTCTGGCATAACTAGTGGGTATTCATTTTTTATATTCTCGCAGTAACGTCTCCAGTCGTCTATGTTAGTTTCAATTCTAGAATCAAGCTTGTCAAATTCTTTTAGTAATAAATTGACATCTATATTAAAATTTTTTCCATTAAATTTTTTAGTTTCGGTTGGGTCGATATCAACATGAATTATTTCTGCTTTTGGCGCAAAATCTTTTCTGGAGTACCCTGTTTGCAACAGAGAGAGTCTGCTGCCTAAGACTATTAATAAATCGCTATTTTGAACAATAAAGTTAGCCGCTCTCTGCCCTTGTACCCCCGGTCTACCAAAATTATTAGGATTATCTGTAGCTAATAAGTCAACAGCGGACCAAGTCAATACTGTAGGGATACTGTGTTTGTCAACCAATTTTTTAAATAAATCTTCCGCATGTGACAATTTTACTCCATGACCACCTAGAATTAATGGCCGTTTTGACATGTTTAATTTACTAATAATATATTCTGCTTCTTTATTTGGAATTTCTATAGCATCGCTTGACTCAGATAATTTGACTTCTTCTACCATTTGACTTTGTGTATCAAATGGTACTTCTAGATATACTGGGCCGGGGCGCTGGCTATTTGTGATTTTATAAGCTAATGCTAAAGTTTTGATTACATTATCTTTAGTTAGACGTATAGATAATTTAGTGCATTTTTTATAAGTTTCAACTGAATCATACCCTTGAATGCCATACATCCTCATGTCTTTATATTCATCGATGTAGTGCGTCTGCTCTTGTCCTGCTATGATTATTCCGGGTATTGAATCCGCCCAATTAGAAAGTATGCCCGTAAATGCATTTGATGACCCTCCACCAGCAGTAACTAAGGCTGCTGACATTTTTCCAGTGGACCTATAATAAGCTCCCATTGCCATTACGGCAGCTTGCTCATGATGGGTAGGAACAATTTTAATACCAGTCCTCTTATCTATTGAGTCATAGATATATGAATTAGCCGAACCTATAATTCCAAAAACAACTTCGATGCCTTGCTTAACTAAAAAGTCCGCTATTGTATCACTAATTTTTACCATATAAATGTATTTTTATAATATTTTGCTATATCGTGGATATCATTGTCAAAATTATGTTTGGGACTCCATCCAATAGATCTTAGTTTATTATCATTTAGAGCGTACCTAACATCTTGTCCAACCCTACTGTAAGTAAAATCTAAATTTTTGTCAATTTGATCTTGAGATAACGCTTGTTTTCCATCTATAGCGTAAAAATGTTTGATTATTTTTTCTACTGTTTGGTAATTAGTTTGCTCGTATCCTCCACATATATTGAATACTTCATTTATAACTTCAGACTCTATTATTTTGATCGCTCCATTTGCGGTATCTTCAGCATGAAGCCAATTCCTAACTGGTGAACCATTGTTATGAAGTGGAATTTTTCTATCCAAAGAAAGAAATTTTACTGACTTTGGGATCAATTTTTCTACATATTGACCTATTCCATAATTATTTGTTGGTCTTACGATAACGTAGTTTATGTTGTATGTTCTTGCCCAAGCCAAGATCAACATATCAGCAGCAGCTTTTGTGGCAGAATATGGATTGCTTGGTTTCAAAAGATCTGTCTCAGTATGTTCGCCTTCGTCTATGTCCCCATAAACTTCGTCAGTGCTAAAATGCAGGAATACTGGTTTATGGTTATTCTCTTGTCTATAGCTTCTGAAAAGATTTAAAATATTATGAACGCCATCAATGTTTGATTTAACAAAGTCAGTACTATCTACAATTGAATTGCCAACATGAGTTTCCGCTGCTGTGTTGATAAAGTAATCACAGTCGTACAAAAACTTTAAATCGTTTATGTCGCAATTGACAAATGAAAAATTAGAGTATTTATTGAATTCATTTAAAAGGTTTTTATTGGCTGCATAGGTGATTTTATCTACACCCTTTACATACCAACCTTTTTGGAGGCACAGCCTTGTAACATAAGAACCTATAAATCCAAGACATCCTGTTACGTATACGACTTTCATAATTTACTAAAAAAAGAATTTACGATTTCTTCTATATAGTCGAGTTGCTCATCTGTTATTACTGGACTAGTTCCAAGAAAAAATGTATCTGTAGTTGCTTTCGTAGCATTTTTAAATGTCAAAGCTTTTTCTGTTGAAATCACATCTTTATAAGCTGGCTGTAAACCAAGATTCCCACCAAAATAAGTTCTTGTTTGTATTTTGTTTGACTCAAGGTGATTGCATAAATCAAACCTTTGGAATGGAGCATCGTCTTTGATGGTAATGGGAAATGCGAACCAACTCGGATCAGCTTTTTTTCTGGCTACTGGAAGAATAAAATGTTCTTCATACGGCTTGAATATGGAAAATAGCTTTGAGTAGTTCTTCTTTCTTAAAGAATGAATCTGATCTAGTTTATCAAGCTGTTTTAATCCAATGCTACCTTGAAGTTCAATTGGTTTCAAGTTATATCCTATTTCATCATAAATATATTTATGATCGAATACTTTGTCTGGAAAAGCTTCCAGCCAATTAGAGAATCTTTTTCCACAAGAGCCATTTTTGAGCAAATTAGCTTTTTTGCCTACACAAAAGCATCCTCTGCCCCATTCTCTAAAACTCCTAACTATGATTTCAAGATTTTTATCTTTACAGGCTACGTATCCCCCTTCTCCCATCGTTATATGGTGCGCTGGGTAGAAGCTACAGCTAGACATGTCTCCGAAAGAGCCAAGCGGCTTTCCATCGTATGTAGATCCCAAGGCGTCACAGCAGTCTTCTAGGAAAATTAGCCCATATTCTTTTACTATGCTAAGAAGTCTATCGATATCAGTCGTGTTCCCAAGTACGTGAGCAAAAACAATAGCTTTAGCCCCGGCTTTAGCGGCTTCTTCAACTTGATCTAAATCAAGATTCAATGTTTCAAGTTCAATGTCTACAAAAACTGGATCAAAACCATTTTGTAAGATGGGATTTAAGGTTGTGGGAAATCCAGCAATTGGAGTAATAACTTTTGATCCTTTAGGAAGCGCATAGGCTCTTTTTGAAGAAAGTGCGCTAACCATAAGTAAGTTACTGCTTGATCCGCTGTTAGTTAAAACTCCATGATTTTTTCCCAAATATTTACTAAACTTGCTTTCGAATTTTAAACAATCATTGCCCATAACGAGCCAGCCGTTTAAAATAGAATTAATAGCAGCTTCGTATTCTTCGTTAGAAAAGAATGGGCCAGCATACTGGACCCAATCTTCGCCTTTTATCCACTTTTTTTTATTTTGCAGACTTTCACTTACAAGCTGCGAAATAGAAGTATCATTACTCATCTCCTTTAACCTTTGGTATAAAATTTACTGCTAGATTTAATCTTAGTTCATTGTTCATTCCCGGCCAATGCACAATAAAATCGCCCTCACTCCACCTTCCATCATAGCCTTCGCAGTCTAAACCTTTTTGATGCCACTGAGAAGGATACAAATGATATAAATAAGAGTTTAATATTTTTTGTGGAACTATTTTAATAGCATCTTTATATTTTTCTTTTAAGTCTATCATTGCTTCTTGTTCTGCCCAACATCTAGCTCCTCCATCTGGGAGCCTAACCCCAAGATCTCTTGGTTTACCATTTTCGTCTATATATTTATCATGTAGTGATAAAATTTCTTCAAAATACTCTATAGAACGTGGATGATTTTTAATTAAGAAAACATCTGAATTGAAATCCCAAACATCGTTAGCGATAATAAAACTTTTCTCTTCATCAATTAAATGTTCTACTTTGATGTTGTAGTTAGTGATCATAGTATCTGAACCAACCCACAAAATCCAGTCGTACTTGTTAGACTTAACTGTGTCTAGGACAAATTTAATTTTTTCAAATCCGAAATCTTTATATGAAAAATCTTTTGTTTTAACAAGTAAATCATATCCATGCTTTTCGCAATATTTCCTTTTATTGTATTCAGTTGTTATAACAGCTAATTGTTTTATGTTTTCAGTATAAATGTTTAGTAAAGCGATTTTCATATTCCAAAATAATTTATTTTTTTGTTGCCCGTAAAAATGTAGTTCGCTGCTTGTCTACACAACTCAACAAAACAAGTTTTCCCAAGCCCTTTAGCGATGGCACACGAAATAGATTCATTGCCAAAAAACACATCGCAAGAATTTATTGCCATCATTAATTCATAGGCGTTTTCGCTCGCCTTGTAATCTACTGGATACCTAAATGTTTTAATGAAATCTTCGTATTCTTCTTCCAATCCAACAAAAACACATTTCTGCGGATTTATATGTTTAAAGAAATCTAAATAAAAATTAGCATCTCCTCTGTACCTGAGAGATCTATTTATCACTATATTTTTACCAGTATCAGTTGATGGACATTCAAGCCAACTTTCATTAACTTCTTTTGAATCACACTCTAAATTAAATTTGCTGGCATGAAATGCTGTTAGGTTTGTTCCGACTACAACATCCGCTTTTTGATGCTCTCCGTAGTTTATATCAAAAACTTGATTTGTATATTTCTCTATTTTTCTTATATAAGGTTGAGACAATAAAAGTGGTTCGATAAATTTTCTAGACGCTTCATTAAAATTTCTATTGCTAATTCCTTTTTTAGTATCGTCCAGATAAATTGTGTCAACATTTTTATATTTAGCGAAAAGCAAAGAATATACCAAGTCCCCCATATCTACAGCGCAATAGAAAGACTTTGCTTCTCTATAATTTAAATAAAAATCCTGATTCATTTTATAGCTTGGAACTCCCAATTAGTTTCCCATTTAGCTTTCTCTGTGTTAAAAAAATTGGAGTCATTTATTTCCGCCTCTGAATGATCTAAAATGTTAAATCTATACCAATTTTTCAATAGAATTTCATTTTTAAAAAATGGCAGAAGATCATTATTTAATATTCCGTTTTGTTCGATAAACTGCTTTAAGCTAGAAAGTGAAAATTCGATGCCTAAATTGAAACAAATATTTCTAAAATTTATTCTATCACCTTCTTTTTGTTTGTATAGTTCTGGAGTTTTGCCATTGTCGTAATAGTGCATCAACTGATTATTTGATCGACCGTAGCAAAAATAATATTTTATATTTTGATTGATTTGCCAACCCTCTCCTCTATCTTGTCTTACATCTGATTCAAAAAGATCAAGCTTGTTCTTATATAATGAATCCTCTGCATCAAGAGAAACAGATTTACCTTGAATGCCGTGAAGACCCCAATGCGGACTTCCGTTAAAATAAAGGTAGTCGGAATACTTGCAAAGGAAAATTTTATTATGAATATAAAGCGAAGTGACGCCTTGAAGCTCAAAATCTTTGATTGAAAGCTTTATGTTTTTTAAGAAATTTTCAGAAACTCTTTCCGTACTATCTCTTACAAAGAACCAGTCGCCATTTTTCATGACGTTCGATCTGAGAAAAAGATTCATTTGAAGATCATGATCGTTAGACCATTCTCTTTGGATGATTTTACCTTCTTTTTTATTGGCTTCTAGAAATTCAAACGTGCCATCAGTTGATAAACCATCAACAAAAATAAAGCCGTCAACATAGTCTTGTGACGACTTTACTAAACCAGTAATGTTATTAAGCTGATTTTGAGTGATACCACATACAAAAACTTTCACGTTTTATTATACGTGGTACTATGAAAATGTCAAGTTTTATCTGTCTAAACTTTTCCTTTTGTCAAGGTTTTTTTGCTCTTGAGTTTTTTCTTTTGTCACTTGTGGCTTCTGTTCCACAGGTTTGGAAATTACTTTTTCTTTTTTTAGAAAAACCGTATTGTCATTTTGATCATTCATAATTATTTTACTATATCGGTTACAGATTTACCAGCTTCCCAAGTTTTACACGCCCAATAACGAGCTTTCCATTTAGGGCCGGGGTTTGTATCGCATTGATGTCTGGCGCGAAAATTTCGTCTTCTGGCTGGATCGTCTCTTTTGATATCCATATTTGGGTCGCCAAAATTTATTTTAACAATGTTGCCTTTCTCGTTTTTAACATAAACAGAGAATTTTTTTGGTCCATTTGGCGTTCTAAAAGGCTTGTTTAGTTTGACCTTCTTTTTTGTTTCTGCGGCTACTATTTCATAGTCTTCTGAAATTTCTCCAAAGTCCAAATACTCGGAGTCTTCTGGCGCAAAAATCTCGCTAGCGGAAACTTCTTCTTCTTCGAATCCCGCTTCATCGTTTATATTTATCTCTACTTCTACAAACCGCATATAACTTATTACACGTAAAATAAAAAAACTTACTTGCAAACCCTACTCGGATAAAAGTTGAGTGTTACCTGCGCAGTGCAGTGATACTCCAATATTGCTTTCAGCTACGTATAATTACACTGTTATATTGTATAAAATATGCAACAGATAATAAAAATAAAAAAGCCTCCCGTTTTGTGTAACGAGAGGCTTTGGGGTTTTAATCGCCCTACCTAATAGGGCAAGCTCCTCCTTCGCATTCGATACCTTCAATCATTTCATTTGAAGTCTGGATTGCTACAATCGGTTTTACTCGTTTCACGATTCTGTCGTAATGCTCTTGATCGATCTCTTCATATGGAGCTTGAACAAAACCATGATCGCTATGAAGTAGAAAACTCACGCTTTTGATATTATCTTTGTAATTAGATTTAAGCCACTCTTTGATTTCAGAAAGCTCTTCTTTCTTGTAGTATACAGTGCAAGAAACAGCGTTGTCTGACCAATTAGCTTGAAGTTCTTTCACAAGATCAAGCTGTTTGACGGCAGTAGTGTCTTTTGCTAGCAATGCATTTTCAAATTTACAAGGAAACTCAATCACAACTGTATCGTGATTTTCTGTTCCATCAAAATTTTTAGCAAATTCTGTATGGTATCCAAGATCTCTGCAAGTTTCAACAAGAGAGTCATTTGCAGCCATTCTAATTCTCCGAATAAAGAAACTAGAAAAAGCTGGATGAACACCGGGGGTAGAGCCAGCAAGAATACTGAGTGTTCCACTAGGTTTAACGGTTGTTAATTTGATTGACGGACTCCATCCTCTTTCTTTGCTGTTCTTCTTGTCGAATTTACGAAGACCCTTGTAGATAAAGTCTAACCAAGAAAGCTTGTCCATACTTTGACAAACTCCAGTTACACCTAGACCAATACGCATGTTCTTATGCACGATCTCGTTTGTCTCATCGTGAATAAATGGCATAGCGCAAATAGCCTTCTGGGTTTTATTGAGAAGGATAGCGCATTCAAGAGCTTCTTCTTTCGTCTCGATATTATTGAGATACAATTCACTGAGATTGCAGCACTCAAAATTACCAAGTGAAATTTCGCCGCAAGGATTTGTTCCAACTACATTATCCCTATTCTCTGGATAGAGATCTGACTTTTTCATCAAACCGTCAGAGAGTCTGCCGTACTTTTCAGAAAGAGGTAGATTGAACAATCCATATGGCTCTCCATTGCCGTTATAACCCTCCCAGAGAGCTTCTGAAGTATGATCGTAGTCATCGCAGTAAATCGTGTTGTTGGACATGGCGCGATAATTAGGAATGCCACCCAAATCCCAGCGTTTTGCCCTCAAGAAAAGAAAGTCATCAGGGTCTCCAATAGCAATTTCAGCAGAACGGCGCACATTCCCAGCAACAACAATACTCCCAATGATATTATTAATGTCTAGTACATCGATAGACCGAAGTTTCTTACCTTCTCTAGTTTTGAATACATTGCAAATTTTAGTGATTCCATCAATCAAAATCGAAGGCCCAGAAGCCGAGCCACCGAATCCACGAATAAGCTCACCAGCACCGCGAACCAACACAGTAGAATAAGAAAAGCTTTTGCCAGTATAAAAATAAGAATCGAGAACTTTTCCAAGAAGCTCGATCCAACCTTCTCTAGAGTCTGGAACAATAAAATCTGCATCTTTAGTGGCCTTTCCTGCTATTTCATCATGATAAATTTTTACACTTTTTCTAACTCTTGGTAGCTCGTGAATATCTTCTCTTCTAACGGAAAATCCAACGCCGCCACCTAACATCAAATTTTCAAAAAGAAATTTAAAAGACTTTGGATGGTTCATTGTTGTGAACCAGCAGTTGAGCAATGAATTTGCTCCGAAGCGATCAACAGTTGGAGTACCAAGTTGCCAGAGCATTCTTCCGGCGAAGTTGCACTTCAGATTAAAAATTAGATCAAATAACTTTTCTGCCTCTTCTTTAGTATACCCTGCTCCAAGCTTTTGCGCTCCATTAATACACCTTTGAATTGTTTCATGCCACTCTTCTGTTTTTCCATCGTCTTTGAGGCGAGCGTACGTTCTTTTGTAAACAATATAGCCCAATCCATTGAACCCCCAATTTGGTTGCTTGTTTGCGTAAGTTTGAGAAAACTGATCTGAAATGATATTGACTTCTGACATATGAATAGTATTTACAACGACTTTTGGGATAAGTCAATTTTTATCTTGGCCAAAAAAAGAAAAGATTAAAGGACTATGTTTTGTGTATCAGGTGTGTCTTTGATGTGTTTAAGGTCTTTTCTTTTTGCAGAATAATCTTTAAAAAACTCTTTTTGAACTGGATCGTGTCCGTATATTTTTGTTCTTTTTTCTGCTGCTTCTTTTGAAGCGTCGAAAGCATCTCCCAATGTACCTTTTTTATTGTCGAAATAGGAATTGAAGTTTTCTTGTGATCCGTCTATTTTTGAGCTAATAGCAGCGTTTGGAATCAGGAAAATTCTTTGCCATTGAACGCCTTGTTCATCTACATAAACATGCTCTTCGTTCATTGTTTGAACGATTTCAATATACTCTTCTTTTTCTGGATGCTTGTAACTATAAAGAGGCATACAAAGATTTTATATTCTCATAGAAAAAGTCTAAAGAGAATTTTTCTTGAAGTTCTAGACCTTTCGTATTTTCTTTTTGGTCTTTAACTCTTTGTACTGCTCTTTCGCAAGCGTCAATAAGGTTATCAGGACTGAAATCAAAAATATTGCCTTGATTGATTTCTTGGCCTTGTTTGAAGAACATGTTGTCATAAGCTGGAACCTTGCTATTTGGCTCAAACAAACAAGCGTTGTCTTTATTCGCCCAATCTTTGTAAGAATGTGCGTTCATAATAACAGCGTGTTTACCTAAACATACACTCTGAAATTCAGGTAAGCCCCATCCCTCTGCTCCAGAAGCCCCTATGATGATATCTCCTGAATTAAGAAAATCGTTATAAGCTTGATTTTGCTCCATTCTGCTAAGGAAATTAATATTAAAAAATTGTTTTCCTTGAGTTATTTCATTGATGATCTTTTGATTATCTTCTGGTTTTAAATGAGGATTATAAATAGCACACTGAAGAAAATACTCATTGTTATTACCATACCTGTTTAACCACGTTCTAATAGCTTTGGTGTGATGTTTTCTATGTTCGAATTTTCCAGCAATATTGAAAACTATTCTTTCTGGGTGATATTCTTTGCTTGTTTTATTAAAGTTACTTTTATCAAAGAAAAGTGGGATATATTGAACATTTGATAATCCGAAAGTTTCAAAAACTTGTTTTGTGTAGTTTGAAGATACGCAAACTTTTTTATTGTTAGTTAAGATATTAAGTTCCAACTCTGTTGGTTGATCCAATTCATAGAATGTAAAAAGAACTTGTTCTTTGCTGAAAGACTCAAGAGACTGCATGATATGCCACAATTTAAAAATTGGAACATCTCTAGAGTGCTTTTTGCCAGCTTTATTCACACAATCTTGAATCCAAGCAACAAAGTCTTTATCCTGCTTTTGAGAAGATAAGTCTACTTGTCCGATTGTAAAAAGATTAGGCGAAAGCCCTGCCTCGTAGAATTTACGAAGCAGGGCAGTTGACACTTGACCAAAACTGACCGAATTTATTGGTAAGTTGAGGGACTTAAACATATCTTATACCAAGATTTCTTCGTCAGGATTGTCGATCTCTTTTGTCTCTGGAGCAGAGACGTTTTCCTTTTTAGTAGGAGCTTCATTGCTTTGCGCTGAATCGTCTCTAGACAAGTAGACCCTATAGTCTGGATGAGAATCCTTTTCCTTGTATCTGTTGCTAAAAACAACAAACTTAAGCTTTGAATCTCCGAGAAAAGCATCGGCTTTAGATACGTCAATATGACCAGAAAGATAAGATTGACTTGCAGACTTACGCTTCCAAAGTGCGCCGATCTCTCTCTTTTGCCATTCGTTTTGTGGTGTTTTATTTTCTACGCTCATTTTTTGTATTATGATGTCTATTCTATTTCTGTCAAGTTTTTTTTCAAAAAATCTATTCCGCGCTTGTGTATGTTCAATGCTGTCTGGTTGCTGACTCCCAATGAGTTGGCTATATTCTTCCACTTTTTTTCGGAGGGTTTTGAATTAAAATATCTCATTTGGAAAACTTTAAAAACTCTTGGGTCTTCCATTTGCTTTATTTTGGACATGGCTTTACTTGCTCTTTCTTCAGCTTGAAAGCTTCCTAAAAAACTTGGGTATTGCTGCTCTTTTGTTAGTTCAATGGATCGAAATTTTTTGTTTTTATTTATGTAATTCAAACAGAAATATCTCATTTGATTGCACAGCCATGTACCAAATTTGACTCCTTTATTTGGCTCAAAAGATTTCGCGGCTTTGAAAATCACAATATCTTTGTCAGTGTTAATGTCAGACTTTTCGTATCCAACATCAGACATGACTTTTGAATATTTAGCGAAAGTATTATAACAGATACCAGAATGACGCTCTTTTAATTCGTTAAAAGAATCAGAACAAGCATTATTTTTTATATTCTCAACTAATTTTCCATCTTCCATTTTATTATTAAATTTAAAAAATCTTCAAAAACGCAACTAACTTCTTTGTATGTCGTTAGATTTATTTCGTGGCCATGTGGCGTTACTGATTTTATTCCATTCTCCATGTACTTCAAGGATTTGTAAATGCAGCCCAATATAGTTTCCCCTTGAAAAAAAGTTTCAAAATCTAAAACTGTTTTTTGATCATCAAACAAAAACTCAGTCAAACAAAATGATACCCATTGATTTTCATCAGAGACCGAAAAACTTAAAGAAACGTATTTGTCAAATGCTCCGACTGGCACATCGACATTTGAGAAGTCCGTTTCTTTAAGGCTTTTTGTATTAGTCCTAAAAGCATGAGGGATGAATAATCTACCTTCTGCGTCCTTGATTTCATAAGTGATAAAATCTTCGATAGTTGTATTCGAAGTTACCATACAAGCACATTTGCAGAAACCTTTCCTGTATCAATCAACCATTGAGCAATTTTTTCAACATAAGGTAAACACATCTCGTCAGATTTTTTTTTAAACGTAGGCCAACTTAACTTGTAATCAGATTTTTCTGATAATCTAGGGTCGTTGGCTTCTTCGTGAGCGTTGGCTGGCTTGACGAAACTTCTTCCATTTAGCCCAGTCCAATTCCCGTCTTCTAGCTCTTCAATAACATCAAATTCAAATCTAGAAAGATGAATCAATACGCCGCCATGTTCTTGCTTCAACCAATGAACTTCATCTTTTTCATATTCATCGTATCTCATGTCTGGAATGATAACTACGTCTCTTTTTGAGTGTAGCATCCTTCTATCAGCTTCTTCTGTGAAATATCTACCTTCTGTCAACTTTCTTTTAGCAGCGCCATAGCCGACTAAAAGATCTCTGATGATAAGCTTTTCTTCTGTTTTATCTGTGGTTGCTGTGATGCCAAAGTTCTCATAACAAAAATCATCCAATTCTTGTTTCAGAGGGTCCGCTAGCGACAATATGGAACAAGAGTTGCCAAGAGACTCAAGTTCTCTTGCCAACAATCTAGAAAGAGTGTCTTTCCCAGACCTAGCTACTCCACCAATTCCAATAAAACATGTTTCCATAAATATTATGAATAGAACATAAAATATTAATATATAGAATATATAATATGAATGTCTTATTTGTACAAATAATATGTACAAATAATATGTACAAATAATATGTACAAATTATATATAAGCTGTTTTTAGAAGTTGTCAAGTAAAAAAATGAAAATTTTTAACAAAGAATTGTCTATCCTATCACACTTAAAAACTGACGAAACACCAACAGAAGGGGCAACACTCATCAGGTTTGGCTCAAATTCTTGCTTGACAAATTTAAAAACGAATATATCATGTCAAGACAGTTTAAATTTTTTACTCTATTATTTTTTTAAATTTAAGAAAATTATTTGGGTTAAGCCAGAAAACTGTAGATATGGAAATTTTTCAAAAAATAAACTGTCGTTTGGGTCGGTCCATTTATCAGCAGACCAATTTTCTTGTGATTCATGTGTTGACTTTTTAAATAAAAATAAAAGCGAAGTATCCAACATGTATCATTCGTTCGATGCGGAGTTCGATATATGCGGAATAAACGACTTAAAAAGAAATAAAGAAAACATATTTTTATCAATAAACTCTGATTTCTTTTTCTGTGATAATTTTGATGTGATAGAATTCAAACAGAAATTCGGTGCTGAGATTTTCGATAAAATAAAAGCAAAATCCCATCTGAACACAACGCAGTTAGAAAAGTTTGTCCTGACAGAATTCTCTTCCGACGTTTCTAAGTGGCTTATTAGTAACAATAAAATAAATGACGTTTTCAAAGTAGACGACAACTTTTCAAGTGAAGAAGACTGGACTCAAGATATAAAAAAAATCATGAAGTTGATCAAAAAAGAAGATCATCTTTTTTTAAGTGGGTCAGCTAACACCCCAGAAATACAATATCAAAAAATTAAAAAGATATTTTCTGCATATTTTCTAAACTTGAATGAAATTTTGGCACGAAACTTGCTATAAGGTATTTATATGCTTAAGACATTAACTCTAAACTCAAGTCGGTTTCCATTTCCACAAATGATGGATGAATTTTTTGAAGACAACGTCAAATCTTTTGATTTAAGTTCAGCTTATTGGACAGAATCAAAAAATGGAGATAGCGTTTTAGTTTTAACTATCCCCGGATTAGATAAAAAAGATGCCAAAATCTCAGTAAAAGACGACATTTTATTTGTAAAAGGCTCAATTGAAAATGAGTTTTATAAAAAAGAAGTAAATAAACAGTATTTGCTTCCAGAAGGCTCAGATATCTCAAAGGTCAGAGTATCACTAAAAAACGGCGTAGCTATTGTCACTGCGCCAAAACTTGAACAACAAAAACCGAGACAAATTGACATTGAGTGACTGTGCCAAAATGATCCACATGTGACACACGAAACTAAAGTGACCATTCGGGGTCACTTTTTTATTTGACTTTTTTAGAAAATACCTGAATCATAATGTATGATTCAATTAAAAAAGTTTAACCCACAAGCCATTATTCCATCTAGAGCGCATAACACTGACGCTGGATACGATTTGCATTCAATTGGCTTTCATACTATTTTTCCCGGCGAAAGGAAGTTAATCAAGACAGGAATCGGTTTGGCTATTCCAGATGGATATTATGGCAGAATAGCCCCAAGAAGCGGACTTGCATACAAGCACGGTATCGATGTTCTTGCTGGCGTGATCGATAGTGGCTATAGAAACGAAATTGGTGTAATTTTGATCAACTTTGGACAAGAAGCGTTCGATGTAAAGAACGAAGATAGAATCGCTCAAATCATTATTGAGCAATGTTTCGATGCAGAATTTGGAGAGGTAGAAGAGTTTCTCGATCAGTCAGAAAGAGGAACTGGCGGTTTCGGAAGCACTGGCGTTTAATGTCTGACTTTATAATAATTTATAGAAATTTGATTTTCATTGTTAATCGCTCCATCGAGCGTATTGTTAAAAACAGATGCTCCTTTGGAAACTTTAATAGGAGTTGTCAAGTTTGAATGGCCAAAGACTGGGATAGTTATTATTACATCTCCTAAAGCGGTATCCTCTGTCAATTGACCTGAGCTTCTTGCGATAATATCAGTTATGACAATACTCTCGCCTTCTTCTGCGTTCAAAATTATCCCATACCCTTGAATAAATGCGTTTCTCGTACCCCCATCTACAGGTACGCTATTTAATCTTGCATCAGACATTTTAAGCTCTATTCTTCCAATAATTTATAGTGATATTCATCGCGCTATTAGCATTGTAGACATCAATTCCTTTCCCTACTATAATGGGGGTTACCAAATTACAATGACCAGCAGCAGCAATTGTCATAATAACGTCTCCAGATCCATCGTTTGCTCTCAGTTCACCAGTTGTATTTGCGATTATATCGGAAATTACTATCGACTCACTATCACTTGCTGAAGCCAAAACACCAACCCCGGCTTTATAAGCCGTAAAACCCGGAACGCTATTTAATCTTAAATCTCTATTTGAAGCCATAATATTTATTACACTATATTAAATAACTACAGTTACATCAAGTAAAATTTCTCCAACTCCATATTGAATTCCGTATTCTAAATCGTCTTTGTAAAAAGATATGCCTCCATATATTTCTGTATCGGCTGGCTGACTATAATTTTCCAACCAATACCGCAAAGATCCGTTCACATCCCCATTTGGATAAGCAGAAGTTTGAGTCCAAGGCTGACTACTGCCTTTAAAAATTGCAGATGTCATAGCCGTATTACTCGTTATAGTGAAAGCTACATTTTGACTATCAAACAAGCTGCTTCCGTCTATTTCGTAAACAGTCCTTTCTGTTACGCCAAAGCCAGTTTGAGTAAGTATTACTTCATCGACCTGTACTCCAGCAGCAAGAATGAATCTAACCCACTTACTTTCCATTTCCTGTTTAGTAAACACGGAAGATGTCACAGAGAATTTAATTCTTAATCTAAGAGCATTGTCAAAGTAAGATCCATTTTGTCTAAAATAGTAATAATTAGCAGATACCAAGACTTTTTCTGTAACTGGATTTTGTGATCCCTCAATAGAACTATCTGTCGCATTGTATATCGATACCCCAGCGTCAGAAATAACAGGAGATTTAAAATCCGAACTTCCGCTAACAGGAATTCCAAGAAAATGCTCTCCAATAATACCAGATGGGACATTGCCAGCTAATGGGCTTTGCCTTAGAAAAACTGGCCTATACCCATTATGAGAAATATCTGTGATAGCTATTCTATCATCTCCGTTTCTCGGAATAAGTTCACCTGTACCAAGAAGCGTGGCCGTCCGCATCGTTGGAACGTTGTTTAATCTTAAATCTCTTCTTGACATTTATACTATTTACACTGATTATATCTACTTTATCGTAAAATTGCTATGTCAGATTTAGCCAATAGATGTTTCTCGCTTGTTTTGAACTCAGCTTGGCAACCAATAGGTTATAAAAATACTATTGACGCACTATCTGGATTGTATTCGAACAAGTTCAAAGCTTTAAATATAGAACACATAGAGAACGAAGTTTCAAATATACAACCAATGACATGGGTGCAATGGGAAAAACTAGAGATTAGACCTACAGACTATTTTGTAAACGGAGTCAAAAAGGAAATCAGAATACCAACTGTTTTGATAACTGTTAATTTTTCTAAAATATTATACAAAAAAATACCCCTAACTTTAAAAAGCATAAGGGAACGAGATAGAAATATCTGCCAATATTCTGGCAAAAAATTAAAACCAGAAGAAGGATCTATTGATCACGTTTTACCAAAATCAAGAGGCGGGAAAAACTCTTGGGATAATCTAGTCTTTTGCGACAAAAGAATCAATTCACGAAAAGGAAACAGAACAAACGAAGAGGCTGGTTTAAAGTTGATAAAAAAACCAGAAGAACCGCCTTTAATGCCACTTGCTACCGAAATACCAATAAAACATAAAGATTGGAGTATTTTTTTGATAAAAAAGACTCTTGTCGATATTATATAATAAATGAGAACTAAATTAGAAAATGCTATCACTCTTACTGATGATATTCTTCAATCTGCAATTGAAAAAGACGAAGAATGGAAAAGAGAAATGATAGCTAGAGGGAAGGCTAAACAAGCTGTCGGAGAAAGCTTTTTTGTTTTCCACTTGCGTTCACTTCAAAAACTTCTACAAGAAATTCAAAGTGAACAGTGAACTTCAAGAAAAACTTGATTTAAGCAGTCTTCAAACTTCTTGGATCGAAGAGAAAATAACTCTTTTTAATAAAAAAAAAGAAAATGCTCGCACAATAGAAGAAGTGGAGGCTCTTGAAAAAGAAGGAGTAGAGATACTACGTCTTATTCAACAAGAACTAGAAGAAATAGAAAGGCTAGAAAAAGATGCCTAGAAAAAAACAAAAATTTTATTATATTCGATCAAAAGAGAAAAATTATCAATACGGAGTCTTTGATCATACAGAAGAAGGCTTTGAAAAAGCTGAAAAGTATATGAAAAAACTAAAAAAAACAAAAAAAGAAGAATTTTACATTTCAGAAAAATAATTTGACTTTTTAGAAATTTCATTTACTATATATCAATGCGAAAATTGATTGTAATTACAATGTTGGGTCTTGCCGCTACCTTCGCTAGCGCGGCAGAAGACGTTAATAAGAGAGCGATTGAATCTGAAGTTAGTTTGGAAGCTGGCTATACAACCCTTAACCAAGCTAACGGTCTCGGTTACATAGGTAACTCTGCATATTTCAGCGCAGGAATTTCAGCTAAAAACGATTTTATCACGCCAACTCTTTCGGCTACATACCTTCCAAAAGGCTCAGAATCACAAGCAGTATTTGGCGTAGGTCTCGAAAAGTCTTTTCTCAAGGATAAGATTGTTAGCCCTACTGTAAGTGCGTCTTATACTCGTAGAGAGTTTGACTCCACCACAATCGTTGACAATAGCGAATTTTCTGCTGGAGTCAGTTTGAACAATAAATATATTACTCCATATGTGCGCTATTTTAATACATTGTCTTATGATAATAAAGGCGCAGCAGTTGGCCTTACTACAGACTTGTCATACAAGAAGTTTGTTTTTACTCCAAAGTTTGAGTATGGTATTCCTACTTTTGGAAGCGAATTTTTGGCAGCTTCTGCAAAGCTTGGCTACAAGATCACATCCAATCTTACTCCATTTGTAAGCGTTGCTGTTCTTGATAACAACTTGACTAACCCAGCCAATGCTCTCGACCAAGAAATTGCTACTACATTTGGTATTAATTTTACCTTCTGATCATACGTCATAGTTGTGTGGGGGACCCTTGGTCCCAGCTTCGGCTGGGGCCATTTTTTTTCTTGACAAAAGGTAAATTATAAGTGAATATAAGATATGTTTAAAAGAGATGCGAATGGATTGGTTGATGGACTAGAATACAAATATGACGACCAAGGTCTTATTGATTGGCGAGCCATGTTAGACGACAAATGGCTTTATCCTAATCCATCTAGCGTCGAGAGAGGCATTTGTAAAAGAAATACTCCTGTATCAGAGTTACAAGACAAAGACTTGTGCATAATGCTTGGTGGACTAAAAGAACTCGCGCAATGGAGAGGTTTTGCAAATGTTTTTTATACAGTTGTTAATGCCAATCTAGATTATGTTGCAATCAGTTGCCAAATTGATTGGATTCCCAATTTTGAAACATCTGACAATAAAAATGTAGCCTTTTCTTCTGTCGCAGATGCTCACATCGGCAATACGAAAAGCTTTGCAAAAAACTTTCTTGCTGCTATAGCAGAAAATAGAGCTTTCTCTAGGGCTGTGAGAAGCTTTTTGAGAATCAATATTGTTTCTGATATTGAGCTTGGAGAAGTAAAAAGTCAAGAAACCTACACAGAAGAATCTCAAAGCTGTATTGAGGTTGACAAAACCGAAACACTAAAAAAGCTCATGGAACAAAAGAATGTGTCTTTTGAGCAAGTCAAAGACAAGCTGATTAAAGCTAAATTCAAAAACGCTGACAAAATTACTTGCGTTGAAGAGATCTCTCCTGTTTGGCAGGTAGAAATTATCAAAAAACTCAAAGCTAAAAAATAATTATCTACCTATATACCCACGATAAGACAAATTGACCTGTACATTTGTGGTGGTTTCACTAGAAACAGACTCAGAAACTTTTGTCATATCAGAAAAAGAATAAGTCACCAAAGTTTGTTGATTCTCCAAATCTTTTAATGTTATAGTCAAGTCTTCTGCTTGTTTTGAACAAGGGTAATCAAAATTATTTTGTCCTGAGTAGTCGTCTACTTCTAAAGTAAAACTCACTTCTACTGGAAATGGATATCTAGATACAACTTCTTTTGGTTGATATTGACCCAATATATAATAAGGTTCCCTTGAGCAATCTATGGAAATCTCGAAAGAAGAGCATCTATTTGTATTGAACGTATCCAAACTCAATTCCACAGAACCGGGGTCAGCGACTTTAAAATCGAAAGAAGAGGATGAATTCTGAATATTTATTGGTATCTCACCAGCAGGAATATTTCCAGCTTTGTCAAAAGACTCTATATTTACAGAAATTTCTGGAATACTGCCAATACCACAACTGACTCTATAATTGGTCATATACCCAGATTTAAAACTAAAATTTTGAGAAAAATCCTCTCTAGATTTAAGCAAATACCCACTAAAAGCTACGTCTCCAGTGTATTGAAGAAAACTTTCGTCAGTTACTAAAAACTGAGATACACTCACGCTACCGTTTCTTGGTCCAGCAGGAATCAAAGATCCTTTGTCCATCCCAATAAATTCTAGTGTCTGCGTTGGATTCTCAAAGCTTGCTGAAACACTTTGAACTCCAAACACTTCTCCAGTATTTATAAAAAAATGCTGGTCTTCTCTTGTTAGTTTGTATAAAGCCATCCTTTTAAAATTACACTTGTATTTTATAAAAAAAACGTGTAAAATATAATAAGGTAAAAGGTCATGGCATTATCTATATACAGTCCAGTATCAGAGTGGGCGGCGGCAACTTCTTATACAAAGTACGACATTGTCAAATACAATGACAAAATATACTATGCTACAAGAGATAGTTCAGCAGCTTCTTTCAGCACAGATAATTTTGGTGGACACACCACTGATCCATTCGGAACAGTAATTACAAACACTAATACAACTGATGCTACAAGGCCACATTTTTTCTTTACACCATCTTATGGAGCGAGCATACAAAACCAACCAAGAACAAAAATTACTCAATTCGGAGAAGGATACCAGCAAAGAATTCCAGAATCTGTAAACAATATCCTTTTACAAGGAACATTTGCTTTTGAAAATAGATCCGCCAAAGAAGCTAAAGCTATTTTGCATTTTTTGAATGCCAGAAATGGATCAGAGGCATTTTCGTTCACTCCACCCGAGCCATACGCAACAATGAGGCTTTTCATATGCATGAACTGGACGCAACAATCTCAATTTTACAATAATATTTCCATAAACGCAGAATTTACGGAAGTACCAGTATAAAATGGCTGACTACTCAATGACACCGGCAGAAGCTAGAAGCAGCATAAAAAAAGCTGCTAAGGAAGCCAATTCTATCGATCCTTCTGCTGTAATTGACTTCTTTGAAATAGATACTTCTGATATTCAATTTGATTTAGGAATTAGAAATTCAACCGAAGATAATGAAAACGATAGAATATTCAGATTTCACAACTCTATATCATTAACAACAAGAAGTATTTATTTTAACGATAAAGAGTATATTGCCGCTCCTGTAGCAGTAGAAGGATTTGAGCTAGCAACAAAAGGCTCGCTACCGAGGCCAACAATGTCTATTGCTGTAAAATCAGATGGAGTAAAAGCTCTTTCTAAACTGAAAACAGTTTTGGCTCAAATAGGTGATCTAACCGGAGCAAAATTTACACGAATAAGAACTTTCGCAAAGTTTATTGACGGCTCTGATCCAGACGGAAAAAACAGTTCTTTTTTAACTTCACTTATAAAAGATCACGATCCAGATCCAAATGCAATTTTAAATTACGATATTTATTATATCGACAGAAAAACTAGTGAGTCAAATCAAACTCTTTCTTTTGAAATGACCAGTTCCATTGACTTGGAAAATTTTGGCGTTCCAAAAAGACTGGTTATTCAAGATAGATGTCAGTGGCAATACAGAGGAGAAGGATGTTGTTATACTAATAACTTATCAGCTAGTACACACGGAACTACAAGTCGTGGGATTTTAAACCCTAAAAATTCAAATTATACACCAGTTGCTACCGATTTAAATGAAAGAATTTTCGATGAATCACCAAACAATCAAAATGGAATTTTAAGGTTAAATCCAAATCTTCCAGCACCAAGTTTATGGGACAAAGGCAAAGGGTCAAATTATACAGCTGGAGAAATGGTATTTATAACAAAAAATGGGGTTGAATATCATTTTGTATGCAAAGTGGAACATGCTCCGAATTTGGATACTGCTCCACCAAATACTGATTATTGGATAGCAGATCAATGTTCAAAAAGCATCCAAGGATGCAAACTTAGATGGCAAGGAGTTTTGCCATACGGAGGTTTTCCAGCAGTTAATAAAACATGATTTTATCTAACAAACAAAAAGAAGAAATTAAAAAACATTCTGAAGAAATTTATCCAGAAGAATGTTGTGGCTTTGTTTTACCAGACACGATACTCAAATGCAACAATCAAGCTAAAGATAAAATTTCCAATTTTACAATTTCGCCAGTTGACTACTTGAAAGCCAAAGATCTTGGAGCTTGGGCTGTTTATCATTCTCATCCAGATAGTTTTTCCGAAGCATCTCTCAATGATAAATTCAATCAAAAAAACTACCAAATGCCGCTCATCATTTTCAGCGGAAAAAATCAAAAATTTAAAATTATTCGACCAGATGAGTCAGAAGACTCAATTGATTTGTATGTCTCAAAAAATCCAAAAGACAATTTAACTGAAAGTCAGAAAGAAACTATCAAAAAGTATTGTTTAGAAAAGTACCCAGAAGAAGCTTGCGGTCTTGGTCTTAAAAATGGCCAAGTTGTTTTCTGCGAGAATAAATCTTCTGATAAAATAAATTTCTTCGCAATTCAACAATCAGAGTCAGAAAAATACAAAGAGCAAGTCGAATTTGTTTTTCATTCTCATTGTAAAGACGAATATGCTACTTTTTCAGATGCAGATGAACAAGTTTCCACAAAAACTCAAACAAAGTATATATTATACAATGTTTTGACTGACGAATTCAAGTGCTTTCTCCCGCAAAAAGAACTCGCTTACATCGGCAGGACATTGGTTCCCGGTGTTGTCGATTGCTCTTCTTTAGCTCAGGATTATTATAAAAAAGAATTAAACATAGACTTTCCGACTATGAACCACCCATTCAGGTTTCATAGATTCAATAAAGCTTTTATCAAAAAGTGTAAAGAATATTGGCAAAATGAAGATGCGATGGTTTTAGTAGATTTTTACTTAAATAGAAATTTTATTGAAGTGAGCGATCCAAGAAAACATGACATAATACTGTCTAATTCTTACAATTTTGCCAAAGGCTTTTGTCACATATCTGTTTATTTGGGAGAAGATAAAGTTTTAGATTATGCAAGAAACGGTATTTCTGCAATTTGTTCAATGCAAGAGTTTGAAAGTAAAAGCAACGGAGAAATCAAATTTTTAAGACACGAAAGTTTATTATGAAAAAACTTACAAAAATAAAATTTCATGGAGAACTTGGCGAGTATATGGGCAAAGAATATAATTTGTCTGTAGGATCTGTCAAAGAGGCTCTTCACGCTGTAAATAAAATAAGCGGAAAAAAGCTGAGTAAATATTTTATGAAAGACAATAACTTTCATAATGAATATAGAATTCTTGTAAATGGAAAAGGTGTAGCTTCAAAGCATAAAAAAATTGATAGTGTCGATAAAGTAAACAGTTCAGAAATTGTAATAGAAAGAAAAAATCTTGATACAATAGACATTGTGCCAGTAATTCAAGGTTCTGGAGATGGCTTTCTTGCAATTATAACTGTTATTGTCGCGGTAGTTTTGATAGTAGTTGGCGTTGTTCTTACCGCTAGTGGGAACCCGGCACTTGGCGTACCCTTGATAATGGCTGGACTCGGTCTTTTAGCTGCTGGCGTATCAGTGCTTTTGTCCAAGCCGCCGGTATTTGCAGCTTTTGAAGATACCGGTACAGCAGGAGGCAAAAGATCTTATTTGTTTAACGGCCCAGAAAACGTGCAAGGCGAAGGCAGAGCAGTACCCTTTGGATATGGTCGCCTTAAAATAGGAAGTCAATCTATTGACGCTACATACGAAATCACTTACGCAGATGCAGACACTAACCCATTAACGTCTTGATGAAAAAAGACGAATCAAAAGAAAACGAGCAAATTGTCTTTTATCAAGGGCAAGGTGGTGGCCCACCTCCACCCCGAGATCCTAGAGACCCTCAAGAAGTAGATGAAGGCGTTTTAAATCAGCGTGAAGACCCAAATGACACAGAGTCTACAACATTTACCAGAGCCGTTTCTCTCACAAAAGTTAGGGCATCCGATCTTTTGTCAGAAGGAGAAATCCAAGGTCTTGTTACTGGCTATTATAACCATATCGGCCTTGAGGGTCAAACAGGATATTATTCTTCTGAATTTATCAAAAACCCCGGAGTGGCACTTGGCGAAGGAACATACTACAACCTTCAGTCTGTTTACTTAAATAATGTCCCACTTGTAGATGGAGATGGCAAGTTTAATTTTCAACAAATCAATTTTACAGAATCAAAAGGTGGCCCAACTCCTTCTGAAGAAACGCAAATCAGCAATCCAGATGGAAACGGACTTTCGGTTGCAAGAACAATCGGAGAAAGATTAAGAGGGCCAAACATCATTGTTCTTGAAGATGGCTCAACACAAGTTGACCCTGATGTTGGAGAAGACACATTTTCGAAATATTACAGAATTCTAAACAAGTTTTGCAGGAGAGCGCAAGTAAACATAAGATTCAATACATTAAGAGCCATAAATAAAACTGGGCCAAGAACAAATCCTCCCGGCGCACCAGCCGGAAAAGGATTTGGGGATTCAAAAGAAACTGAAGTTGAAATAGAAATTTTTTCAAGAAAACTTTTTTCAAATGCAGAAGGAAATAATGGAACGCAGGATTATACTTTAAAAGAAGCTAAAACTATAAAAGGTAAAATATCTCAAGGGTACATACAAGCTATTCCATTTGACACAGGTCTAACCCAAGAAGATTTAAATAACCCAAATTTTATGGGTTTTGAAATAAAGGTAAGAAGGCTTACTTCCGACTCGATAAATTCCGATAGAACAGATCAAAGCGTAATCGACAGTTTGATAGAATACTATGGAGATCAATATGGATATCCTAATAGTGCAATTGTAAGCTGTAAATTTGAAGCTGAATACTTCAGTTCTACTCCTAGCAGAAGGTTTGAAGTAGATCTTTTGAAAGTCAAAGTTCCATCAAATTACGATCCAATTACAAAGAGATATACTGGAAGCTGGGACGGCACGTTCCACGCAGAAAAACAATGGACCGACAATCCAGCTTGGTGTTTTTACGACTTACTGACAAACAAAAGATACGGCCTTGGCGATCAAATCCAAGAAAGTTTGGTGGATAAATGGACTTTATATGAAATCGCGCAGTATTGCGACGAAATGGTTTCAGATGGAAAAGGTGGATACGAACCAAGATTTAGTTGCGATCTTTATTTTAATGATAGATTGGATGCGTACACGGCACTGCAAGATTTCGCATCTATTTTTAGAGGTTTGATTTATTACGCTGGCGGTAGCATTCGCGCTTTTCAAGACAAACCTTCTGATCCAATTCATACATTCACAAATGCAAATGTAGAAGATGGCGATTTTAAGTATCAATCAAGCTCCAGAAAATCAAGATTCAATACTATAGCAGTAAGATACAACGATAGAAATAATGATTATGAACCATCCATAGAAGTAATAGAAGATATTGATGGAATAAGAAGAAACGGAGTGATCAGAAAAGAAGTTACAGCTTTTGGTATCACTAGGAAATCTCAAGCTCAAAGACTTGGAAGATGGGTTATTAGCACTGACAATTTAGAAACAGAGACAATGAGCTTTGGGGCTGGCATTGAAGCCGCGCTTCTTGAACCCGGAGATGTAGTCAGAATAGCCGATAACACAAAAACAAGCAAAAGGCACGGCGGCAGAATAAAAAACATTTCTGCCACTGCGTCAGAAACTCAAATAACACTTGATTCTGAAATACCACTAAGTGGCGCTGAAACTTACGAGTTCTCACTTCTTACTCCAACTTATCAATATGACCCAGCACTAGTCACCGGATTGACATCTGATGATATTTCTGGAATTGACAGAAGTGCAATTCAATCATTTTCTTTTGCTGGCTCGTTGGCTTCTGGAGTAACAGGCGCAGACAACATCGTAAGAACACAAATAACCACTAACGACACTTTAGATATTTCTGATTATCAAGTAAGCGGCGTCAATGTATTTACTATTCATTCTAATGGGGAAATAGATAAAAATCCAGATGAATTATACAGAGTTATATCTGTGGCAGAATCAGAGCCAGCATCAAAATATGATGTCCAATGCATTATTTACAAGCCAGAGAAATATACTAAAGTAGATAATTCCACAAAAATAGAAAATACAAACATATATGCTATACCAGATCCTCCAAACGAATTGATAATTGGAGATGTTGAATTTATACAAAATGCCGAAGGTGAAGATAGTGAATTTTCTCAAATTCCTTTTACAGTAATATTACCAGACAATAGTTTGAGCGGAATAAAAAGTGTGGCTATTTATGCTAAAAAATCTGGGATAGGAGATGGCGGATGGATAGGAACAGACTTTTCTCAAAGAGGCGGCGTGGTAGTAGATGCAACTCCAGATTCAGAGTATCTGATTAACATTTTACCAGCAACAGGAGAACAAATTTCAAGCAGTTATGCTCCACTGGAAGATGGAACTTATCTTTTCAGGGCTTATTCCAGAAACCCAATCAGCTTACCATCAAACACTTCAGTTTCAGGCTTCCAGACTATAGATCAAGCTCCAATCATTCAAAATATTATAATTTCTGATTTGACTTTGGAAACGCAAACAGGATCAAACAATCCAGCGCACAAAACAGGTCAATCTACAGATATTCTTGGACCAAGCTTTTCTTGGAATAGCTCGCTAGCTCAAACAACTTTGAATTTACAAGCTAAAGATCTTTTGTATAGATTCACAGTAAGAGAACCATCTGGTCCAGACTCCAATTTGCCAAGTCCAGTTATATACTTTGAGCAAACAGGTTTGTCATTGAACGAAAATGCTCTGAATTTCAGTTACGAACAAAATTTATCAGGAATTGCTGTAATCGCAACCAATGGTAGAGATTACCCTGATTATGAAAATTATGTGTTTCCAAGAGCAGATTTACCAGACAACGTTCAAACTTTTAATGTTAAAAATGGAAAAAACGGACCTTTTAGAAACTACGACGTTGTTATAGAAGCTCACGATCTTGATGGAAACAGCAGTGTTGGCTATAACTTCGTTTCTGACTCAGAAAACTCTGGAGAAAATTCAGTTTTCTCTCAAAGCCTCAACGCAAATAAAGGTTACGACATTTTGCAAGTCAGAAACCCAGCCATTCCGCAAATTATAATGACTCCAGATGTGCATTTAACAAATGCAAAAGCCTCAATTGTTGCTGAAGAGAAGAATTCATTTTCAAATCCATACAGCCCAGACCAACCAGAAGTTTTTGATGACTTCAACTTTAATTTCGCAACTTCAAAAATTCTCGGGGCAAACACTGATGACCCAACGAATTATGTTACCCAACAATTTTTAAACTTTAATGGAGACATTGAATTAAAAATCTTCAGGGACGAAGATGGCGAAACAAATTATGCTAGCATGAATGGAATAAACGACACAGCAGGAGCTATCGTTTATTACTCTGACATTTGGTTTAATGGAAACGATGTCAAACAATCTGGATTTACACAAGATGCTTATGGAGACTACACACTTACAGGATATACAGGAAACAGACCAACAGTTCCCAGTGAATTTCCTATATTTGCCTCTAGATCAGAGCCATTTACTGGTACTATCACCAAAGTTGCGACTTTTGTAAATAAGAATGACGCAAAAGCCAAAGAAAAAATCACTATTCCGGCGCAAATCTTTTCCAAAGAAAAATATGTCGCTATAACATTGCTTGATAGCTTCGAAGCTGAAAAAGCACAAAAAGGATTGACTACATTAAGTAGTGTAATGGACAATGCGAAAAACTTTGAAGTATCCCCAGCAATTTTAATAAAAAGAAATGGCGAGCCAGATGCAAGAAGTATTTTCAGAGCTTATCTTAAATTAGAATGCGTAACAAAAGCGAATAGTATTCGCTATACATCCCTCTTTCAGCAGTTTGCTTATTACGCATATAATTTAAGGGTTAATCAATTTAACATTTACTCTTTTGGATTAGCAGAAGACTTTACCATCACATCAAATATAAATGGTGGGGATGTTCTACATATAATGTGGAACGGAGATCCCACAGAGACTCTTTCATCTAGCGTATACAAAGACCTTGAGACAACAGTGAGTATCGAAGGATCTCTTTTAGAACCAATACCTGCAAATAGCAGAATACTATTTTCAAATGGTAGATATGTTGAACAGGCAATTGGAAGCACGGATAATAAAATAAAACTTTCTACTGTTGCAACGCTAGCGCCGGATAGACAAACTGTAACATCAACGGAAAATTGGCAGAAAAATGACCTTTCTTACAAATTCTACGTAATAAGGAAATGGACTTTCGCTTCGGTTGAATACGTCTCAGTAACGATAACGCCAAAGAAAAATGTCACAGCAGAAATTATGACAGTAGGAATACTTTGGAATGGATTAAATGGTCCGACTGCTCAAGTTATTCCTGAACCAACATTATAGTAACGAAATTTCAATGAACACTCTATTTTTAGCATTAGAAGACGGCTCCATACAAAGATTTCTAACACAAAAGAAATTTGATGAGAAAAAATCTATTGATCAGTTTCATGACTTTTGCAAACAAAATTCAATATCACAAAAAGTAATTGACTTTATTTTTTTTAAAGAAAGCTGTCCAGAAGAAAGCGTTTGCCAAAGCTTCTTTGTAAAAGATAGAAAAATACAAAGCGACTTTGAAAAATTCGCGCAAATGAAATTCACGCAAGATGAATTGCCTTTGATACAAAGACTGATTGAGGCGAATGACCAAAATATCGAAATTGCAAAGCAGAATAACAACGCTGCACATAAAGTTCTTTTTGAAAAAAACAAAACGTACTTGCAAAATCTTTCAGTCAAAGATTTTTATACAGAAACTGGAAAAATCAATCGTTTTTTCAATATTGGTTTCATCGAAATCAAAGACCCCGGATCTGGATATACTAAAAATATACAAGCCACAATATCAGAACCCACAAAACCAAAACGGGAAGATCCTGATTTTATTTTTGGTAACAGAGGTGAAAAAGCTAAAATATCATGTAGTCAAAAAAATGGAAAACTGTCAAATATCTTTGTTGAAGAGTGGGGGTGTGGCTATACCGAACAGGCAACCATCACATTTTCTGAACCAGATGAACCAAACGGCAAAAAGCCAGAAGTAGAATTCTTTCCATTGAATTTGATAAACTTAAAATGATAACCGCAACAAAAAAAAGCCCCAAAGGACTTCTTTGTTTAAAAAAAGATTCTAATATCGCTTACTCAGTGGGGTCAGACAATTTGCTTGGAATGAGAGAAGGATCGATGATGCAAATCGATAACCAGTCTTCATTTGTAAATGTCTCTGATGTTCAATTAAAAAATTTCAAATTTAATTTTGAAAAAACAGAAGACAAAAAGCTTCTTATAAGACAGGACATACAAAACAAACTGTCAATTGGCGATTTTATCACCATCAATTTGATAAAGTATGAAGCACTTGGATTGTCGAGTATAGAACAAAAAGGCTCAGACTATTTGGTTGGAGATATTGTTCAAATATCAGATGGAGAACCTACTATTGACACAGTAACCAATTTGGCAAACTGCACAAGTTTTGAAGTCACAGCAACTGATGAAGTCGGCGGGATTAAAAAGTTGAAATTAAAATCAAAAGGAGAATACTCTGAAGTTCCAAAGCAAGAACTTTTACAGTTGCAAGGCGGCTCTGGAGAAAACGCGGTTATAACTTTAGACTTTGAAGAATGCAGTGAAAAGAAACAACAAGAAAGACAAGTTGTAGACATTCAAAGAACCCCCAGTTTTACATTTTTTGTTTTGGATCAATCAATTTCGCGGTTTTTGAATAAATCAAGCTTTGAGTTTAAAAAATGGCAAGTTACTCTTGCCGCCAATTTTACAAAAGAAGATGGCGCGTATTCTTACTCATTGATAAACAAGTTTTCTCCAAATTTGAAGCTTCCATTGATGAATGAAAATATCCAAAACCCAACCGCAGTATACAACAGCATCATATTGCAATTGGATAGTCAAATAAAAGACATGAAAGAGCAAATAGATTGGATTAAAAGTAAATTGGTTTAAGGTTCATAAAGAATACCACCGGGACGCTTTTGATCATTAATAGTTTGCAATACAACAGCCTTCATCATATCACCAAGCTTTCTTTCTTGCTTTTCGTCTTCTGTTGATTTTTTCTTTGAATCCATTCCTTGTTTGTTTTCTCCATCTTTGGCTTCTGCTTTTCCAGATTTGTCGATGTTGAAAGTCAGATTTACAGTGGTTTCGCCGCCGCCACCAGTTGAGCCTCCATTAGACTGTATCGACGCACTGAGTTGCTGAATTGAAGATGCAAGCATCGCAAATGCCCCGCTTCCTCCACCAACTCCAGTGGAAGTGTTCGCCATTGGCATACTTGGACTCATGCTTGTGCCTGTGCCGCCACCGTAGGCTCTATTGATTGGCTTGATTGGCCTTATAAGTGAGCTTATTGCAGATCCGCCTTGTGCTGCATACATACTTGCTGATCCTCCTGATCCGGGGCTGGGTGGTGCAAGTGGTCCACCAGTTGCTGGCAATGCATTTTTATCCATATCTTTGTCAAAAGCCCGTTGTTCCATAGCCTGTTGAAATTTAGCCATACCAATAATCATTGCAGCGTTTATATACGCTCCAATCAGTTTTTGCCTGTTTGCTCTTTTGAATTCCGCCATTGCCTGACGATTTCTTTCTTCATAATCTCTGAATCTTTGCACTCGCTGCTCGTCTTGAGCGGCCATAGCGTCTCTTCTTGCATTTTGCGGATTGTCTTCGCTTGTTATAGCCATAGCCGACAATCTGCTTCCAACAGAAAATTTGCCGCGCTTGCCATAGTTTGTTGGGTCACCTTCTGTTCCCATTATGAATTTATTGTCAGCAACCACGCCACCTTCAGCGTAACTGTTGATTCGATTCATAAAGCCTACGCCCAATGAATCAACCGCAGACTTCTTGACCACATATTCGCCGCCCATCAACATCGCTGGAACGTCATCACGCACACCAGATCCCCCACTAATCATCCCCCCTCTGGCTCTTTTGGTTGGAACTTTACCGCCGCCACTAAATCCCATCAAACCTACTCCCTTTCCTATGTTTGAAAAAAGTTGATTTGTTGCATAACTTGCCGCCATGTCCATCAATCGATCCATCACAGACAAAGCGAAGTTCCTGAAAGCTTCTTTTGCGCTTTTGCTACCATCAATAAAGCTCTTGAACGCGCCTTTGAAGTCAGCCTTCATTCCGCGAGCAATTTCCTTCATATTATCAGACAACTCTGCTTGAATTGCTTCATTTGACATTGCGTACTCTGACATGATGTCTTGCAATGTTCCCCGCAAGCTGATTTGTCTTTGTATATTTTCTATCTCTAAGGCAGAAGTTTTTTCTATAATTCTCTTTCTTTTATTTAAAGACATTTCTTGTTGCTTATAGGTAGAATTTAACTCATCTTCTTTTTCTAAAAGTTGATCAAGTTTTTGAAGCTCTCTTTTTTTATCCTCATCTAAGTTAATTTTACTTCTTTTGATAACAGCTAATTTATCTCTAGCTTCTAATGTGCTTCCTACATCTTCACCAAAAATACTCTGTGTATTTATTTCAGCGAAGCTGCCTCCAATTTGCCGGTTTTTTAGATTGTATAATTCTCTTGCTCCACTTATCTCACTTTGTATGTTTGAAAGTTTTCCAGCAGCTTCCATTCTTGCTTTTTCGGCTGGCCCTTTGCCAATACTGGCTCTTTGGATTGCTAAATTTCTAGTAAAGTCAGCTATTTCTCTATCGGCTGAAATTCTTGCTTCAAGCGCGGATATGGCTTTTTGCTGCGTGAGTCCAAGTTTTCTTATTGAATCATTGTATTGTCTTTCATCTTCTATTCTTTGTTGAGTGATAGAAAGAACATCTCTATCAGTTTTTGTTTTTCCTTCAAGAATATTAGATTCAGTTTTTATTTTTTCATTTAAAATAGTTTGAAAGTCAATGTAATCTTGAATTGCTTTTGCGTATTCTTCTCGTTTTTTAGGATTTGTGATTGCTTCTAAAGCCTTTTGAACTTCTGTGCTGCCAAAATCTTCTCCTCGTTCTATTACATCTTTGAGACTACCTTTCGCATACTCTGTAAGACCAGTGTCCCCTAATATTTTCGCTCTTAATTGCAGCCCCCTATCCTTATTTGCTGTTCTTTGAGCTTCCTGTTGGTAAAACAAATTATTTCTTGATTGCCGCGCAGATAAACCAAGCAAATCAAACCCGGAAGCCCCCCTTGCTCTAGCTAAAGATATATTATTTGCAAATCCAGCGTTAGAAACAGCACTTGCGTTTGCCATTCTAGCTGAACTAATTGTACTTTTAGCCAATTCAGAATTTACAGTTTTTAGTGCCTTAGCAAATTTTTTTGTAAAATTTTCAGTTTCTTTTGCGCTTTCACCCAATTCCTCAATTGCTTCAGATATTTCATTGGTGGCTTTTAGAGATTCAAGAAAGTTTTTAAAATTAGCTGCGTTACCGAGTTCGAGTCTATCAAATATTTTTTTTCCTTCATTTTCTTCTAAACCGGAAGCTTCCTTTAATTCTGCGGCGAATCTTTTTCTTATAGAGTCTTCTATTTCTTTAGATTTATATACATCTTTAGTTTCCGTCACCAAATGAGGTTTTGAGAATTGCACACTCCTATAATCTCCGAAATCAGGAATATCGCTCGTAGTTGTTTCGGTTACTATATTCCTCAAAGCGGCGTCTTTAAAACTTGCTATTTTAGAAACAGCGTCTGCCCCCAAAAGACTATTGAATTCTTCAATTGTCTTCGCTTTTCTTAAGCCCTCTCGTTGTTGTTCTTCTGTATTTTTTTGAGCTTGATTTTTTTGTAGCTCTTGAGTCGCGTCAACTATGTCTCCTTCAGTAAATAAGACTCTTTGATCTGGAGTTAACTGACTTATAGCAAATCCCAAATCTTTCCTTTTTGCTTTCAATTGCTCTTCGCTCAATTTCCCAGATGTTATTTCTTCAACCAAGCCAATAACCCTATTAGAAGCATTTTGCTGTAGCTCTAATTGTTTAGCTGCTTTTGAGCTAGCTTCAGCTAAATCTGCCATTGCACTTTTAACTGGGTCTATCGCCTTTACAAGTCCATACAATCCGCCAGCTACACCTCCAATAGCCGCTCCGATTGGACCAAACATCATACCTAAAGAAGCTCCAGTTGCAGCCCCGCCAGCAGTCCCAGATATTGCCCTGCCTGTTTGACCCGGAATAAATTGCTCTGCGCTTCCAGCCAACATACTAAGGCCCATTGTTGCTCCTAAAACTCCACTAGATCCAAATGATCCCATGCCACCCATTCTACCAGCCATTCGCCCTGCTCCACCAGAAACACTTTTCATTCTAGTATTTCTTGTTCTTAGATTTCTAGTATGAGCTTTCATCGCAGAAACGTATTTACCTTCAGCATTTCTTGAAAGTTTGTGCTTTTCAGCTAATTTTTTTGTTTCAGTCTCCAGTTGAGCCTGAGTCATATTCGACTTGACGTATTGGCGCGTCAAATTTCTTTGTGCGTTTAGAAAAAGTTTTTTTTCTGCGTTGCTCAAAGCTCCTCCTCCCGCTTTTCCTATATTTCCACTTGAAAAACCTAACTGAGTCATAGTAGCAAAGTTTGGTGTGCCAGCCATTTTTGGATTCAATCCCGCGCTTTTATAGCGATTGATTCCTTGACTCAATCCTCGCGGCTCGTCAATTGTGTTGTAAACCGCCAATCCATTTGGATTTGATGAGCTAACGAGTTGCGAACTTCTGCCAACTCTTATTGCGCCAGATGGAATACCCGCCGCTTTTTCTCTTGCAATTGCTGTACCCAAAGCAGAAAAGTTAGGGTACTCAGAAGCCGTAGCAGAATCATTGAAAGTTTTATTTACTATATTACTTGCAATTTTATCTCCACTTCTTTTTGCATCTGCTTTTACTAATCCTTCTCCAAAATTAAAGAACTTTTTAAAAAGTCCTGATGGTGGACCCTTTTCCTCAAAGTCAAACGCTGCTTGTTGATTAGTTGGAAATTCTCCCCCCAAAAACAGTCTAGATGCAGCTTCAAAAATGGAGCCTTCTGTTCCGTGGTCCAATTTGACCTTTTTTACATTTTGTTTTATCTTTGGTTGTAAATCTTTGGCTTCATCCTCAAAAAGTTTATAAGACAAATCGCTTGCTATGGAACCTATAGCAGATTGCGTAGTTGGAGTGTTTATCAAATTGGAAAACTTATCTTCTTGACCCTTCTGAAATGCAGTTCTATGTTTAACGTCAGGAACTGTCACTGATGTAATACCTTGTTCCATCATCTTCTTCACTTGTGCATTTTTTGTCGTTAAAGAAGAAAGATTTACTTTTAAACTTCTATCTGTGTTTGCTCCAATACCAGTCAAGACCCCTATTCTTCCAGTCAATCCTATTGCTGTGAAATTTCTTGAAGCTGTTTTTTGTTTTGGTTTACTTTGAGCGCCAAACGCTTGAGATATCTGAGAATTTGAATATCCCTTGGCTCTTGCTTTTTCAGGCGAAGTAATACCAGCTTTTTGTATTGATACTTCCGGCTTTAATGCAAAATTTGGAATCATTCCATCGCCACCAGCGCGAACAGGAGTTGTCGCCAAAGCAAAACTCGGAGTTGTAGTTTTGCCTCCTCTTACTCTTGCTCCTGCTCCATAAGTAACTGCCGCAGCTTGTCTTGCTAAATTTACATTTTGAGCTTGAAGTTGATTTTGCTGCCTCAATGTACTCAAGTAAGCTTGAGCTACTTGATTGACAGTCATTTGTCCACTCTTAACCTGTTGCAATATACTTGGCTCTTGCTGCAAAAGGTTGAGGATATTTTGCTGTATAGACGCTCTTTGCTGCGCGGCTGTATTTTGGCCTGTAAATGCAACATAAGCCTCTTTTGCAAATTTAGCGAAACTTGCAAAAAGTTTTGCCGTGACAACTCCAGCCATTATCAATCCGGGGCCACCAATAAATTTACCAAGTCCACCAACAAAAGCTTGTCCAACTTTAGCCCCCATTCCTTCGGCATCTTTGTCGATTGTACCAGCCTCCAAAACACTATTTAACTGCCCAAGTAGCTTTTTCATGGTTGGAGCAAGAGCCACTTCTCCAACGCTACTAGCAAATTCCTTGAATGAATTTTTTGTTTGATTTAAAAGCGCGGCTGTAGTTGTATTCAATTCCGCGTTTCTCTGAATAGCTTCATTTGTAGCCGAAGATGCCGCTCTCAATGCTCCCTGATAAATTCCATACTCACTATTAAGGTCTCCCAATGCAGCTTTTAAAATGTTGATTTGGAAAACACCGGCAACTTGTTCTGAAACTACTGATCTTTGAGCAGAACTCAGACTATCGTAAGTTTTAGCCAAGCCGCTAAGAACTTTGATTGCTGGCAAAGTATTTCCTTGAACGTCTCTTACTGCGATTCCAAGAGCTTCCAATTGATTAAGAACCTCTGGGCGTTGTATTCTAGTGAAAATAGTTTTAAAGCTGTTACCAATAACCGCACCACCACGCGCAGTTTTTTGCTGTGCAGCAGTCACAATTGCCAACAATTCATCAAAACTAACATTTGCCCCTTTGGCAGATGCGCCCACACGCTGCAAAGCTTGAGCCAAGTCTTGAGAGCTAACAGCGAACGCTGCATCAACCTTTGCAAGTTTATTTACAACTTTTGTAGAATCAAGTCCACTTTGATTGAAGGTATTAAGCGTTGCAGTTAAAGCCTCAACCGCGCCAACAGCATCCATACCAGCCAACCTAGCAAGTATCATTGCGTCTTTTGTTCTTTGAAGAGTTTTCTCGGCACTAAGACCTTGTCTTGACAACTCTGTTGCGGCAGCAGCTACAGTTTCAAATGCCTGACCAGTGTCCTTGGCAATTTTAAACATTCCTGCACTAAATTGCCTAAGACCTTTGTCTGTAGCCCCTAAAATAACATTGATGTCTTTGAGGCTTTTTTCGACTTCAATTGTAGACTGTACTAGCGCACCAAACGCTTGCTGCATCTTAACAATCAAGCCAGCAGACGCACCGAAGGCTATAACACGGGCATTTGCGGCTGTAAGAGACTTCTCAAACTCACTTGCGTTTGCTGTGGCCGCACTAAGACCCTCTCCAAGAGGACGCAAGTTTCTTGAACTGGTTCTACCAAGCTTTTCAAAAATCCTTTCTAAGTTTCTTAGAGCTTGTTGAGCTTGGTTAGTATTTACAGTTACATTTCCAGACGCCATAGCCTTTTTCCTAAAAGATATTACACTTTATACCCATGCATTCTCATAATATCTTTCATATCAAGACTACCACCTTTTTTAGCTGCTTCTTTACTAAATGAAATTGTATCATTTTGATCAATTCCAAGATCTTTCAAGTCTTCTTTTGTTGCCCCAACATATGAAGTAGCACCACCTTCTTCCATTTTACCTTCAATTTCTGGTTTGCTTCCGCTATTTGCATTCATCCAATCAAGCAACAAATCTGGATCACTATAAACATCATCAGTTGGCTTGTGTTTTGCGTCATTTAGAATATTTTTAAAATATTTAGCTGTGCCAAAAATTTCAGATTGAAAAAATGTCAATTTTATAACTGGTACGCCAAATAGTTCTCTGACGCTATCTGAACACAAATGGTATAAATTTAAAAAGTTGTGACTAACAGCAATGCGCTTTAAATTTTTGTGATCAAAATCTTGAGTAAATTCATCGTAAATTCCTATCAATTCGTGAATTTCAGAATCGTTCAATTCATCATATTCAACATCAGTAAAAAAATCCTGTTTTAAATCTGAGTCTTTTTTTAAAGCTTTGTAAATGTAATATTCATTTGCTTTTTTATTGGAAAACATTTCAGCGGTATATCCAACAACGTCCATTTTTTCTGTTAAAATTTCTTCAAGTTCTTTCTCATTCTTTTCTATCTTCTTTTGCATTGAGATTTTTTGAGAACGAAGATTGAGTTTTCCCTTGGTGGATCGCATGTTGGAAATAGACTTTTCCAAATCTAAAATTCTAGAGTTTTTTTCTTTGCTCCAATAGCCATCTTTCATTGCCAGTTCCAAGTTTTGCTTTTCTGTCGGCAAACCTTTTTTGATAGCTTGATTGTAATACTTTCCTCTTTCAAAGTCCATTTCTGCGGCATCAAATGGATTAAAATGCTTGATATAAAAACGCCCAAATTTTTCTGTGTCCTTGATGGAAAAACCATTTAGAACATCAGTAAAAAGAGAATATATTTTTTGCTTTGTTTCTTTGTCCATACAAAAAAAGCCCCCTTTCGGGGGCATGAAGGATCGGTAGCCAAATTACTCTTCAGCCTCCTTGCTTGGAGGCTCTTCCTGTGGAGGCTCTTCCTGTGGAGGCTCTTCCTGTGGAGGAGCGTCTTCTTTCTTGGGTTCAGGTTCAGCCAAATGAAGCTCGTTCGTGATAAAATCCTTCATTTCATCATCATTTTTCGCTTCTTCTTTCAAGGAGTCTTCAAGCTTCTGGAAGTCCTCAAACTTGGTTGCTCTACCAACGTACCAAAAACTAATAAGATACAAAAAACGCTTTAATACTTTCACATCAAACTCTTCGTCATCTTTTTCTTCTAAAGAGTCATAATACTCAAGTTTATCATCATAAGAGCCTTCTCCAAAAAATGGCACATATTCAGTTTTTGTCTCCTCGCCTTCTTTTTCTTGTTTTTCCAGCTTTCTGTAACAAAGACTCAAAGCCCACCAAGTGATAGTTTTATTTCTAGCGCGATTTTCGGCTGTTTGATCATACAAAGTGCTTTGTCCAGCTTCATATTTTTGAGCTTGTCTTTGCGCATAAGCAATGTTAGACTTTAGTTGATCAAGCTCTTGTTTTTCTTCGTCTGTTTTGTCTTTTTTGCTTGTTAATTCTTGAAATTTCAATTGGTTGTCCAAGATCAGTTTATAAAGCAAATTTTCATAATCTTCTTCAACTTCACTTTTTGAGCCGCCATCGTTAAGATATCTTTTATTCAACATCTGACGAGTAAGCATTCCTGCCTTGACTCCTTCAGCAAGCTTGATGCCGTAAAAAAGCTCTCCTTCGTCATACAATGAGCGAGTTGGCTTTTTGATGGCAAATGTATAAGGAACGTTCTTTTCTACCTCTTTGGTAGTTTTTGTTTCATTTCCTTCGGCGTCTTTTCCGACAATATCTTCTTTTACCTTTTCTTTCCTTGTGGATACAAATTCGTATAACGTTTTCATTCTAATTCAACTTTTAATTTTTCTATGATTTCATTTATTTCGCGGACAGTGTCGTTGCCATGATCCAACACTCTTTTTCTGTATCTTTGAAATACTGAATCAGAAATATTATAACCAGAATCCTGTAAATCTTCTAGTATAAATAAGAAAGATTTATACAAAGAAGTTACTTTTCTGTTTACTTGAAAATTCAAGAAATCTTTGGCTTTCCCGCCATCCATAAAAACCTTTTACCTACTATATATTACCCTAAAAAACGATAAAAGTAAAAATAAAAAAAATAGAGGGCTTCCGATTGGAAGCCCTCCGTTATGATTATTTTATGTATGATTAATTTTTAATCAGCAGTACCGCCGTCATTGGTATCATAAGTAGTGATTTGACCCAATCCACCAGCCCCCTGCGATCCACTCATAAAGAACCCAAGAGTTGTTTGGTTTGGACCACCAATCTGACTTGAGAAGTCAAGTGTGACACTCTTGTTGTCTCCGATTGAAGAAGTATAAGACTGAGTATCAAGCTTGGCATTCTTTAATGTATACAAACAAACGCCGTCTGTGTCATTAGGAGCAGTCATTGTAACGGTAATATCATAAGCGTCATCGCTGTTGATAATATCGTCAAGTGAGCCAGTTGTGAGATCGTTTACAATAGCATCAACCGAGCAGCTAACAGTAACCGGGAAGCTGATTTCTCTTGAGAATGCGTATCTACTTCCAAGCTTTTGAATTGGTTCGCGGCTCAAGTCAAAGTTGAAGCTATAGCTTTGAATTTTTGCGTCTGTAACACCAATTTGCGCACCGATTGTATCGTAAGTTCCGGTAGCATCTGTCTCACTGCCTTCGTTTTCTGCTGTTCTCTGTTTGATAGTAAAGGTAATGTCGCCGGGACGAAGAGTGCTAATATTGAGATCTCCAGTTCCAAAATCGCTAACAGCTTGAGGTAGACGATACTTACTTGTCAAACGAGTACCATTCTCAGGATCAACAGCAGGAGTATCAAATCCGCCATCAGTACCAGTTCCACTGTCAAAAGCCATATTGAGAGCTTCAACATTGACGCTGACACTAGGAAGACCACCAACACTTGCTTCAGTAGAATAAGATGTCAAATAACCGTTGCCGATTGCAATGACTTCATCAGAAGCGTTCCTTGCTTCACCAATGGCGTCTTTACCTTCGCTAACTGTTTTAACGTAATAACTTCTTGAATCACTAACCTTTGTCAAAAGGCCGCTCAAACAAGACTTGCTTGCATCAAGAGGGGTAAATCCAAGAACTTTTTCATTGCCAAAATTGGCCAAAAGATAACTAAAATCAAGAGAAACTGTTGGCGAATCGAGAATAACTCTATCGATTGCAGCAAGCTCACCAAATTGGTTGATATCTTGACGATTGATGTTGAAGCTGTAATTAATGTTTTGAATTCTTTCAAGTTGGTTTACAGCAGTGGTTCCTGTGACGTTTTCAATTTTAGCACTATCTCCATCAATAAACTGAAATCCAGTCGCGGGAGATGGGCCAGCATAAAGCGCCTCTGATTGATAAATTACTCTATTTCGTGTTGACATTGTTGATCCTTCTTGTTTATATTACACAATTTTTTATTTTTTTATATTATTTTTTTAAGTTGGTAATCTGAGATTTTCTACTTCAAAATCAATTATTGCGGCATAAATATTTGCGTTTATAGAACGATAATCATTCAAAGATCCCGCTCCATATTTGGCTACTACCGCATTTTTAATATATGCGCCCTTCGCTCCACCCAAGTTTACACCTGAAAAACTATTCACGTAATTAAAAACTACGTCATCATTGTAAGAACCTACATAGTTAAATGGAAATTCATCTGCGTCATACAAATAAAAACTATCATCATCTGTATCTCTAAAAATAGAACAAATTGCGTCCAAAGTAAATTGACTGTTTGTTAAAACAATTGCTCTAATATCTATTGAAGTAAAGTCTTGTCCACCAAATGCACCCGGATTATTCACTGATCCATTGTGTTTCAAGAAAATCACAGGATAAGACTGTTGATCTTCGAAAAGCCCAGTTGTAATACTTTGGGTGGTTTTTGGTTTTAATTTGAAATTTGTTTCAAAAAGCAACTTTTCTTCTGGTTCACTTGTTAATTTAACAGAAATTTCTTTTATAGCATAAGTACCACTTACAGAAGTAATATCTCCAGCAAATTCATCAGTTTTTAAAATGACTTGACCTTCTGTCGGATTTATCGCAAATACTTCTGGCGAATCTAAGTTATAAGTAACTGCACCATCTACCGAATCCGTAACAGTAACTCCAGTTATTACTGTGGCTCCAGTTATAGATGTGTCATAAACAAACTGCTTGAATGGGGCGTTGTAAACATTATATCCTTCTCCAAAATTCCATTTGTCAGTCATATCATAAAACTGACCTGAGTAATTTGTAAAGCCCTCTCCTTTTGTTAATAGTTTGTTGTCAAACCACAGAAAAAAGCTGCTCATTACTTGATTGTCATACTGCGGCTTCATTATTTAATTCCAGTATTTTTGTAAAATTTATTTAATATTTTAGATAAATAACCCGTATTACCAAATCTTCCTCCACGCAATTGTTTTTTAGATTGCGCTCCAGATCCAGATCTTGAGCCATATATTTTTCTATATATGTAATATCCTATTCCAGAGATGCCTCTTTCTATACCTCTAACCCAGCTTCTACTAGGTTCATATGGTAATGGCGTTTCAGCTTCAATTTCTCTTAAATTTGGCACATCTACTTTAAACGAATATCTTCCTCTTGTTTTAGATGTTGGTTTCCTAAATATTTTAACAGGAAAATTAAGAATCTCTCTCAAAACACTGATTGGATCATCCCCTTTATTAAAACCTATAAAAGAAAATAAATTACCATACCCACCAAGAGTCTTGGATGAATTTTGAGCATCAGGACCAGTTTTTATTTCTTTTGTTACTGGATGAGCATCAAATTCTGCTAGCATAACCCGCTTGTTCTCTTCAACAATTTTTTCAGCTTCTTGATAAGCAAGCTTTTCTATTTCCGGTTCCACATTTTTTTCAAGCTCTTGGCGAAAAGCTTTTGTATCCATTTTTACTTCAAAATTCATTTTGTAGCCTTTAAATGGAAAACGTAAAGTTTATAACCAAAAAAGTATTTTACAGCATCATCCCCAACAACATTAAAAGTTTTATTGTCAAACTGAATATTTTCAGTTTTTCCATTTTTTATGTAATTCCTGCAATCTTCTTGAACTTTTATTCTAACATCTCCCTCAAAACTATTTGTATTTAACTCTTCTAAAGGATCAGATTGCTGATTGTCTTTGTATCGAATCATTACTTCAAAAACACCAGAAACAGACTCGTAGCTTTCAACTACATCTTGAGCTACATTTTGAGAATCGTAACCAAAGTAAATATTTTGATCGTTGACGTTAGATGCTGAAACAACCTTTTTTGGCTTTTTAAATACAGTTATTGGCCTTTTGAAAGTATCAAAAAGATTTTCAAAATCGCCAGTAAAAATATCAATTTCGTTTTGAGTTACTAAACTAGCCATTATGTATTATAAACTTTGTTTATTCTATTGAATCCTCTATATGGATTATAGTCGCCTTCAATTGTATCATCTCCAGCAACTTGGAGAGGTACGGCTTGCCCAGCTTTGTAAGCATTTGCCAAGTAATTCAATTCCTCATATTCCGTTTTTTTCAATGAAGCGTAGGTCTTACCTTGCTCATTCTTATTAATCTTTCTAATGCTAGAGCCATCACTTGAAAGCTCAACGACAGAATCAGTGGAGGCTGCTGCAAGAGTTGACCGTATTTTATTATCATAATAATGTACCATGTACATTTTTTTGTACACAGCTATAGCATTTATATCTATATCTATAGTTAAATCTGTATTATCTGGATCAACCCTATCTACTTCATAAGAATCATTGATTCTAAAGCTCTGATTGATCATGTTATTAAGTGCGCCGACGCTCGTTCTAACCCAAAAAGCTATCGCGGAAATCCCCAAATCGGTTGGAGACCCCAATTCCCTGTGAATTTGATCAGCTATGTCAACTACTTTTATAACTTGGATACTCATCTTACAATATTTACACTAACCATGAATTAAAAGTGTAATTTAATTAAAATGGCGACAAAAGTAAATTTAAGTATCGATCAGGGGTCCGATTTTTCTGCTAGTTTAACTGCCAAGGACGCTGCTGGTAACACCATAAATTTAACTGGATACAATGCTAGAGCAAAAATGAGATATGCTTATAGCACTGGACAAGCCACCGACTTTACAGCTACTATAAATTCTGGTGTGGCTGGAGCGGGTTTTGTTAGCGGTTTGGTTGATTTGTCTCTTACATCAACTCAAACCTCTGGTTTAGTTGTATCTGATCAAGTTTATGACGTAGAAGTATATAGCGGCGATTACGTTGTTAGAGTTCAGCAGGGCATTGTTTCTATAAGTCCAGAAGTCACTTATTAATTACTTTTTACTCTTGAAGTAAATTGTGTCATACAATTCTTCTTGCAAAAGCTTTCTTCCTATAAAAGCTTCTATTTGCGGGATTCTATGATGAAAGTCGTTATCTATTGATTTAATAGAATACATATCGTAATTTGTAAAAAGGTTAGTTGCGTCCACTAACTCTATAAAATCTATCGGTCCCATTTCTTGGATGTGAGAAGATTGATTGACTTTCAAGTGACTACACATTAAAGGCTTCCCTTTGCGTAGTTTTTCTATTGCAACCGGACACATTCTGTTTCTAGTAGAAACTAAAAACGTACCATTTTTTTTCAAAACTCTAAAAGATTCTTTCCAAAAATTTATCATTCCTGACCAATCCACCATTCCAGCCTCTTTCGTTAACCAAAAATGTTCAATCGACTCATGAGACATAACAATATCAAAAGTCTCATCTTCATAATTCAACATATCTTTTCGCATATCTAACATGCCGCGATTTACGCAATGATAGTCTATATCTTTTACAGCTTTAAAAATTAACTCAAATGATTGTTGCTTGTTATGTTTTTCATAAGTCCCACCTATATCTAAAACTTTGTCTTCAATTTTAGAAATTTTATCAAATTCAATAGCTGAAGCTAAAATACGACCATATCCTGTTTTAAAATAATGCAGATGGCTGTTTTTATCTAATATTTCTTTTACTTTATTCATCTAAATATTTCTGATAACGAAGATACTCTGGATGATTTATCAGTTTTTCGTGAGTCGCGTCTGAAATATCTCCATTTTCTCTATAAAATTTATAACCTTTGTTGCTGCTAGTGTTTTTCCTAGTCTGAGGTATGTGTTCGTGAGCAAAGTATTTCTGACAAAAATCTCCAAAATTTTTATCATTCATTTCTGCGACATAATCTAAATCATCAATATAGTCTGGCAAAATCCATAGATTTCTATGAAGCTTTTCTGTTGAAAGCATGTAAGCTATAAATTGATCTAAAGGTTTTTTTACTTCTTGTTCCAGTTCTCCAAACAAATTTAATCCCTTTTTATCTCTTAGGTAGTTCCACAGCGAGCATAAAATTTCTTCTGGTTTTCTAATAAATGAAAAAGTAAACCATTCATTTTCACGATATTTTTGAATCACATCCTTGTACCAATTGATGTGGTGATTGTGAACCCAAACATCACTATTGTAATCTTTTTCGCAAAAATCCAGAAGCTCCTCTCTTGTCCAGTCTCTTTTTAAATTTGCGCCATTTTTCGGCCAAGAATCAATTCTATTCGCGCCTTTCATCAAAAAATGATTCAGATAATGAACGCAATAAACTCCTCCAGCTTTGCCATAATGAATGAATGCGAGTTTCTTTTTCGCCCCCTTTGTTTTTACTAATTCTAATGGACTATCTTTAGATATGGACATAAGTTCATTGTAAAAATCAACCATCCCATTTTTTCTTAGATATTTTTCAAAAAATATTCTCAAGTTGAGAGTTTTTTCTTTTAGAGAGCCATGTTGTTTTTCATCAAAGATAGTTGTTAAATGTAAGTGAAAAGACTTGACTTTGAAATTTATCATCAAATCGTCATTTATATAACCAAACCCTTTTCTCCAAAATCCCAAATTATGCTCTTGCGGAAAACATTGAGTAAAAAAATGATCAGGAATACGGTTCATGCATTCTTGCTCATAGAAGCGGGAATAATTATAAAAGTTAGTTTTCCACCACTTCGGAAAATCTTTGTTTGAGCAAAAAATATACCCTGCGTTGTATATCCCAACCCTTTCATTAAGGTTTCTTCCTTGATCGTCATCAGAATGAAAATGCGGACTCAAGCAAATATCTGAAGTAAAATTTTCTTGCAAATTGCTTAAAACTATTATATCAGAGTCTAAGAAAAAAGTGTTATCATTACTTTCTAAAGCCCAATCCATAACATCCATCTTTTTAGCGATACAGTCTTTTCGATGGAATGTGTTCAAGTCATCATAAGTATCCCCGAGAATGTCTAATTCTTCTTGTAAATGCTCCTTATTTGCCCCGACCTTAATCTTCAACTTTGAGAAGTCGTATTTTTTTAAATAATCTTTTGTTTCTTGATCCACTAAAACAAAAATCGGCTCTTTGTGAAATTGCCTGAGACTGTAAATTGATGCCGCAAGTTCTGTTTTTAGTTCATGAGTGCAAGTATAGCAGAAACTTTTTATTTTTTGTTCTGAACGAGTGAGGTTAAAAATTAAAGGTTCTTTCTTTGGTGGGAGTATTTTTTCCCCACGAATTATTTTTTCACAAACTTTTGAATTTGAAAACCTAAAAATTTTAGATGTTTCTGTTTGCTTCAATGGCTTCAAAGACATATAGGAACCCTCGTAGAATAACAAGGTAGAACTCGGATCTGTCGGCATACAGGATTATATAAAAAAACTTAAAATATTAATATTTAATTTTAAATCAATCCAGAAATTTCTTCATAAGAATATTCAGGCAACCCAACCGCATCTTGTGTTATATCAAAAACAAAAGGAGGCTGTTCACCAAAATACGAAACAAGTATCTCCGTATCATTTGTAATGTACTTCAAATTCTCATTTATTTCTAATACTTCATCAAAGTTTATGCCCCCAGAATTGGCTGCTGGAATTTTACAAAAGGTAGGAGTTTCTACTTCAAAGTGCATTCCATTGTCGTGAGGAGGTTCGTATGCCAAAAGAATTTGTTTTTCAGAATCGTTGAGATATTGAGTATACCCTTTTTTAACTGTTAGCATCCAAGTGTTATGCCAAGGACATTCGCTTACTGGAAACAGCATGTGCGTGTCACGCTCTCCAGAGCAAGGTAATCCAAAGGCGATCCCCATTTCATGACTACGGTCTTCAGCTTGCTGCTGAGAATCAAAGCCAGTTAAATATGCCAAATATCCTCTTATCATACGGTTAGAGTGTTTAGTAAAACTCTATCAGCGGCACTAATTACAGAAGTAAAGCTCATAAAAGTTCTAACATTTGCTTGAATACTGCTTGCAGTAGAATTTGTTAATCCGCCGAACCTTGCTGCGACTTGGCTGTTGCCAGCTAAAGTCGTATCTACATTTCCTACTGAAGAAATTGTATTACTGTTATTTTCGTATCCGTAAATTGAACTTCCAGCAGCGCCGCTAGAGTTACCACCACTATCAACTACGCCAATATAAGACGCCATTGTTCCGTTTGAAACTGCCCTAGTAGCATATGGATATATCCATGTCCCACCATTCCAATGTTGAATAGAATAAACAGATGAACTTGGATTGTTGAAAGCAAATCCAAAAATTGATCCTGATGGAATTCTTTCTGAGTACGGAAAAGAGCTTTTAGTATCGTTATCTATTTCGCAATGAACAACCAACGAGCCATTTTTTGCGACATAGGAAGTGCTTGAAGTTGGATCATAATAATCGCCACCATCAAAGCTTGCTACCGGATTGGAATCTGAACCTGTGATAACAGTTGTAGTATATCCGTTGCCAGTAGCTATTTGAGCTTGCGCTGACGCAGAAGACTGTGTATACGAGTACCCGTTACCACTCTGATCATACCAAGTCTTGATAAAGACATTTGCGCCACCACCAAAAGTTGTTATTGCTGAAATGTCAAGACCATTTCCACTAAAGCCAATATCTTGCTCCGTATTATCTGAATCTCTTCTGACCCTGATTGCGCTACCTGCGTAAGCAGAAACCATTTTGTACAAACTTAAAACAACAGAAGCATCAGCAGCAACGTCCTGCAAAGTTCTAGCAGTGACAATTCTAGGTTGCAAACTGGCCACAAACATCGGATTTCTAAAATCAAAAGCTCTCATTATGCTACTCCAGTTTGGACTACGAAACCAGCAACAACAGTTGATCCATCAAAACTCATTAAAGATAAAATTCCAGTCATATTTGCGCTTAAACCAGTCGGATGTTCTCCTATAAAAGCTAGAGTGCTTCCACCCGCGATTGTTCTTGCAGAAGTTGTTGTAAATTGAACTGCGGCACTTTCTCCTGCTGCAACATTTGAGGCAGCGAAGCTTGTGACGTTTCCGTTTAGTGTTGCATACTGAGCGGAACCGTTGTTGAAGTCAATTGTTACTGCTCCACTTGTATTTCCTATACTGTATGGAGCGGAAACGAAATGAGGTCCGTGAAAAGATGCTCCGCTTATCGCTTGTCCAGTGATATATCCGTTAACATAAAGACCATTA
>Ga0209631_10000215_pt1 | contig 76202 bp, 60 predicted proteins | sample COG_08_FD_184752 | JGI IMG/M metagenome (GOLD analysis project Ga0209631, IMG submission 184752) | Pelagic Microbial community sample from North Sea - COGITO 998_met_08 (SPAdes) (version 2) | ecosystem: Environmental > Aquatic > Marine > Neritic zone/Coastal water | place: Helgoland, sampling... | reverse complement strand
GGAGAGCTTCTGGTTTAAATATAGCGGGATCGCCACGACTAATCCGGACCCTTGGCAATTCAATCCGCGTAAGGCCTATGATAATACCGAATTTTGGGATGTGTTTAATGTCTGTATCGACAAAGTTAAACAGCCCGCCCGCCAGGCATTTGTGCTGCGCATGCTCGAAGACATGGAAACTGAAGAAGTTTGTAAGGTCATGGACATAACTCCGAATTATTTATGGGTTCTGTTGCACCGCGCGCGCCAACAGCTCAAGGTGGCGCTCGAAGAAAAATGGACCGGAAAAGATATTAAGTAGTTATATTCTCTAATGTTTACCTGCAAACAAGTCTCTCATTCATTATCCAAAGAGGATTATGCGAAGCTCTCTTTCACGAAGAGGTTCTTTCTTCAGTTGCATGTGAAGCTCTGCTTCTTGTGCGGAAGATTCAATCGACAAGTCATGGATGGCCAAGACATGTGCCGTCACTTCAAACAATATGAAGCCACGAATTGCCAGTGCGCTCCAGAGTTACAAGAGGTACAGAAAGACGAATTGAAGGCGCTGCTTGCCGCTCAGTCGGCTAAGAGCTCGGAAGGCTGAATAGAGACGCGCGGCGTCAAAGGTGTACGCCTACGGCCTATTTGCACGCTCTAGCACGATATGCTGCACATCAATTAGCTCTGTTCTAAAGCCAGCTTCACAGTAACTGAGGTAATAATTCCATTTGCGGCAAAACTCGGTATCGAATCCGAGTGACTGCACGGTCTCTAGGTGTGCATTAAACGCAACGGTCCAGCGCTTGAGCGTCTCGGCATAATCGTGACCAAACGAATCCATTTGCAGGACTTCCATGCCGCCAGAGTTAGCCACATGGTCGCGGATCGCTCCGGGAGAAGGCAGATGGCCCCCCGGGAAAATGTATTTCTGTATCCAGTCGCAACTGCGGCAATAGCGCTCGTAACGTTCGTCGGGAATGGTGATACCTTGTAGCACAGCCTTCGCGCCCGGCTTGAGTGATTGCTGAATGATCTTGAAATAGCTGTCTAAATATTCCTGTCCCACCGCTTCAATCATCTCGCAGGAAAGCACGGCATCATACTGCCCGACCAGCGTCCGATAATCTTGTAGAATAATCTCCACCCGCTCTGATACGCCCGCTTGTTCGAAGCAGTTGTTGGCATATGCAAACTGTTCCTCCGATAGAGTAATCGTCTTTACGGTGCAGCCACGCTCAGCCGCCCGTCGTGCGAGTGCGCCCCAGCCAGAGCCGATTTCTAGGATATGGTCGCCCGTTTTGACGCCTGCTAAATCAAGCATGCGATCAATTTTGTTTAGCTGAGCTTGCTCGAGTGTGTCTTCATCACTTAAGAATCGAGCACTGGAATACGTCATCGTGGAGTCTAGAAATGTTTCATAGAACGCATTGCTCAAGTCGTAGTGCTCTTGAATATTCTCGCGGCTTTGCTGAATCGTGTTGCGCCGAGCGCGATGATATAGCTGATTCATTTTTTTCGCTAAAATTGAGAAGCCATACTGCACGCGACCGAGCTCTTTTTGATTTTTTGCTAATAGCGTGAGTAGTCCACTGAGGTCGGAAGTCGTCCACAGCCCGGCAACGTAGGCTTCGCCCAGTCCGACACTGCCACCCGAAAATACTTTCCTGAAAAAGGCTGGTAGCTGAATTCGTAATTCAATCGGTGTGAAGGCAGGGTCGCCACTCTGGGCAGATGCGCCACTTGGAAAGTAGATGTGTAAGCATCCTTGGTGTAAATTTCCCAGCGCGCGTAAAAAGAGTCGCTCCAGTAGCAGTGGGCGCGATCGATCGCCTACTGGCGAGGCACCGTTTAGTGTTGATCCGGCTGACTGGGTTTCCATGGAAAAAAAGTGTTGGTAGTTAGCTGATAGTGTTTGTAGGCCGTCCCTCGGGAGAGCAGGGAGGAGCGTTCCGCGTGCGGAACGCCAGTAAGGTAGCGTAGAAAGAGGTAGATACAGGCAGGCCCCAATAATGTAAACGCCCATTGGCTCGAATGGACTGCGAAGGCGACATACGCCCACCAGTGGAGCCATTCAAAAAAATAATTCGGGTGCCTTGAGTAGCGCCACAAGCCTTGCTGGCAAACTTGCCCTTGGTTGGCCGCAGCGGCGCGGAAATTTGCTAGCTGCCGATCTGCGACGTGCTCACCGAGCAGAGCGCACAGTGCAATCGCGATGCCAAACCAGTCGAACAGTCCCCACGGAGCCTCGATGGCCGTCATGGCGATGCTGACAGGACTCATGAATAATGCGACAAGCAGTACCTGTAGCAAGAAAAGCGGATAGTAATTACGCCGCGCGTTGTTACCCCAATGCGCAGTCAGGTAGGCGTAGCGCGGATCTTCTTTGCCGCTCAACACACGGTTGCGGATGAGGTACGTCGAGAGTCGTCCTGACCAAATCAGTAGTACCGCCAACACCGCGTAACTGCGCAGTGTGGGTTCCGCCATGTTGGCGAGATAAACAATCGCAGCGATACCGAGGCCCGCTGTCCATACGACATCGACCAGCGCCATGAGATGAATCCGCCAGGCGAGCAGATAGGTGAGGGTCGCCGCAACGAAGCCAATACTGAGTAGTCCCAACCAGTAATTACTCAACGCGCCCTCCTTCGGTCGTGCGTTGTTCCGCTTCGGCATAGACTGCCTCTGGGTAGACCTTCAGGTCCCAGACCAGCCCCAGCTTTTCCAGCCCGCGCAGCAACAGATACGATAGGTCGAACTCCCACCAATACATGCCCTGTCGCGCAGACAGTGGCCAGCGATGATGGTTGTTATGCCAGCCTTCACCAAAAGTGAGTAGGGCGATCCAAAAGCTGTTGCGGCTTTCGTCGTCGTTATCAAAGCGCTTGTTGCCGACAATGTGCGTGACCGAATTGACGCAGAAGGTGACGTGATAAACTAGAATAGTGCTCAGAAAAAAGCCCCACATTACCATTTGCATACCACTGGTGCCAAGTGCTGGATAGTATGCGTTCAAGCCGGCGCCGATTACGTAGAGTAGCCCGATTAATGATGCGACCGGTAAAACGTGAAAGCGATCGATGAAACGTAACTCAGGATATTTACTTAAATCCTTAATTCGATCATGCTGAATCGAACCGTAGGCGCGGCACAGTATCCAGCCGATGTGAGCCCAAAAGGCATCTTTGATTACTGGCGAATGAATGTCTTCCGGCTTGTCGGAGTGCTGATGATGGTGGCGGTGGTTCGCGGCCCACCACATGGGGCCAAGTTGAGCCGCCGATGTGCCGACCCAAGCCATAATGAATTGAAAGACTCGGCCAGTCTTGAACGAGCGATGCGAGAAGTATCGATGGAAGCCAGCCGTCAGAGCGAACACTCGCACCACGTATGTAATCGATAGGGCAATGACTGCGGCCCAGCTAAACCCAGTAAACAAAGCGCCCAGCGCTAACAGGTGCATTATGAATATCGGCGATGAAGCCATCAGCAGGCGGTTGCCCTCATCTTCTGCTGCGTGATTTATAATTTTACTTAGATTATTCATATTAATTACTAAAAATGAACGAGAAGGGCTCTAGAACCTTACAGGGAGAATGTGAGTAAGTTGTTACAGCTTTCGTCCGATAAATGTCAATCATGGCTAAAATTCACCAACTCACTCGCGAACACATCATCAATACTGATATGGCGACCGCTTGGGATTTTCTCAGTTCTCCCAAGAACCTCGACACGATTACTCCAGATGACATGCCGTTTGAGATCATCACGGATGTGCCTGATAAGATGTATGATGGGCTCTTGATTGAATATCGCGTCGGTATACCGATCCTCGGCAGCCAGACATGGTTAACTGAGATCAAGTATATCCGCGAGGGGCATTCGTTTGTCGATGAGCAACGCATCGGGCCTTATAAGCTTTGGTTACACTACCACGAAATCACGAGTCATCCCGAAGGAGTACGATTCATCGATCGCGTCAATTATGTGATGCCTTACGGGCCCTTTGGGCAGCTGGCACACCTGCTGTACGTTAAGAAACAACTCAAGTATGTGTTCGATTATCGCGATGTCGCGATGCGCGCAAACCTATAGAGTGTGAGCGCGTCAGTGACTGTCCGCATGACTGCTGTCGGGGTGCTTGGCTTTACTCTTCGAGTAGCTCCTTCGGCATGTCTTTCTCGCTCAGGCGTTCGATCTTTGCACCAATGGCGGTGAGCTTTTGTTCAAAGCGTTCGTAGCCTCGGTCAAGGTGATAAATGCGCTGGATCCACGTATCACCGGTGGCGGCAAACGCAGCTAAAATCAGGGCTGCAGATGCGCGTAAGTCGGAAGCCATCACAGGTGCGCCGGAGAGTTTGCTGGCACCTTTGATAATCGCGCTCGGCCCTTCCATTGCAATGTCTGCGCCCATGCGTTGTAGCTCGGGCACGTGCATAAAGCGATTCGGGTAGATCCGCTCGGTGATGATTGAAATCCCATCTGTCTGCGTCATTAACGCGCCGAGTTGTGCTTGTAAATCGGTGGGATAGCCGGGGTGCGGCAGGGTAATGACGTCGACAGGCTTGAGCGATCCTTCGTAAGGGAGGACGCGAATGCTGTCGTCGCCTAACTCCATTGGCAGGCCCGCTTCTTCGAGTTTGTCGAGGAATGCGCTGAGTAACTTCGGCGCGATGCCCTTGACGGTGACGTCGCCACGGGTAATGGCGGCGGCGACGATGAAAGTGCCAGCTTCGATACGGTCAGCGATGACAGCGTGCTCGCAGCCGTGGAGTTTTTCGACTCCAGTAATGATCAGTTCAGGGCTGCCGATGCCGTCGATCTTGGCGCCCATCTTAACCAGAAGGTTGCAGAGATCGACTACTTCGGGCTCACAGGCTGCGCATTCGAGGCGCGTGCTGCCTGGGGCGAGCACCGCAGCCATCACGATGTTGGCGGTACCCGTGACAGTGCTGCCGCTGCGGCCGCCGAGAAAAATCGGACCGCCTTTGATTGCGGAAGCATCGACGTTTACATAGCCGTTGGCAATTTCGACCTTACAGTTGAGCTTTTGCAGGCCCTTAATGTGCAGGTCGATCGGCCGGGGTCCGATCACGCAGCCCCCGGGGATCGACACTTCAGCTTTGCGCATCCGCGCCACGAGGGGGCCGAGCAGGCAAACCGAGGCGCGCATTTTACGCACCAATTCATACGGTGCAATGTGGGTGATCTTTTTGGCGGTGATCTCCCATGTGCCTGGTTCGGACTGCACTGTCTCGGCGCCAACATGTTGCAGGATTTCGATCATGAAGCGCATATCGCTCAGATCGGGGACGTTTTTTAGAACGACCGTCTCGTCGGTTAGTAGGGTGGCGGCGAGAATCGGCAGGGCAGCGTTCTTTGCGCCGCCGACTTCGATCGTGCCATTGAGTGGTCCGTTTCCGCTAACTTTGAAGACATCCATAGGGTATGCGCTGTGTTGAAATTAAGATTCGTTACTGAGTGACTTTGCAGAGTGAGGCTTTTCATTGCCTTGGCGACGGCCTTGCCCACCGCGGTTTCCACCACGACCCTGTCCGCCGCGATTGCCACCATGGCGATTTTGTCCGCCACGGTTGCCATTGCGATTACCGCCACGGTTACCGCCTTGGCGATTTTGCCTGCCGCGATTGCCGCCACGTTTACCCATTGGCTTGTCCTTAGGCTTATTGCCGATTCCAAAAACTCCTAGAATTTTAGCAAGTAGACCCTTTTTCTGAGGCTGCTTACCCTTGCCCTTGGCTGGTGGCTTTTTGCCGCGTGCATCTGGCTTACGCTCGCTTCTTGCAGGGCGATTGGCATCGCGCTCCTTGCGACGGGCGTCGCGTTCGGCACGGCGTTCGCTTAATTTGTCTTCAACGCTCTTGATTGTGGCGAGGGTGTCCTCGCTTGGTTGAGGATTGGTGATGCGCTCTTCACGCGGCTCGCGCGGCGCGCGTTCTGCACGTGGCTCACGTTCGCGTTCGCGTGGTGCACGTGGTTCGCGCTCAACGCGAGGGGCACGCTCTTCCTGAGCGGTGTCGGCCGACGAGTCTACACTATCTGGACGTTCTTCGCGGTCTTGTTGAGGGCGTGCGCTACCGCTGAGTTTTTCGCCTTGCAAGGCATCTGTTGCGCTGACTTCGCCCATTCCTGCGCTGCTAGAAGAGGCGACTTCGGTCTTAAATCCACCGCTACGGCGGCGGCCACGAGGCTTTTTGGAAGCATCTGAGCTAGGTGTGTAGCTGTGGCTTGGATTTGGCTGTGAATTAGTTTCTTCGAATTCTGGCATCTTATGTATGTGTTACTTATGTTGTATTGGTATCTGGCGTGCTAGAACAGTCATAGCTTGCCAAACACATGTGTTTGACTCGATCATACGGACTCACGGATCAATCGCGGCGATCTTCAGGGAAGTCGCATAAGTCGAAGCCGAGAAGTTGGCTTCGAGGCGAGTCACGTATCGAGGCAAATAGAGCTAGCGTAGTAATTTTTATGCGGCAAGTGTTAAAGTCGCTGTCACTTTGCTTCTTAATCGTCGATATCGAGCCCAAATACATCGTTGACGGCATCGTGATCCAGGGTGCGTCGGCGGCGCGAGGCCTTTGTCTTGGTTAGCTCACTGACGGTCGAGTCAAGCGTGATCAGTTCGGTGTGATCAAAGCCGCGGAGTTTGAACAGTAATTCGGGGGACTCATCGAGACGCACGCCGACTCCATAGAGCGAGGCGGCGACGTGCTTACACATGTCCGCCCAGTCGGGGCAGTTGCAGTTAAAGTGGATTTCGCTGGGCTTTGGGAAGAGTCCGTCCTCAGAGTCTATGACCAGTGAGATAGTTTCATCGGAGAGCGTACCCTTCAGCAGTTCGACCAGTGAGCCGATCTTGCCTTGGCAGCGTGTTTTGATTGCTGCCCATTTGCTGGGCTCAAGTGCATCGATGTTGACGGTTAACTGATAGAGCTCAGCGCCGTTGACGAGGGCGGTGATAGTTTGCGGCTCGATCTTTAAATCCACGACTGCGCCGTTGCGCACATAGCTGCGGCCGCGAGGCAGATGATATTCGTAATCGCTGAAGGCTTCGAGGTGTTTGCACCATGCTTTACCCCAGAAGCTTTTGCCGATCGGTCCATTACGCGTGCCAGTGGGGATCGGAGTTAGCTGGTAGCCCTCATCGGTGAGGTCTTGGATGCGTTGTGCGGCTTGGGCACGCAATTGTGCTGCAGAAGGAGGCTTGTGGTCACTGAATTCGTCCCAGCTCATGGTGTAGTGTCGGCGTGTGAGAGGTCGAGGCGGATGAGGTCTAAGAGTTCGTCATTATTGAGCTCGGTCAACGATTTCTCAGCACCTCCAGCCAAAATTTGATCGGCGGTGCTTTGTTTGTCTGCGATCATGCGGTCGATTTTTTCCTCAAGTGTGCCGCGGGTGATAAATTTGTGGACTAGCACGTTACGCTGCTGGCCAATGCGAAAGGCGCGATCAGTTGCTTGGTTCTCAATGGCGGGATTCCACCAGCGGTCAAAGTGCACGACATGATTGGCGGCGGTGAGATTAAGTCCGGTGCCACCGGCTTTGAGCGAGAGAATAAAAAACGGCGGACCGTCTTCGCGCTGGAAGTGCTCGACCATTTGTTGGCGTTGTTTGATTGGCGTGCCGCCGTGTAAGACGAGACCGCTGCGGCCAAAGATGGCGGCGAGGCAGTCGGCCAGCGGCTCGGTCATTTCGCGGAATTGGGTGAAGATCAGCACCTTCTCGCCGCGCGATTCGATCTGACTGCCAAGTTCCGCCAACCGCTGGAACTTGGCACTGTGTTTGGCCGCGTATTCGCCGCCGCCTGTCAATTGGTCGGGGTGATTGCAGATCTGCTTGAAGCGCATCAGGTAGCTGAGGACGAGTCCCTTACGCTGGATGCCTGTAGTTGCTGTCAGTTCTTGTTTGAGTGTTTTGACGGTGTGCTGATAGAGCTTCGCTTGCTCCGGGCTGAGCCCACAAAAGACTTTCATCTCGGTCTTATCCGGTAAGTCACTAATAATTAATTTGTCGGTCTTGAGGCGGCGTAAAATGTAAGGGCCAACCAGTCTGCGCAGTGGTGCGTAGTGCTCGCGGTTGGCTGTGCGCAGACCCTGGGCGAACTTCGCAAATTGCCCAGAGCTGCCGAGTAGGCCGGGGTTGATGAAGTCAAACAAGGACCAGAGGTCGCCGAGGGTATTTTCGATCGGTGTGCCAGTCAGGGCAATGCGTGCGTCTGCTTTGAGTGCACGGACGGCTTTGCTCTGGCGGGACGAGTGATTTTTGATCGCCTGCGCTTCGTCCAGTGCCACCCAGCTCCAGTCGATTTGCGCCAGCCAGTCGAGGCGGCTGAGCATGCCGTAGGTGGTGATGACAAGATCTGCGTCGGCAAGCTGCTCGGTGGGTACGGAGTGCAGCATGTCCTTGGGGCATTCGGATGGGTGTGCGATGAACAGGCGCAGGGATGGCGCGAATGTTTCGGCTTCGCGCTGCCAGTTGCCAATCAAGGATGCAGGCACCACTAGCAGTGCCGCTGCGGCGTCTGGGGTTTGTTGTTGTTTGCGCAGCAGGGCCGCCAGTAGCTGAATAGTTTTGCCGAGGCCCATGTCGTCTGCCAAGCAAGCGCCGAGGCCTGTTTGGGTGCAAAACCACAACCAGTCGAGGCCAGCTTGCTGGTAGGGGCGCAGGGCGGCATTGAGCGTGGCGGGTGGCGCGAGTTGCACTGGGTCTTTAAGTTGCTGCAGTACTTCGGCCAGCGCTTCGCCCGGTTCGGCAAAGGCCCATTCGTGGAGGATTTCGTCTTCGGCACTGGCCTGTAAGTCGGCTGGTGCGCCTGCCAGCCAACGCATGCCTGTGGCGAAGGAGATGTCGCCGTGCGCTGCGATCCGGCCCCAATGGGCGAGGGCTTGCTGTAACTTCTCGCGGTCGACTTCGACCCATTGCCCGCGTAGCAGGATCAGGCCGTCCTCGCCAGCCAGCAGCGCATCGACTTCTTCGGCTCTGAGCGGTTTGCCGTCGACCACGACGTTGAGATCCACATCGAGTAGGCCGAATTCGCCGACGGAACTACCTTTGGTCGAGCCGATCTTGGCGGCGACTTGTGGGCGGCGGCTGCGCTTTTTCCACCAATCTGGCAGTCGCACGAGCAGGCCGGCGTCTTCGAGTTCGGGTACGCTTTGCAGAAACTGGTAGGCTTCAGCGGGAAGCCACAAGAGTGGATGAAAAATGTCCTGACTCTCGACTAGATCGGCGAGTAGTGCGCACTGTTTGCTGGCGGCGTGGATCGGTGCGAGCAGTTTGAGTAGGGCGGCCTTGTTGTTGGCGCCCGCGTATTCTTTGAGCGCTTTGCCGAGGGGAATTTGCTGCAGGCGACCGCTCTTGCTGAGGTCCGATGCATACGATGCCATGAAGGCGAACGGGTAGTCGGGGTCGCTGTTGTTCTCGGCCAGGTGCAGAGTGACGCGCCCGACGCGCGACCACAGAGGGGCATGCGTTGCGAGTAAGCGGGTTAAGTCAGGCTCGATTTCGAGTTGCGCGCGGGCCCAGTCGAGCAGTCGTTGCCAGAGGGCTCGCAGCAGGGCGAGGCTCAGGTATTCCGCGCCGCGCATGGGGGGTGCATTGAGAATAATGTCGGCGAGTTCGTCAGCTGTGGGTGGATCGAGCTGTAGTTTATTTTCGCGAATAGCAGGAGCTTGGCAGAGCGCGCGGATGAAGTGCTCAGTGAATCCCTTCCAATAGAGCACAGAGGCATCGACTTCGGGCGACAGCTTCTGACCTGCGATACGAATCAGGCCAGCAGCTTCCGAATCGTGAAACACGGCTAACTCTCTGCGAGCGTCGTCGCGGCAAATGACGGTACCGTGTGGGGTGAGTTCGAGTTGGCTGTGCATGCAAGGCGCGCGGAAGAGAGCGGAGAGCTGAGGCTTAAGGGCTGAGATCGGGGCAGTGCTTAATCTTAATCATACTCTTAATCGTAATCCTACTCTTAATCGTCATTCTGGTCATCTTTACATTTCAAGGGATGTTGCATAAGAGATTAGGACTACGATTAAGAGATGGGCCACCCGTGGGTGCGTCTTTGCACTTGCTTGAAGAGATGGGTGCGCCTAGGCATTATACATGGATAAATTTGACGAACTTTTTGACCTTCAGAACGCGTTGAACAAGCGCATTGGCGTGGACACCGACAATATGTCGGACGAAGAAAAGACCAAGTGGGTGTTGAACTACACACGCGCGATGCAGCAGGAAATGTCCGAGCTGATTGATTCAGTGCCCTGGAAGTGGTGGGCGAAATATCAGGAATTCGACGAGCAGAATGCCAAGGTCGAAGTGGTGGACCTGTTTCACTTCGTGATCTCACTGGCTCAGGTGCTCGGTATGACACCGGAGGATGTGCACGCAGCCTATACCAAAAAGAACAAGGTCAATCATGATCGCCAAGAGAGTGGCTACGTCGCCAAAGACGAAGACGACTCTCGGCATATCTAGTCGCGAAGCGACTAAGTGGGGAGTGGTAGTCAGAAGTGAGTGACGGATTAGGTCTGAGCTTTTATCAGCCTTCATTTATTATTTATTAGCCATCGCGCAGCTATGAACGAATCCCCCTTTATGGTCTTACTCTACGTCGGCGTCGCTGCCTACGTGGGATACATGTATTGGGGAGACTATCAGTCGAACCAAGCCTCGGAACAGCCCGATCCACGGGGGATGCCGGGTGCGACTTCGGCTTCGCTCGGGCTGTTTGTGATCGGTGTGATTGGCGCGTTATTGATTTTGGCTGCCGAGACCGGTGGAGAAATTGCTTTGGGTATCGCCTCAGGGCAAAGCGAGATGGTGTGGTATTTCGTCTTTGCGACCCTCGGTGCGGGGATTGTGGAGGAGATTATTTTTCGCGGCTACTTGGTGGTGGACAATAAAGGTCGTGCGGCGCTGATTGGTAGCTGTGTCGGATTCTCATTAATTTTTGCGATTATTCATGGACACTTCTGGAGTAATGAAGAGGGCGAAGCCTTTGCGTGGACGTTCACGACCAAGGCCTTTTTCACGACCGGTATTTTATTGGTGAATTCGCTCTGGTTCTACGCACTGCGCTTTGGCCGGTGGAACAAGAATCGCTCACTGTTTCCCTGTATGTTGGCGCATGCCGCGAGTAACCTTGGGGTATTTTGCGTGAAGTGGGCGCAGGGCTTTGTTGTTTAGTTGAGCTTGCCGCCCAGTCCGTCGCCGTATCCCGCGAGTTCCAAGTAGGCTTGGCCGATGCGCTTGCCTTGTGCATCAAACACATCACAGCAGCCTTCCCAGTAAGCATTGCTGCTGTCGTTGCCGGTAAACTCTTGATCGGCTAGCTTCGGCCGTAGATGGTAGGTCTCCAACTTATTGGAGCTCGGATTAGTAGCCAGAATCTTGACTTCGGTGGGATAGCGAAGGCCTGTGTGCGGGCTGGTCCAAGTGCTGACTGTTTGCCATTCGAATGCATCGGCGTAGACTGAATAATGTTGGCCGAGAGCATCGATCCAATACACCGCGGACCATGGATCGCTGCCGCCATTGGGGCGACGTAGACGGTAAGCTTTCAACTCGGTGCCATTGTCCAATTGTATCGCAGTCCAGTCCCAGCCCTGCAAATCGCCGCCCAGTTGACTAGATGAAATTTCGTGGTCCATCCATGCCGTGCCTTTCAATGCGATGGTGGTGTCGCCACGTGTGAGGCTGCCTGTCACGTCGAGTCGCGAATACGTCCAATACCAACTCACTGCTGCGGGGTCTGCACCTTTGCGGCTCAAGCCGCGTTCGCCAAAAATCAACATGGGTTTACGCGGCATCATCGTCAGCGTTAAGCGCGTGTCGTCAGGATAATTGAGCTGCATCTCCATCACCTGCGCAGGTTCATTCCACTGCGCGGTGATCGGCCCAGCGGCGATCTGTAGGCCGTGCTCGGCGACATTGGCTTGCCAGCCATTGCGAACGATTCGCTCCGTGTGAATATAGCGTTGCTGGGAAATATCGCTCAAGGCGAGGTGCGACATGTATAAGTGACTACGCCCGAAATGCGCGTCATCGTTGTCATCTGACTGCTGCGGATCGCCCGCCAGTCGGAACACGGTCGATTGAAAGCCGAAGGTCTCGCCCGAATCGATTGCTTCCAAATGTCCCACCCAATACCACCATTCGATTGCATACTCTGGATGAGCGCCGAGGTCTTTGGGTAAGTTCGGTTGATAGTCGGGTTGTGGGACGCGATAGCCTTTGTCTGTCACGGCGGTTGGTTGTATCCACTCCAACTCCGCCCAGAGGGAGTTGAACATCAAGGTGTATAGAATGATTAAGAGACGCCACATATGCATTATACTTTTTTGTGCCACCAGGCTGCTGCGCCGACTCCACAGATAAAACCAATCGTGACCATCACGAGTCCTAGTAGAGCAAAACTGCCGAGCGGTAGTTGCCATAGCAACGACCAGCCAAACGATTGCACATTGATGACTTTTATCAAGATCGCCCCCAGTGCGAGGCCCATCAGGGTGCCGCTGATAAATGCCGCGAGCGCGATACCAGCGCCTTCGATGCCGGCGGTCAGCAGTAGTTGTTTATAACTGATGCCGAGTTGTTTTAGAGTGCGCCAGGTTTGCGCGGATTCTTCGAAGATTGCGATCAGCCCCAGTAAAAGCCCAATAAACGCGACAGTGATGCCGATCCCATTTAAGGCGGCGGTGACTCGAAAAGTATCATTAAAAATCCCCAGTGCCAAGGTGCGCAGTTCCTGTGAATTGCGGAAGTCTAGGCCAGGATATTCTAGGCGCAGGCGATCCCGCACTGCATTCACTGCAACATCAGGCTGTAAATAAAGCGTGGTGTTAATCGGGCGCTCACGCTGAGTCCATTCCTGCCAGATAGGCACATCGACTACCGCTGAGCCAAACTCGTTGCCGTAATCCGCGAAGATACCCATCACTGCAATTTGCTGTGGTCCAGTCGCGGTCGATAGTTCGACTGTGCCACCGTCCATCACATCAAAGCGTCGTGCAAAGGTTTCGCTGACGTAAGCCGGTTGCGCGTCGACGATTCCAGTAAAGGTCCCCGGCGCACGCAGCCAAATCTGTTGCACGCGGCCTTCTTGCCAAATGGAAAAGTCAGCCCCCGCCAGGGTCGTCACCCCAACGGGGCCTTCGACTTGCTCGATGTAGAGCGCATCCATAAATGCCAACTCCGGAATCGTTGACAGTGAGTGCAGCACTTCCGGCGTAATGCCATTCGCGTTGCCTTGACCAGTGACGCCGCGCTCGGAAACATATAGGTCGGCTTGAAAGCGAACATCGAACCACACCTCAATCGTGCCTCTGAAACTGCCGACCATTTGAAACATGCCGGTGACCATGCTCACTGCCACGACTAATCCTGCGACGGCTAGCCGATGGCGACTCGAACCATCGGCCAAGCGACTGACCGCGATTCGCCAAACCGCGCGCGGGCTGAGCGGCTGGAGCAGCCGGGCGAGTCGCGTTAATAGCTGACCAGAGAGAAGTGCGCCTCCAAAGATCCAGCAGCCCGCCGCAAGAAACCCGCCGAGTGCCATCTTCGATCCGCCTGCCAGTTGCGAGGGCGGTATGAGTAGTGCCAAGCCACCAAGCACCAACAAACTTAAGCCAATCCGGGGTCGACGTAACCATGCGAAGCCCGGCGACCAATCGCCACGCGCCAGAATTTGCGCCGGCGGTGTTTGCATCGCATCACGCGCCGGTAGCCATCCTGCCAACAAACTAAAAAACATACCCAGCGACAGCCCGATCCAGCAATCTTGAGCGCTCAGTTGAATCGCTTGGGTCGAGGTCGCAAAATACAGTGCATTGACTGTGTCGGCGAGCAGGTGCACCGCGCCCCATGCGAGCAAGTAACCGACGGCCAAACCACCGATTGATCCGAGTACCCCGATCAAGCTGGCCTCGAGTAAATTCAGGGCAAACAGCACGCGAGCACTCAGCCCGAGGCTCTTCAACGTGGCCATCTCGTGCCTGCGGCGAACGACCGCTGCATCCAGTGCTTGTAAAATTAAATACGCCGCCACTAACATCGCGATCAGCGATAAGATCACCAAGTTCAGGCGAAAAGCTTCGGTCATGCTGGCACGCTTCGCGGCTTGCTCAGCAGTTGCTTCTAATCGATACCCGTCTGGCAATTGTGCCTGAATGCGCGCCTCAATTGCGGCCAAAAAGTTTCGGTCCGCACGCTGACTCGTGTCTGCCACGACCACTTCAATTCGGTTCAATTCGGCCGGACGCTTTGCCCAGCGTTGCACCGAAGGCAAATCTGCGATCATGAGATCTTCCGGTAAATTATCTGCGGGGCTACCTAGGATCCCCGCCACTGTGATTGTGCGCAGCAGTCCGCCGAACACGATTTCAATGCTGTCGTCTTGTGCGAGTTCAGCACTGTGCGCTAAACTGTGCGTGATCCACACTTGATCGCTTGGGCCGAGTGCCGACCACCAGTCGCTGCTACCATCAGAAATATCGAAGCCGCGTTCGAGGAAGTTGGGCAGGTTGCCGAGCGACAGTAGATCGAGTCCGATTAGCCGTAGTTGTTGTTGCGCCACGCCGGACTCATCCAGCAGCGCGACCGACGATTCAATCACTGGCACAAAATGCCAATCCGGACTTGCCGCTACTTCTGCCAGTGACGCGAGGTCATGACTGGAAATCGGTCCCTGCGCGGAGCGAATTAAAAAGTCGCTTTGGCCCGAGACGGCTTCGTTGAATAAGGAGAAATTTGCAGATGCCGCGCGAATGGCTTGCCGTATTCCGCTGAAGGCACCGACGCCGATCGAGACAATTGCAATGAGCACGAGGTAGTTGCCCCAGCTCGTGCGCCAGTGCCGCAGCGACAACTTGCGCAGTAGCAGTAGGGTGACACGTGACTCTGCAAAAAACCGCATAATGCTACCGCTTACTTAGGCGCTGACGATGCAACCATCTTTCATGTGCACAACACGCTCACAGATGCGCGTCGCACTCGACTCGTGAGTCACCAGCAGCAGTGCAATGGAATATTGGAGCGACAAGGACTCCAGTAAATCCAGAATGCGGCCGCCACTGCTTGAATCTAAACTTCCGGTCGGTTCGTCGGCTAAGATCACTTGCGGGCGATGCATAATCGCGCGGGCAATCGCTACGCGTTGACGTTCGCCACCGCTCATTGCATCTGGCTTGTGGCCAGCTCGGTGGGCAAGCCCCACTGCCTCGAGCAAGGTCTGCACGCGCTCGGCACGCTCGGCGGTTGGCATGTCGATTAATTGTCCTGAGAGCTCGATATTTTCGAACGCACTGAGGGTCGGCAATAAATGGAAAGATTGAAAAATGTAGCCGATACACTCGCGCCGATAGCGCTCCAATTCGGATTCACTTGCATGGGATAGCGCATAGCTGCCGACTCGAATGGTTCCGGCATCGATTGGTTCGATCCCAGAGAGACAGTTGAGCAGCGTGGATTTACCACTACCGCTCGGCCCCATCAGTGCAACGCGCTCGCCAGCGGCGATATTGAGGTCGACGCCGTGCAGCACCTCTACCTTGCCGTAAGCTTTATGCACCGCCGACACTTCCACTACCGCGGTTGGTACGGATGGGGCATTGTTTGGCGTGGGACTCGCTAAATGTTGATTCATAGTGGTTAAAGTAAAACGAAATTAGCCAGCAAAGCTTACCAGTAAAGAACTAGAAATGCGCGATTCAATGCGAGTCACTTTAATTTGCGACCAATCGTTGCAGTGGCTGAAACAGTACGCAATCCACAGAACTGTCGGAATGAAAATAAAATCGTGGCCACGATTCGAAGCAAAAATCGGTTGCGTTTGCTGGATTCTGAGAGCTCTGTGATGGCTATGCCAACTTTTACCGCGATTGATTTTGAAACGGCGCAGCCTGCGCGTTCCAGTATTTGCCAGATCGGACTCGTCCGCGTTCAGCAGGGTCAAGTCGTTGAGCAACTGAGCCTCTTGGTACAACCGCCGGAGAATGCCTACAGTTATTGGAATACTAATGTACATGGACTCACTGAGGACGATACGATGAATGCGCCGTACTTCGATGCCGTCTGGCCACAGATTCGTGGCTATATTGAAGGTTGCACTCTAGTGGCGCACAATGGTGCGTTTGATTTCTCCTGCCTGCGCAAGACGTTGGATTTCTACGGCATGGCCGAGCCGAGCTACGAGCCGCAGTGCACCTACAAAATTTATAAAAAGAAGCTCAATGTGCTTTGCGATGAACATGCGATTCCGCTAAACCATCATGATGCGCTGTCTGACGCACGTGCGTGCGCGGAGCTATATTTGCGGCATTTGCGAGGCTAAGGCACGTTTTTTAGCTATGGGATCAACTTATTTTCGCTTACTAAATGGCGCTGGCTGCTGGCTTGCCTTGATTTTCGCTTCATGTGCTTTGAGCGCTACGCCGCTCCCAAAGGCCTTTATTGACGGCGAGGGGCCTGGCTGGAAGGCATGGGGCGCCGCTGATTTTGCCAATGTAAATTGTGACGAGGATACGTGGAGCTGGGAAGGCGGCCTGGCACATTGCACGGGGGAGCCTATCGGGGTGATTCGTTCGGTTGAGCCGTTGACGAACTTCGAGCTCGTGGTGACGTGGCGGCATCTGCGTAGTGCGGGTAATTCAGGCGTATTTCTTTGGGCCTCTCCTGAGTCGATTGCTCGATTAGAGGCGGGTGAGGGGAATTTGCCGGACGGTATTGAGGTGCAGGTTTTGGATTTGGGCTATTCGGAGCGTTATGAGAAGAAGCACAAGAAGAAGTCTGACTGGTTTACTTCGCACGGGGATGTCTTTCCGACGGGGCCAGCGACGATGACTCCATTCCCTCCCGTATCTTCCAATGGTAAACGAAGCTTTCCATCGAAAGAGTTGACCAAGGGCGTGGGCGAATGGAACCACTACTATGTGCGAGCCATCAACGGCGAGGTGCGCCTCTGGGTGAATGGTGAGGAAGTTTCGGGCGGCACGGACTGTAATCCAGCCACGGGTTACTTGTGCCTAGAGTCCGAAGGCTCGCCAGTCGAATTTAAGAATTTGCGCGTGCGCTTGCTGCCCTAAGACAGTAAGCGTGCGTGAGCGAACGTTCGTCGCTAGATCAAGCCGTCGCGTTTGAGCAGTGCATCTGGATCGGGGGCGCGGCCCATGAAGTTTTTGAATAGCTGTGCGGGATCTTCGGAGTTGCCCTTGGCGAGAATTTCGTGGCGAAAAGCACGACCAGTTGCGGCGTTGAGGATGCCTTCTTTTTGGAAGCGAGTGAAGGCGTCGGCGTCGAGCACTTCGGCCCACTTGTAACTGTAGTAACCGGCGGCGTAGCCAGTCGGGCTGCTGAAGAGGTGGCTAAAGTTGAAGACGTTCGATTTAGGCTCGGTCTTGTAGTCGGCGTTGTAGCCGGCGAGTTGCTTTTTGATGAACGCATCGATGTCCGTCATGTTGGACTCAGGCCAATTGATGTGCAGCTCCAGGTCCATCTTGCCAAACGAGAGCTGGCGAACGTTGCCGCTGGCTTTCATGTAGTTGCGCGCGGCCAGCATTTTGTCGAACAGGTCTTGCGGGATGGGCTCGCCAGTTTCGTGGTGACGGGCAAACAGGTCGAGGCTTTCGCGATCCCAGCACCAGTTTTCCAGGATCTGTGAGGGCAGTTCGACAAAGTCCCATGGCACGTTGACGCCATTCAGGGCTTTGACTTCGACTTCGCCACAAAGGTGATGCAGCAGGTGACCAAATTCGTGGAAGATTGTTTCCACCTCACGATGATTGAGCAAGGCGGGTTGATCGCCAACAGATGGGGTGAGGTTGCCGCAGATCAAGCCGAGGTGTGGTGTGCGTGGGCCGATTGAGGCGTCGCGGTTGCCGGTCAACAGGTAGTTCATCCATGCGCCGCCACGCTTCGGCTCGCGTGGGTGCCAGTCGGCATAGAAGGAGCCAAGTTGTTCGCCGGATTCGGCATCGAACAGGTCGTAGAATTTGACTTCTTGATGCCAGACCTCGGGGCGGGAAGAGGCTTGCACCCGAGGGCGTAATAAAGGGCTGAGACTTGAGGTCTGAGGTTCTGATGGCTTAGGTTCGGCGGACGACGCGGAGGTCGTCCCTCCCGCTACAAATTGGGCTTCGCGCTCTTCGATGCGAAGGCCGAAGATCTGTTGAGCGATGTCGAACATGCCGGAGATCACGCGGTCGATTGGGAAATAGGGGCGCAGGGCCTCTTCGTCGAAGTCGTAGTTGGCTTGGCGTTGCTTCTCCGCCCAGTAGCCGACTTCCCATGGTTCGAGCAGGTCGCGTGGTTCGTCAGTGCGGTCGGCTTTGAATTGGCGCAGCGCATCAACCTCATCGACGAATTGAGCTTGCACCTTGTCGAAAATGGCTTCGCCGAATTTGAGTGCGGCATTGCCAGAGGCAGCCATACGGCGCGCGGTGACGTGATCGGCGAAGTTTGCTTGGCCGACGAGCTGGGCAAATTCGTAGCGTAGGTCAAGGATCTCGCGGACGAGTTCTTGGTTGTTGTATTCTTTGCCGCGCCCGATTGCAGCATAGGCCTGCCACAGTTCTTGGCGCAGAGAGTCGCTGTTGGCGTAGGTGAGAACCGGAATGAGTGAGGGAGCCTGCAGCGTAAAGCGCCATGCGCCATCGTGGCCCTTTTCAATGGCATTTTGTTTCGCAGCGGCGATGGCGGACGCTGGCAGACCGGCGAGTTCGGCTTCGTTGGTGACGATTTTTTCCCAGGCGTTGGTGGCGTCGAGGCTGTGCTCGGAATACTTCTGGGTGATCTCGGCGAGACGTTTTTGCACTTCAGCGGCACGCGCTTTTTTCTCGGGCGGCAGGTCGGCACCTTGCTCGCGAAAGTCGGCGAGTGTTTCGTGAACGTAGCGTTGCTTGGTGGCAGAGAGTTGATCGATGGCGGTGCTTTCGCCAAAGGCTTTGAGTGTTTTCCAAAGCGGCTCATTGAGTGGTATCCCGGAGAAGAACTCAGTAACTTTGGGCAGTATTGCGTTATGGGCGTCGCGCAACTCGGGGCTGTTGTTGACCGAGTCGAGATGGCTAACCAAGCCCCAGGCGTGGTTGAGCGTTTCAAGGCCAGCGTCGAGCGCGGCAATGGTGTTTTCGTAGGTCAATGTCTCGGCAGCATCGGTGCTAAGAGCGGCAACGCCATCGACTGAGGCTTGGGCATCGACCAATGCTTTGCTGATGTCCGCCTCGATGTGGTCGGGAGTGAGGGTGGACCAGCGGATGTGGAACTCTGTTTGTAAAAATGGATTTTGCATGCTGTAGGAAAAAAGTGAAATGGAAAATTACTGATGGTGGCAACTCCGGATGCTGGTTTTATAAAATGGAATGGTTAAAATCCTTTGCGCAGATAAATGAGTTGGGCATGATACTACGCTATGATACAACAAAAAGCGATTTGTCATCACGAGTTTGGGCAGCCTCTAGACGTGCTACGGCTGGAGAATGTACAGCAGGCGGAGCCGCAGATAGGAGAAGTGCGGGTGCGGCTCTTGGCTGCTACGATTAACCCGTCGGACTATGGTATGATTGGTGGTAGCTATGGTCGTTTGCGTGAATTGCCAGCAGTCGCTGGCCGCGAGGGTGTCGGCGTGGTCGAAGCAATTGGTCGTGGGGTGACCAGTGTCGGCGTTGGTGCTCGTGTGCGTTTCCCTGAGGCTGGCGCTTGGCAGGAGACCGCTTGTATGGCGGCAGACGATGTGTTACTGGTGCCTGCTGATGTGTCGATCGAGCAGGCGGCTTTTTCATTTATTAATCCGCCGACTGCGTATTGCTTGTTGCAGAAAATGGTCGATTTGGCGCCGGGGAGCTGGGTGTTGCAAAATGCGGGTAACTCGGCGGTGGGGCTAGCAGTGATTCAAATCGCGAGAGTGCTGGGCTTTAAGACGATCAGTCAGGTGCGACGCGAGGAATTGATTGCCCCACTCAAAGCGCTAGGTGCGGACCATGTGGTGATCGAGGGCAGTGGTTGGGCTAAGCAGGTCAATGAGTTGACCGGCGGCGAGCCGATCCAATTGGCGCTCAACTCCATCGGCGGCGCGAGCGCGAGTGATCAGATTAAGGCACTCGGCGAAGGGGGCACACAAGTGACTTTCGGTGCGATGGTAGGCGACCTGGTGCGTTTCCCAACGCGGTTCTTGATTTTTAATGATGTGCGTTTAGTGGGGTTTTGGTGGGACCAATGGAGCCAAAAGGCCGGAGCTCAAGGGCTGAATCAAGTCATGAGTGCGGTCTATGCTATGATGCGCGACGGCACACTGAAGTTGCCCGTCGAGGCGACGTATTCGTTTGCTGAATACGAGGCGGCGATTAAGCATGATCAACAGCCACGCTTTGGAAAAGTTTTGCTCAAGCCGTAAAATAAGTGGAGAGTTTGTCGCGTCGCGTCGTCGCTGGCTGCGGCCAGACGCCAAGAGAGTCGCTCAAATTGGCCTGCACCATCGCAGACGCCACGGGGTTAGGGTCTTAGCAGGTTATTGCGGCAACTTTCGCAATCACACTCAGATTGGTGTGACTTGCTTGTTGCAGGATGGCGCATCACTGCTAAACGTCTTTGCATCATGTTACTGTCTCGATTTGCTCTAGTCGCATCTTTATTTGCCTTAATTGCGCTCTGCGCGTGTGCTCCGAATGGCCTGGAAGTCGTCGGTGAAACTGACGAGAAGCAGTATCAATTGGCCAAGGATTATCAAGGCCAGGGACGCACAGAAGAGGCGCTGAGTGCCTTTTTGCGGGTGATCGATGCACGCCGTGACGCGCCCGAGTCTCACTTCGAGGCGGGGTATATCTACCTGGATTCAATGAAGGATCCAGTGAAGGCGATTTATCATTTTGATCGTTATTTACAGTTTAAGCCTCAGTCACCTCAGGCGACTCAGGTGCGCCAGTTGATTGAGACCGCGCAGAAGGAGTTCGCGCGGCAATTGCCGGCGCATCCGTATCAGGGGGAACTCGACCGGATTGATCTGATGGAGCTGGTGAAGAGCTTAAAATTGGAGAACGATAGTTTAACGCGTGATTTGGCGGCTGCGCAGCAACGTGTGCAACAGTTCGAGAATGTGATGGGTGGTGCGCGACGTGTGCCGACCGCTGTTGCGGGGCAACAATCTCGGACGCCTAGCCAGGGGCAGGCGGCTACGCCTACTCCGAACCCAGCGAGTGCGCCGCGGAGCTATACGGTTAAATCGGGCGATTCGCTCAGTGGCATTAGTCGCGCAGTGTATGGTACGCCCAATCGCTGGATTGACATTTATCAAGCGAACCGCGATCGTCTCTCTAGTGAGAATGATTTGAGGGTCGGCCAAGATCTACGGATTCCGTAATGGGTGCTGTGTCGAGCGGGCAGTGTGACTTCTAGTATTTAAGCGATGGAAACCTGCTACTTTGATTATAATGCGACTGCACCGCTGCGGCCGGAGGCAAAGGCTGCGTGGCTGACGGCGGCAGATGACTTGTGGCTCAATCCGTCTAGTCCGTATCGTGCTGCGGCCCGAGTGCATGCGCATTTGGCAGAGGCGCGGGCGCGGGTGGCGAGTTTATTTGCGGTCGCCGCTGAGCGAGTGGTGTTTAATTCTGGTGCGACTGAGGCGAATAATGCGATCTTTGCGCATTGGGCGGCGACGTTGCCACCAGATGCGGGCATTGGCGTGAGCCCCACCGAGCACCCGAGCGTGCTGGCAGCGGCTCAGCATTTTTTCGGTGAGCGCGTGATTTGGCTGGCGCTGGATGGCAATGGTGCGGTCGATGTGGCGGCACTGCAGGCCCTGTTGGGCGAACGGCAGATCGCTGCAATCTCGGTGATGGCGGCAAATAATGAGACAGGTGTATTAAACGACTGGCATGCAATTGCGACAGAATGTCGCGCAAAAGGAGTGCCGTATCATTGTGATGCGTCGCAATGGATCGGAAAGTTGCCACTCGATCGTTTGCAAACCTGTGATTTTCTGACCGGCGCAGCACATAAATTCGGTGGACCTAAGGGTGTTGGCCTATGTCTAATACCCGCAGGGAATTCGGGATTTATGTCACTGCATGGTGGCTATCAAGAGTTTGGCCATCGTGCTGGCACCGAGGATGTCGCGAGTATCTTGGCTATGGTGGCGGCTCTAGAAGGGGTTGAGCGTGGTTCTGCTCAAGGGCGGGATGCGTTTCTTGTCGAGCTCGGCCAAGTGTTACCAGCGGTCGAGGTGATTGGGTTTGCGGCGCAGCGCTTGTGGAATACGGCGCTGTTAATCATGCCAGAGTTTGCGAGCGTGCGCTGGATCCGTGCGCTAGAAAAGCGCGGCTTTTTAGTCTCAGCGGGTTCAGCTTGTTCGACCGGCAAGCAGGGGCCTTCGCCAGTGTTGGCGGCGATGGGTGTGCAGGCAGATGCAATGCAGCGTGTGCTGCGCGTGAGCTCTGGTTGGGCGACGAGTGCGGCGGATTGGCTCGCGTTAGCGGCAGCCATGGCTGACTGCCGTGCGGAGCTTAGTTCCGAGGCGGACGATTCGACTTCGACCATCATTTCTATTTAACTTGGTCTGGCACTTATGCGTTTTTTAAATCTCCGCGTGCAGGACTTTCGTAATATTAAGTTTGCGGAGCTGGATCTGAGCGCTGGCCGCACGTTTCTGCTCGGCGCAAATGGGCAAGGGAAGTCGAACCTGTTGGAAGCGCTGGGGCTCGTCACGGCGCTGCGCTCGTTTCGTACGCAGAGTATGTCGGCGTTGCCGCGGCAGGGCAGTGATGCCTTTACAGCAGTTTATACGATTGAACATGATATCGAAGGGCGGACCGAGGTAGAGGTGCAGTCTGGCAAGTCGGGGCGGCGCGTGACGATTGACGATGAGCGAGTGTCACGACTAGGTGACTTTATTGGCCGCTTTCCGGTTGTTTCGCTGAGCTCGGCGGATTTAATGCTGCTGCGCGGCTCGCCAGCAGAGCGTCGCCGCTTTGTAGATCTGACCCTATCTGCAATTGACCCCGAGTATTACCATGCGCTGCGTAATTATCATTGTGGCGTGGCGGAGCGAAATCGCCTACTGAAAAAAGGTGGAAGTGCGGCGGAGTTGTCGGCCTTTGAGGCGGAGATTGCCCCACATGCGGTGGCTGTAGGGAGTAAGCGAGATGACGGGGTGCAGCGCTTACGCCAAGCGTTGGTCTCGGTGTATGCCGATATTGCGGAGGCTGATGAAGGCCCGGAATTAGAGTTTAAAGTCAACGCTGCTTGCGAGGATGTCGAATCGGTCAGTCGCATGCTGCACGATGGTCGCAAGCGCGATACGCTCATGGGCTCAACGCAGAAGGGGCCGCACCGGGATGATTTTCACCTAGCATTGAGTGTTGGCGGTGCAAAGGAGTATGCATCCGATGGTCAGCAGCGCGGATTGTGTGTGGCCTTGCGGATAGCGCAGGCGCGGATCTTTCAACAAAGCCTTGGGTTGGCGCCGGTATTGCTGGCGGACGATGTGTTGGGTGAGCTCGACCCACATCGTAAAGCGGGGTTTTGGCGAGCCTGTCCACCGGAGCTGCAGATCATCGCAACTGGCACAGAGTTGCCGGAGGCGAACTCAGACTGGGCGATTTGGCAAGTGGCGCAGGGACGATTCACACGTCAGGCGCGAGGCCACTAGCCAGCGCGTAATTCTAAATGTTTCGTATCAGAAGAGTGATTTAATTCGTGGGATGCGAATGGCTTGGTGTTTCCGGGCCAAACTAAGTTGGGTTAACGGCCTGGCGTTATGGACATGGCAGTTTGAGCTCTTCGACCACGGTTAATTTTCCCTGTGGGTCACAATTGGCGCGCAGGCCAATGAAGCTTTGGTGGTACTGGTCAAAGTACGGCCAGATTAAGGTGTGGTCGGTCTCGGGAATCTTAAGTTGATTAATCGCTTCGCGGCTGAAGAACTCGAAATGCCCTTCATCGATCGCGCAAGGCAGGTGGTCGGTCTGGATACGGCATTCGAATAGAAACATCAGCCAGTGGCTAGCGCCTTCGTAGCTCTTTTCTGAGACATAGCCGAAGCAATGAAGATCCTGATCGGATAATTCGAGGCCCACTTCCTCGTGGGCTTCACGGCGTGCGCATTCGTAGGGCGATTCACCAGCGGCCATGTCGAGCTTGCCGCCGATCGGGCTCCAGCAGCCTTTATTCGGGGCCTTCAGGCGCTGGATCAGCAAGTGCTCGCCTGCCGCATTGCGGATAAAAATAAGCGCGCTAATTTTGAAGGGGAGAGGCGTTGGCATCGCTCATTACGTTTAATAAGGTGCGCTGTGGCGCAAGTGAATTCGCTTTAAATTTTTTGACAAATATCGAGGTGCAGTCTCGTTGCATTTTCATCAATTTGAACGGCTGCAAATACAGCTCACGAAAAACACTTATTTTTTAAAAGAGAAAATGATTGCTTCGGATTCGATCACTAGCATAACGACTACTTCTTTTATGCCTACTTTTGTATGGCGTTTCAGTTTATCCCCTCGCTGCATTCTCCAAATTCTTCCCCTCATCCGCTTGAGTTAGCTATTAAAATAATTCTTATAATTTTGTATTCATGAGTGTTTCTAAACGTTTAATCATTAACTGCGGTGCCAGCCGAGTCACCGCTGCGGTGATTTCATCGCACGCTGGGAGTCTTCAGATCGAGAAGTTGGTGACGGAAGATCTCCAATACGATTTCTCAAATGAAGAAGCGATCCTGCCGAGTGTTGGCGCAGCGCTGAAGGTGTTGGCGCAGACTCACAAACTTTCTGGCAAGGCGACGCTGATCATCCCCGGCAATCAAGTGCTTACGAAGACGATCCGCATTCCGCACATTGAAGAAGCTAAGCGCGCGCAGATTATCGCTTTTGAGGCACAGCAAAATATCCCTTATCCCCTTCATGAAGTGGTCTGGGATAGTCAGGTCGTCGGTGATGATGGTGTGGAGACTGAAGTGCTGTTCATTGCGGCGAAGTCGAACTTGGTGGATGAGTTTTGTGGTTATGTGTCTGCGGCGGGATTTACGGCGGAGAGTATTAGTGCTGCGACGGTGCTGGATTATAACACGCTCCAATTCGCCTACCCGGAGTTGGATGATGATGTGCTGTTGATTAACATTGGTGCGCGTTCGACCAATCTACTGTTCCGCAATCCAGAGGGATTCTTTGTGCGTAATATCCAGTTGGGCGGCAACTCACTCACGCAGAATATAGCTGACAGTCTCGGCAAGCCCTTCCTTCAAGCACAGGCGGTAAAGCATAAGTTCTTTGCTGAGGAGAACGGCTATTCTGAGGATGCCTCAGGTGCGCAACTGCTGAAATCCTGTTCCGATTCGTTCATGCGCCGCATGAGCCAAGAGATCACGCGATCAATCGTGAACTATCGCCGCCAGAAAGGTGGCGCCGCGCCGAAACGTATTTTATTGAACGGTCGAGGTTCATTGTTGAAGGGCTTAGCTGAGCAGCTATCGACCACACAAAAAGTGCCTGTCGAGTTTTTTGATTCATTACAGAATGTTACCCTAGACGGTTCGATTGATACCGATATCGATGTGTTGCGCATGCAGACCAGTGAGATCATTGGGGAAGCCTGTCGCGGGATGATTCCAGATGCAGCGGGAGTCAATTTACTGCCGGAGAGCATACAAAGCGCGATCGCATTTGCTCGGAAGAAGCCTTTCGTTTTGATTGCGGCCGCCTGCCTCGCGTTGGTGCCTTTGCCAGCCTGGGTCGCTATTAAGAGTGAGCATTCGGTCACTTCGGAACAAGTCCGTGTGATCCAAGCGGGCCTACAACCACTACAGTCGAGCCAAGCGCAGATCCGCGACTCTCAAACGCAAGCCGAAGCGGCTAGCGAAGCGATTCAACGCGTCGAAGGCTTGGTCAATTCTAAATCAAATTGGATTCAGTTTTTTGCCGAGTTACAGGAGAGTCTTCACCTCGCCGAAGATGTGTGGCTGGATAAGCTTAATATTGTGCGTGAGCAGTCTGCCGAGGGGAAGTCCTCGTATGAAGTGCTTGTCGAGGGACAGTTACTCGTGCGTGAGGCTGTCAATGGTGCGGAGAATATCGACGAAGACGTGTTGTCCGATCAGCTGAAAAGCTTGCGATCCAGCTTTGAAGATTCTGAGTTCATCGTCTCGTCGCATTCGCCTGTGATTACTTGGACCAAATTACGTGAAGGTCTCAATGTTCTCCCTTTCAGTATCAATTTGGTCGTGGATCCGGCTAAACCATTATAATTCCTATGGGTTTATTTAAGAAAAATCCTGCCTTCTTCATCTTCTGTGTAGTTGCTGTGCTCGTATTTGCGGCTGGCGCTACGCTAGTGGTGATGGAATCTGGCAAGCTCGCAAAGTCGAAGAAGCAAGTTACAAGTACAAATAGCCAAATGAATGGCTTACTGCAGGCGAACCCCGCTCCGACTTCTGAAAATGTTCAAGCTGCGCAACAAAATGTTGCAGCGCTGAGCGCGCAATTGCTCAGTATTCGCGAGGATCTACAGCGTGGCTCACGCTTAACGATTTCGAATGACGGCCCGCGAGTCATGTCTGGCGTGCAGAAATATATTTCCAATTATCGTAGGGAAGTCGCGACGCATCAGAGTGTGCAAGATGTCGCAGCGCCGATTCAGATTCCGCAAGACTTTGCATTTGGCTTTGAAGAATACCTCAAACAGGCGAATATTTCACAAGATTCCGCTGTGGTGCCGCAATTGGACAAGCAGCGTCAAGTATTGAGCTACATTCTGAATCAACTGATTGCGGCCGACCCCGCTGGCATACAAGCGGTCGAGCGTGAAATTCTCGGCGAGACCACCGCGAAAACAAGCGGCTTTCAAATCAATCCAGCGATCTCAGCTCGTGTGCCTGGCGCGATTGATACGCTCGCCTTTCGCGTGACGTTTACTGGCTATACTCCGACTCTGCGTAAGTTCCTTAATAATCTAGCGCAGTTTGATCTGCCGATCGTGGTGCGCAGTGTCGCAGTGGATCGTCCCGCGAACAATGCCAAGACTGCCAAAGCCAAGAAACCTAAGGCGAGTAACATCGACGACATTTTCGGTGCCTTCGCTGGGTCATCTAGCTCGGTCGAGGCTGCGCCCGACGCCGATCAAACACCTGTGATTTCCGAGACAGAATCCAGCTTTACCGTGACTCTTGAATTTATTGAAATCATCCTGCCCTCTAATTCCGAGGAGAACCCTGCTTAATCTCATATGAATAAAATATACGATAAACTGCTCCTCGCAGTCGCTGTATTAGCACTCCTCGCGAGTGTTGGGTTCTATGTGCTGAAGTCGGGCGAGCTGCCTACGGCTGCGCTGCAGCTTGGCCAGCCGAGCGATAATCCGTATCAAATCATCCCAGTTCCAGTTTCTTCGGTCGTCACGGCCACGTGGCCGGATGCTGCAGAGACCAGCCAGCAGCCTGCGGACGAACTCTACGATGTGTTTACCCCGCCAAAGATCTGGGTCAATGCCGACGGAACTTTTGGCTTTAAGTCGCCCATCGATACGACCCTGCCAAAGCCACCTTTCGGCATTTATCTGGCAAAAATCGAACGTGATCCGTATCGCATTCAGATCGAAGGCTACATCGAAGAAGACTTAAAGGATGCTTCCAAGAGCTTGGTGCTTTTGTTCGACGAAGAGCAGCAGCAGCAGGTGCGTGCCCGTATTGGTCAAGTAATAGCAGAGGCTGAATTCACCCTGCAAGATTTTACCATCGAGCGAGTGCGCGATTCGGACGGTAACATCTCCAAGGACGTGAATGTGACCTTATTGGATCAGCGCTCTGGCGAAGAAGTGACCCTCAAGCACGGCGAGCGTCTCTATAATGATAGCACGACTATTATACTACGTTCGAACGAAGACGCGTCAGTTGAAATTGTGCTCGACCAAGCGCCCCAGTCGTTTGAAACGGCTGCTGGTAAATACCAGCTTCAGGAAATAAACCTTGAAGAATCAAGCGTCACAGTTAAAAAATTAGCAAATCAAGAGCTCGAACTAGATTCTGAGACGGAGCAACTTTTCCTGACCACCTCAAACGAACCAGAAACCCTCACTGCAGCAGACCCTGAACCCAAATCCGACCAATCGTTCGATTTTGATTTCTAAGACTTAATAAAATTTAACAAATAGTCACTATGTTACCTCTATTTATGAAAATATCTCTCGCAGCACGAAAGCGCACATCAGCCATCTTGATGGCTGTCGCACTTGCAACCTTCACCAGCGTTGGGCCACAAGTGGCCGAGGCACAAACCGCACCTGAGAAGATTCAGCTGATGGCCTCCGCGCTGCGCGCTCGTGATGCGGGCGATCTCACACTTGCCAAGGATAAAGCAGAAGAGCTGATCAAAATCGCGCCAGACGATGGCAACGTGCAACGTCTACTCGCTTCGATCAACAAGGACCTCGATCGTCGGGCAGGGAGTGGCGTGGTATTTGGCCAAGCCGCAGATGCGTCCATCGACGCGGTAATGACTGCTCAGGCTACGACTGCTCAGACTATGACTGCTCAGTCTGCGACAGCTAAAATTCAGCGTGCACCTGTTGCTAGCCAACGCCGACTCGCACCTGTTGCTGAGCGTGCACCTGCTGCTGAGCCCAAGATGGCAGCGATCTCGGCCGCAGATTCAATCGTCGCCGCCGCTGCTGCCGATCAGGATGCCAAGATTGCCGCCGCTAAAAATGCGATCGATGAAGCAGAGCAACTTGCAGGGCTCGGTGCTTATGCGGATGCCGCTGGATTGCTCAATGCCGCCAGTGCCAGCCTTACGCTGAACACCTCCACAGCAGACGTGCTCGACGAGCTCGAAGATACCAAGGCCGCTATCGTGTTGACGGAAGCCAAGGCGTTGGCCGCAACTGGCGATGCTAAGGGTGCTGAAGCACTGCTCGAAGACTATCGCGCAGCTGGTGGCCGCTCTCGGGGCGCTAACTCATTGGCAACCAATCTGGATCGTCAGATTTCCAATCCATACGACCTGTCGATTCAAGACATCAGTCCTGAATACGTGGCACAAAACAAAATTATCCGTGATCTGTTGACCACTGGCCGTGCACAATACCTGAACGGCGACTACGATGGAGCCGCAGCCACTTTCAAGGAAGTCGAGGCGCGTGATGCAAACAATTCGGAAGCAAAACTGTTCCAGACTCGTATTGCCGAGGTTCTCGGCGCGATCCATGCCCAAAACCAATATAAGACCCGTGAGCAAATGTTGACCGAGGTCGATCAGAGTTGGGAACGTCCCAAGGTATTTGACATCGATAAAAGCACCACCGCACAGGTTGAGAATACCAGTGGCATCTTACAAAAGATGAAGGGCATCGTCATCCCGCAGGTTAATTTCTCTGGGATGGAATTGACGCGCGTGATTGATACACTGTCCGAGCTTTCAGTTGAATATGATCCTGAGCAAGTCGGGGTGAACATCGTGCCGCTATTTGATGCCAACCAAAGCAATCCCCGCGTGAACATCAGCCTGCGTAACTTGAACTTGGATCGCATCCTTGAATTTGTCACCCAGCAAGTGAACTTCGCCTACTCCGTCGGTAACGACGCGGTCACAGTCGATGCGAGTGATGCCACTGGTGGCGAGTCCTCAAATATCACCGAGTTTTTCCCGATTTCGCGTGCGACCATGATTCGTTTGACTGGTTTCCGTGATGGTGGCGGCTCATCCGGTGGTGGCCCGGTCGACCCATTTGCTGCGCCTTCTAGTAGTGGTTCCAGCGCGCCTTCGCAAAATGAAGAAGTCGAGGCATTGCAATCGTTCTTCCAAAGTGCGGGTGTTAACTTCGACTTGCCAGGTGCGGGCCTCGCGTTTGATGGCGAGCAACTCATCGTGACTCAGACTAGCCGTAATCTTGAGCGCATGCGCGTTATCTTGCGTAACTACAACGAGGTGAAGCAGGTTGAAATCGAATCGAAATTCCTTGAAGTCCAGCAGGGCGATCTCGAAGAACTTGGCTTCGACTGGACGGTTGGCGATGGCCAGCAGTTCATTGTGGATGGCCAAGGCTTTCCTGTCTTGGACCAGTATGGCAACCCTACCTACGATAATGCTCGTATCGGTCAGACGCAAAATCGTAATTTAAGCACTGCGTTCAGTACTGGGCTAGATGCATCAGCAGTTCGTGTAAACGGAAATATTGAAGCGGTGAATATAGCGCCAAGCCTTACTTCAGCGATTGACTTGGCAACGCTCGCGACGAATACCTTCACTAGTACTGGCTGGTCCGTGGCGGGTGCGGATGTCGATCTCGCGATCAGAGCACTGTCTCGCAAGACGGGCAGCGATTTGATGAGTGCGCCTAAGGTCACGGTGCTTTCTGGTAAGCGAGCCACCATCACCGTGGCGCAAGAGCTGCGTTACCCTGAAAGCTATGGCGACATCGAGTCGACCGTGTCTTCGGGTAGCAGTGGTGGTGGTAATAATAATAGTGGCGGCGGTGGTGGTATCTCCATCACTGCAGGCACACCGCAGGATTTCGTCACTCGTAATGTCGGGGTTGAAATGACCGTCACTCCAAACGTTGAGAACGATGATACTATCAGCCTTATCTTGGAGCCACGTGTCACAGAGTTTGAAGGCTTTGTCGAGTACGGTGGTCCCAGTGTCGCGCTTCAAGGTGGGCTGACGGTGACTGTCCCAGCGGGCTTCTATCAGCCGATCTTTTCGGTGCGTGAAATCACTACCGAAGTCACTGTCTTTGACGGTGCGACAGTCGTGATGGGTGGTTTGACTCGGGATGAAGTGAAGACCGTCAATGACAAGGTGCCAATCCTTGGTGACATTCCAGGCCTCGGTCGTCTGTTTCGCTCTGAAGGAGAGACGCGCCAAAAGCGCAATCTGCTGATCTTCGTCACGGCCAATCTAGTCAGCCCAGGTGGTTCACCATCTCGCCAGAGCTATCGTAACGTGAATGCCAACTCATTGTTCCAGAACCCGACAATCATGACGCCTGCTGGCTCAGTTAATCGTTCGATTGATGCATCCGCGGAATAAATGCTTCTGATATTTTGAAATTCTCAAGGGGAGCCGGCTCATCATCCGGCTTCCCTTTATTTTCAGGAAAAAACTAACGCGTCAGCCGATTGTAATGCTTGATTTGTAGCGTGTTCATTAATCCGTTGGCCGTTTGTGGCTGATCGCTTATATTAATGTTTACTTTGAAGTCTAAAAAACAGTTTCCACTGTTACCTCTAATTGCTGCACTCCTGATTGGAGTGTTTGCGTTAATTCAATCTGCAACCAACGAGAGTGCTGCGGATTCGCCTCAAGTAGTGGCGGCATCTCAAGGAGATGCCTTGGTTGTAGTGCCGGAGATCGCTGCCACTGTGGCAGTGTCAGCACCGCATCCGGCAGATTGTGCACATTGTAATCCTGTGTCAGAAGAAGAATCGGAGGTAGTTGAGTATTTTCTCACGACTCAGCCGAGTTTAGATTATGTTTTCAAGGGCGTGGCCGAACAGGGTGATGTCGTGATCCCGCGTAGCTCTTTTGACATACTTAAAGGCAGTCGCAAAGGGCAGCGAATCACACTGCATGCGGGAGAGTTGAAGTTATCGGGTTTGGTGACTGCGTTGTTGGAGGATACGAAAGCTAGCTCGTATGCAATTAAGCTAGACGATGGCCTTGGCCGGCTTTTGGTGGATGTGAATGGTCTTGGCGATTTGTCGGCACAGGTGCTATTTTTTGGCGACTCACGCGCTTTAACTTTAAAGGAGCACTACCAACTCAATGACGCTCAAGTCTTACTCGTTGAGGAAACGACGATTGGTGATTTATACTGCGCGGAGAAAGATGCGATTTATACGGAGACTGGAATTAAGCATCCGCAAGTGACGGGCACTGTAAATCTGAACGAGAAAGCGTACGTACCGCTGACAGGACTTGCCGAGGCTATTGCACTCAACAGTCTTCCTGGTGCTCAGTTTGTGATTTATTGTGATTTCGACGGCGAGGCGGTGACCGACCCGCGCTGGTTGGGTGGTAACTTAATTGATGCCTTGCCGCACCCCAGAGCAAATGATGACGATTTCGTGACAGCCGTCTGGCAGCGTGTTGCTGAGGATTTTGCTCCATTCGATATCACTGTGACGACGGATGTCGCGGTTTTTAACTCAGCTGATGTTGATAAACGCTTACATGTGGTGATTACGCCGACGAAAGACGTAGCGCCAACATCTGGTGGCGTGGCTTTCCTATTTTCGTTCCGTAGTAACTCTCCTATCGTTTGGGTGTTTAATCTTTCTGAATATGCGTGTGCGAACACAATTTCACACGAAGCGGGGCACGCATTCGGTCTGCGGCATGACGGAGCACCAAACATGGAATATTATCCTGGGCATAATACTGACTACGCACCTGGTTGGGCACCGATCATGGGAGCGGCTTTCTCTAATAGCCTCTATGATGAAGTCGATCAATGGAGTAAAGGTGAGTACGCTGACGCAAATAATCAAGAAGATGACGTGCTAATTATCGGCGGAAACCGTAACGGCTTTGGGTTTAAAAATGATGATTATTCTGATTCGATCAGCGGCACTGTTGGAGTTTTGGACACCATCGGTGTTGATTTGCTCGGCGCTACCGGACTGATTTCGCGTTCAAATGATATTGATATCTTTCGTTTCGCTAGCACAGATGGCGCTATTTCGCTGACTGTGTCACCATTGGATGTGGATTCATCAGACTCCCAGCCAGGTTCGAGCACTCAAGGTGCGAATTTGGCCGTTCAAGCGAATTTATTAGATGCGTCTGGCGTATTGATTGCCGCCGGCACTGCGGATGGCACTGCTTTATTAGAATCGACTGTCACCGCGACCGTTACTGCGGGGATCTACTATATCACTGTCGAAGGGGCGGGTCGCGGTGCAGACCCCGTTGTCGGATTTTCTGATTATGCGAGCCTCGGTGAATATTCGATCGTCGGAGCGTTACCCGTTCCACCGCTCGCGATCACTGGAGGTGAGGGAGATTTTAAGCAAGCCAATCCTATCGTCCTGGGGGATGTCGAGACTCAGACCAGTAATGGCACGGACTTTGGGTTTTCCTGGGTGGCAAATGGACCGGTAGAACATACCTACCACTTGGTCAATACGGAGGCCTCTCAGATTTCGAATGTCTCAGTGAGCTTGGCATCTGGGGCTCATTTTAGCGTCACGAATCAGCCGTTGGGGTTCATTGATGGGAATTCGACTGACTATACTTTAAGGGTAGCATATGATCCAAACAACCGAGGACTGCATACGGACACGGTTATTGTTAGCTATGAAGCCGGAGAGGTGGAAGAGTTTAGATTTGCGATTAGCGGCACCTCAACGATTTCGGTGGATCAAGATAATTATTGGCCCAATTATTCAGTATCGCAGACGAATGCTTCGAACGCCCCTGCAAACTTGAAACAAGTGGAGGATACGTGGCTTTCCGATTATATGGGCTTGGCCTTCTTTAAGTCTTCGGATCAGGATTTTTTCTCCATTGATGCGCACCCTGACGGCCTCACTACTGTTGATAAGCTCATTACTGTCGAGGTCGCTTATGATGCTAGTCAAGGGCCGATTCTATTTGAATTAAAAAATTATTACGGGACTTTATTAGGATCCACGTCTGCCGAGGATGGGTTCATCCGATTCCGTTTGCCTGGTGATTATACTGCCAACCAAAGTAAATTATACATCAGAGCATCAGTCACGAGTGGAACTGGCAGCACGGTGGATACGACCTATGATTTGCGCTGGTCATCGTTTGCTTTAATAGCGGGCAATGATGATTTGTATGAGGAGAACGATACCTTGGAGACTGCATTCGATTTGAATGGTGCCTTCAGTACTCGTTTGTCCGAGTATCTGGGCGAGGGCATTTCCAATGATGAAGACTGGTATAAAATCGAAATTCCACGAGACCCCTTCACGCGGATGCTCTATGTGCGCGCTGATTTTGTCCATGCCGAGGGCAATATCGATATCGAGGTAGTTGATGAGAATGGCTTCTTATTTAATACAGTATCTGCTACGGAGAATGATTACGAAGTGATCACAGTCCACCGAACTGTCTCGACTGCTAATTTAATAGATCCTGGAGGAACTTTCAGCCCAGAGGGTAATATTGCCATTATGGGAGTTGAGCCGGGCACCTATTACGTACGTGTCTTTGGCGACTTTGCAGGTAATAGCTATGACCTGATCGTCGAGTCGCGTAGTGACGACAGTTATGAAGTCGTGGATATCGTGGATCGCGAAGTGATCGAGAATGACACCCGGGACGATGCCTTCATCCTGGGTGATACAATTATCGACAACTGGCTATCTGAAGTAGACGGGATCGGCACGTGCGCGGCCTATGGCGAGAATGCGACGCAGGCGGAATTTACCAATTTTGTGGATGTCGATTGGTTTGAATTTTCGGCAAGTTCTGATACCCGTGTCGAGCAGATCATTATTGAGTATCAGAGTCTTGATGGCGGCACTATGATCTTTGAAGTCTTTGACTCTGAGGGGGATGCTGTAGTGATTAATACTGAGGGGGATGGTAACGTGACCACTATTTTTGGCGAAGGTGTGCTCTCCATTCAGCAGCCCAGTGATTCTACTTACTTCATCAGAGTCGCTCCAGTGTCTGATATAAGCGCGCTGAGTGGCTATGACTTTCGAGTCACACTTTCAACTGAGCCGCCGATTATCGATGGCGTAGTGGAAGATAATTATGAGGAGAATGATAACTTCCAAGATTTGTTTGATTTACGTGATTATGCGGGCTTCTGGCTGGCATCTATTGATGGTCTCGGCACGCAGTTTGACCCAGACTGGTACGAGATCTCAGTTCCTGAGGGTGCAGGGCAATTGTTACTGACTCTCACTTCGGATAGTTTGGATGGCAATGTTGACCTGACTTTGAGCAAGAAGAATGGAAATAAAATTTTTGTTTCCGCCGATGGTGGCGATACAGAGTCGATAGTTTGGGATGACCCAATCCCAGGGGCGTATGCGGTCACAGTGACAGGAGACCGTGTCGGCAATCAATACAATCTGTTCTGGAGTGTCGCGCTTGAAGATGATGCCTATGAAGAAAATGATGAGCTTGCAGAGGCCTATGATCTGAGTGCTTGGGGACGTAGTTGGTTGCGTAAACTCGATGGTCCTGGAGTCCAGAGAGATGAAGACTGGTACAAAATTAGCGTCCCAGCGGGTACTGCTCAGTTAGATGTTCGCACTAATTTCAATCCGGATGAGGGTGATATTGATCTAGAACTATATAATACAAACGACTATCTGATCGCGCGCTCAATCTCACAGAATGACATCGAAAGTTTGACATATAGTTCACCCGCGAGCGGTGACTATTATATCCAGATTCATTATGAAAATGCGGGTAATGAATACGACCTATGGTGGGCGGCGTTTACGCAGGAGGAGCTCGATTCGTTCGTAGAGGATGCGTATGAGCAGAACAACTCTATTGGTGGAGGCTTTGTTCTGGCGAATGATCAAGTGTGGTTCACTGACCTGCTGGGGCTCGCGACGCAGACCGATGATGATTGGTTTGCGATAACCATCGAAGACGATAATGCTGGTTTAGATGTGGATGTGACTTTCACGCATGCGGATGGCGATATCGATGTGGAAGTGTATGATCGCTTCGGCTCGATCATAATGCGCTCTGAAAGCCAAACCGATAATGAGTTTATCAACTACAACGCACCTCTTCCTGGTGGGACCTATCAAATCCGCGTTTACGGAGCGAACCTAGGGAATGAGTATGACTTATATTGGGTTGATCGGCATGAAGACGTCTTCGAGCCAAATAATACTCGGGATGCTGCCTATGATTTGAGTGAAAATAGTCAGTTATATGCTTCTGATATCGGCGTGCCGACCCAAAGCGATGATGACTGGTATCAGATTACTGCGGATGTTGCAGCGTCTGTGATCGTGGTGCAGATCGATTTCGTAAATGCCAATGGCAATATTGATCTTGAGCTGTACGATGCTTTTGGGGTCTTGCTCGCTGGTTCGATGTCATCGTTAGATAGTGAGTATGTTCAGGCTGCTGTAGGAGTCGGCACCTACTATATTCGGGTCTTTGGCGATGATCTTTATAACGACTACGATCTGATTTGGAATGCCGCAGAAGATGATGCGTTTGAAGACAATGATACATTCGGCACAGCGCGGGGCTTGACATCGGATGCAGGTATCGAGCAAGCGGGCATTCAATTCGACGACGATTGGTATATCGTAGAGACCCAGCCGGGCGAAGTACGGTTGCTGATTGATCTTACGTTTACCGATAGTGAGGGAAATATCGACTTTGAGATTTATGATGCTTCCAATGGATTGTTGGTCACTGTCGATAGCGATGATGATAATGAATCCATTATTTACGGATCAGATCCACTCGGTGCCACTTACTACATCCGCGTCTATGGTGATAATTTTGGTAATGCATACGGGTTGACTTGGGGAAGTCTGACTCAGGATGCATACGAGGAGAATGATAATTCGGGTGAGGCTTACGATCTGCGGGCACTGGAATCGACCTTCCTGTCTGATTTTGAGGGGCGCGGCACCCTGTTGGATGAAGATTGGTATATCCTAGAGCATGTGGACACTCTGCTGTTTGTTGAAGCATACTTCACGCATGCGGATGGTAACATCGACCTAGAGTTGTTCACGGATGTGAATGGCCAACTCATCAGAGTCGAAGGTGCAACCTCTGAGACTGATGATGAGACTATTATCTTCAATGGCTCTGCTGGCATCTATTATCTGAAAGTCTTTGGTGATTTAAATGGTAATGCTTACGATCTTATCTGGAATAGCCTAACCGAGGATGCATTCGAAGAGAATGATGACTCTGGTTCTGCTGCCTTGTTGGATACAGTCGAGCTGGAAGTCATTCCTGGTCTAGTTCAGTTGGATGAAGACTGGTATTCGCTGACGGTTGCGGCAGGGGATAATATTCTTAGGATTGAGTGCCTGTTCGCTCATTCCGAGGGTAATGTTGACCTAGAATTGTTCGATCCGACCGGGACGACGTCTATTGCGATTGCTAATTCTAACACTAACAATGAGGACATCTCAGTGCCTAATTTGCCAGCTGGGTCCTACTTATTGCATGTGAGTGGGCGCAATACTGGAACTGCTTATACACTACGCTGGAATAGCGCTGCAGAGGACATGAATGAGCCTAATAATGAGCTCGGCGCTGCTACTTCGATTAATTTGTCTGAAGGTGTTCCCGTTTCCGGAGTCGCATTTGACCAGGATTGGTTCGAAGTAATTCTTCCATCAGGTAGCAATTACCTGTTCGTGGATCTCACAAATGAAGTTGCTAAGGGAGACCTGAACTTAGCGGTATATGACGCCACTAACAATTTATTGGCAGAAGCAGCGACTGAGGATGACGATGAGTCGATTGCTTTGAGTGGTCTGGTTGGAGGATTTTATTATATCCAAGTCAGTGGCGATGATTTCGGTAATGGCTACTCGCTCTTGTGGCGTGGCCTCCAAGATGATCTCTACGAGGTGAATAATGAAATCGCAGATGCATACGATTTTAGTGCGAGTCCCCGTGTGATGTTGAGTGTGGCTGGCGGGACTGTTGGCGTTGAATTGAACGACGATTATTATCGTGTGGTCACTCCAAAGGATAGCACGCACTTGACTGTGGATCTTACGTTCACGCATGCGGATGGTGATCTTGAGTTGGAGATCTTCGCTGGAACAGGTAGCATTGCGGCGGTCAATAGTGGTGATGATAATGAGACGCTGACGGTGTCGGTCTCTCCTCAAGCATTGACTTACTACATTAAAGTCTCGGGGCCGACCTCTGGGAATACCTATGATCTCATTTGGTCCACTGATAATGTTGATAATTATGAGGTGAATGACACGGTCTTAACTGCATTCGATATTTCTTCAATCAACGGCACTGGTGCGCTGTCATCCTTGGATGCTGATAATAACGGGCATGGCACACAGGAAAGTGAGGACTGGTATCAATTGACAGTTCCTGCGGGGCAAGTGCGCTTCGAGATGGAGCTCGATTTCATCCATGAAGATGGAAATATCGATGTAGAATTACTTGATCGTTCTCTGGCCTCTATCGCAAGGGCTGCAACGACCGAAAATACTGAATTCATTGATACTCCGGTCGACCCAACTGAAACACAATTCTACATCCATATCACTGGAGACAATCTAAGTAATAGCTATGATTTCACTTATGAAACAACAGATGTGGATGCATATGAGATGAATAATTTCATTGAGCAGGCGTATGATCTGAGTGGTTCAGAGAACATCTGGATCGAGGACGTCGATGGTTATGCGACTCAATTTGATGATGATTGGTATCTAATCGTCGTTTCGGATACTAGCGTATTGCTGACTGTTGACTGTGAGTTTACTCATGCTGCTGGTGACATTGATATCGAATTGTATCAGTTAGTTCTGGCAGACCCATTGGAAGATGACGGTTCCGCGATCGAGAAGCGTCGTCCTAAGTTGGTGGAGCGTCAGCAAACTGAGGATGATGATGAGCAAATCGTATACGATGTGACTGGCGCCCCAGGCCTTTATTATATTCGAGGCTATCAAGCCAATGCAGGTAATCCGTATCGCTTGCGCTGGAATGACGGTGTCGTCGATCTGGTCGGAGATCAGGGCTACTTGGATGAACAATGGGAGTTCGGCTTCTTAGCTACAGCAGCGCTTAATTCGGCTCCAGCGGATCTTAATCAGAATGATGATGGCGACCGCTATCCAAATTGGGCTGAGTTTGCGCTCGGTCTTGATGAAGATTCGTATGATCAAGCCATTGTGACCCAATACACTGGAGTGGTTGGGGATGATTCGTATTATTTCGTTGAATACGTTCGCACGAAAGAGGCAGCGATTCGTGGATACCAGTTTACCGTAGAGGAGAGCTATGACCTGTCATTCGATGGAACTGCTGCAACATACGTCGGCACAGTCGATATCTCAGAGGATGTTGAGAAGGTGGTGTATCGTTCTACTTTGCCTGTCGGTGAGGCTAGTAGCTGCTTCTTCCGCTTAGAGGTCGAAGCTCCGGCGAAGGGGCACTAATTCTGCCCGTTTATCTGATTAATTCCAAAAGTCGGAGTACCCACCGGTGCTCTGGCTTTTTTGTGTCACACTTGAGTGCGCTTACGCTCTTGTCTTTCACGCGAACGAGCATACATTGCCACTGTTATGATCGATCTCGTTAAAAAAACAATGTTGGCTGGCATAGGCCTAGCCGTCGTGACGAAGGACAAGGTTCTGGAGTCGCTCGATGAATTAGTGCAAAAAGGCCAGCTGACCAAAGAGGAAGCGGCTGCGATGTCCGATAAAATCGTGGAGGAGGGCAAGGTCGAGACCGAGAAGGCTAAGGTCGAAGCGAGTAAGCTCTTTATTGATATGCTCAACCGCGCCAATGTCGTGACCAAGAATCAGTACGATGCCCTCGCCAAACGTGTGACCGAACTCGAAGGCAAGCTGCATAAGGAGTTTCCGAATTCAGATTAGCCGAGCTTTTCTGACTTTGGAGGTATGAAAGTAAGAAGGTGGGAGAAGGGTCTACGTGCGCTTCACAAACAGCCCAAAGCTCGCCGCATAGCCGTGTAGTAGTGTGCGGTTTTGACTGGTCGCAAATTCACCGTTGCAAAACAATCCGATGATCGGGAGGTCGGGGTAGATCTCGTGGATCATGCTGACATCGTGATCGGGCACGCCGTATAGTGAGGTGCCGCGACCGATGCAGTCGCACAGGCAACTGCCGTAGATGGTGCGGTCGGCCAGTTCTGCTGCCTTGAGTTTGAGATGTAGCTCGAAATCGCTAGACGCGGTGCTGGCATCGCGAATTTGAAATTGAAGATTTTGGCCAATACGCAGCGGAGTGGCGATGGCGACGGCACCGGTTTTTGGATCGATGGCGGCGAGGTTGCGTACCAAAAAGTCGCCGGCGCTGAAGCTCGCTTTATATTCATCGAGTACGAGGCCAATGAAGACATTGCCACTGGCTTTTTGTTGTTCTTGCTGCGACATGCCTTCGAGGGTGTCGCGTAGCACTTCAAGGATCGGGCGGTTGCCGATCTGATGTATGACGTTGTCTTGGGCTTGTGTGATCGTCCACGGCGAGCCGACGGGGCGGCAACCTTGCGAGATCAGCGGCTCGATGGTCACGGCGCCCTCAAGTCCCAGGGCAACCGCGCCGTCGGTGTACACGGCGCCATTTAGGTAGAGCTCGGATTCGTGTCCATCGGTAGCGGCGCAGGCAAATCCACCAATCGTGGTGCGATGCTCGGTGGCGTGATCCCAGTCGGGCAGCCACGCTTCGTTACCAATGCTCTCGGAGGACGCAAATAGGGTCCAGGCATTGACGTTTTCAGGATGTGGGCCAATCGCCGCGCGAATTTTTGTGACTCGATCCGTGGGCTCAAAGGTATCCAGTGGCAGATGGATCGCGCGCGCTTGTGTGCCCGGCAGGTGGTAGAGTGCGATGCAGCAGCCCGCTTCATTCTCGATTTCCTGATGGCCCGCGATCAAGCCGCTCGCGGAGCAGCCGATCAAGGTGGGCACGTGCGCATAGATCTGCACGATTTCCATGATCTCTTTACTGCGGTGGCTGCACCCAGCGGTGGTGAACAGTTGGCCGAAGGTGACGGGGCCAGCGAGGGCCTCTCTTTGAGTCTTTGCCCAGTCTTCAATCTCCACCTCGTTAAAAGGCAGAGTAAAGTATTTTACGACGCTGTGACCTGGAAGAACCGACATAAGAGAATGCGCACGGCATAAGCAGTAGGCTTTAGGTATAGCGAAGAGTGGCCTGCGTGACGATTAAAATTTTCAGCTTAGCGAAAGAGTGCCAATGCGAGCATCATTATGGAGACTGGTTAGGGGCAACGGCTTTAGATAAGAGATTGATTTGTCGGGCTGAATAGCACTTGATGATATTTTAATTATGTCGAAGGAATCGAAAGAGCACTTTAAGATATTACTGTTCGAAGATAATTCAGCGGAGGCGGATTTCGTCGGGGAGTGTTTGGAGCAGTCCAATCTAAGTTTCGAGATACTCGCAGTAAAGTGCCTTGCCGATGGGTTGCAGGCCTTAGATGCGCAGACGTTCGATCTCATCCTTCTCGATCTGTCGTTACCAGATAGTGGTGAAATCGCGACTTTACAGGCAGTGGTTGGTGCTGCTCGAGATGAGGTTATCATCGTGCTGTTAGGCGAAGACGATGAAGAGTTGTCACTCAAGACCCTACAGGAAGGCGCTCAGGATTATTTGTGTAAGGATCGCTTGAGCGGTGAAGTGCTGCGCGGTTCGATTCGCTCTGCGGTCGCACGAGCCAATTGGATGAAGAAAGTGACATCACAGACTCGGGAGGTGCAGAGCAATGCCGATCTGTTGCGGCGAATATTTGATGCGAATACGGATGCCATGTTGATTTTAACGCAGGAGTACGAGATTAAGTTCTTAAATCCTGCGGCGGCTCAGCTCTTAGAGGCGCAGCCAGAGTCGCTGGTTGGAGAAATATTTCCGTTTGAAGTTGAGCGAGGTAAGCGAATTGAGCTGGAAGTTCCTGGGCCTGAAGAGAGCACTCGCTTGGTTGAGCTCAATGCGGTTGATTTAGTCTGGGAGAGAGAGGGTGCGTTGTTGGTGATTTTGCGAGATGTGACGCTACACCGTAGTGCAGAGTTGGATTTACAGCGAGAGAAGGAGCGCCTTGCGGTGACCTTGGACTCGATCGCAGACGCTGTGATTGCAGTTAATCCGAATGGTGAGGTCGAGCGCATGAACCAAGAAGCCGTGAAGATGATTGGCGTGACGCTGGCGAGTGTGTGCGGCCAGCGCTTGGGCGATGTGCTGAAGCTGCGACATCCGAAGACCGGCAAGTTAATCACAGATCCAGTCGGCGTGTTTCTTTCACAGGAAATTGCGCCAGAGCTGGGCGTTTCTTTAGCGGGAAGAGACGGCGCCGAATTTTTGGTCACCGTGGAGATGCGCTGTATACTAGAGGGCGACCCGAGCCAGCATGGCTGCGTCGTTGTGCTGCGTGATGTGACGTCGCATAAGAAAGCAGAAGAAGAAATCTTTCAGACTGAGAAACTGCATTCGATTAGTTTATTGGCCGGAGGTATTGCGCATGACTTTAATAATATTCTGACTGCGATATTGGGGAATATTTCCATGGTGCGCATGGGGATGGATGAGGGGGACATTGGTTCGAAGAAACTACTCTTAGCAGAGAAGGCGGCGCTTCAGGCGACCTCTTTGACTCAGCAATTACTTAGCTTCTCAAAAAGCGGTACGCCGCTGCTGGAGGCCACCACTATCGATCAATTGGTGGAAGATAGTACGCAATTCATTCTTCGTGGTTCGAATGTGAAGTGCGAAGTGCATAAGGATGATAATTTATGGTCGGTTGATGCGGATAAGGGGCAGATCAGCCAGGTCGTGAATAACCTGATCATCAATGCAGACCAAGCAATGCCCGAGGGAGGCATCATTCGATTAGATTTAACTTGTGAGCATGTCAGCAGTGGGGACATCCCTTCGCTGCCGTCGGGCGATTACGTTTGTATCGCAGTGCAGGACCAAGGGGGAGGCATTACGCCGGACAATTTGAAGCGCATCTTCGATCCGTATTTCACCACGAAGAAGAATGGCAATGGCCTTGGCTTGGCGTCGTCCTATTCAATTATCAAGAGCCATCATGGACTCATGACTGTAGAATCGGTCGTTTCCGAAGGCTCCACATTTAAGGTCTATCTGCCGAAAGCGGCACAAGTAGCAGTGCCGACGCCAGCCGCGACGCAGGAGGATAATACGATCCATCCCGGCCATGGGCGTATTTTGGTCATGGATGACATGGAGGCGATGATGATGGTGGCTGGCGAAATTTTACAAGTACTAGGCTATGAGGTAGAGTTTTCGACCAATGGCGATGAAGCAATCGAAGCTTATAAAAAGGCCAAAGAAGCAGGTAAGCCATTTGATGCGGTGGTTTTTGATTTAACCGTTCCTGGCGGGATGGGCGGAGAAGAAGCGTGCCGGATCTTATCCGAGTATGATCCTGGACTGATTGCAGTGGCATCGAGTGGTTACTCCACCTCGAATGTGATGTCGGAGTACGAAGCAGCTGGATTTAAGGCTGTAGTGCCCAAGCCATATCGAATTAAGGATATGAGTGCTGCGTTGCATCGTATCTTGAAATAGCTCGATGTGAGACGCTTGATCGTCGATCGAAGTGTGTGTATCTAATCGTTCGAGCATGCTGATGAGCGCTACATCTTAGTTATGTATTTGGGCTTTTTTCGTGTCAGAATCAGTTCTGATTCATTCTTGCAGGAGCAATCTACCTATTCTTTAGTGAGTCGTACGAGGTTGTTCGGATTCAAAATCGTTACTTACTCTCGATAGAAATGTCCCCCAAAAATCTAGATACGAGCTCGCAGTTGGATACCGAAACGCGTCGATCATTATTACGTATTCTGTGGCGGAGTCGGTTTGGCGATTTGCGTGAGCAAAGCTTGATACGCCAAGGCAAGGGCTGGTTTCATATTTCAGGCATGGGCCATGAGGCACTCGCAGGCATTGCAATCCATCTCGAAGCAGATGATTACGCGTTCCCATATTATCGCGATCGAGCTTTCTGCACTCAACGTGGTCTCACTGATTTCGATCTAGCACTCGCGTTTTATGCGAAGCGAGATTCCTCCAGCGGTGGTCGGCAATTGACCGGGCATTTCAGCAACCGCGCGCTCAATATTTGGAGTCATCCTTCACCAGTGGGCGTGCATTTGTTGCCTGCCTGTGGCGCGGCTTGGGGCATACAACTTGATGGCAAACCAAATGTCGTGTATGCTTCGCTTGGCGAGGCGTCAGCCCGGCAAGGCGATTTCTATGAAGCGGTTTGTTTTGCGAAAGAACGGCAACTGCCGATGGTTTTTGTGGTGCAGGATAACCGTATCGCAATCAGTACATCGACTACGCACACGAATCCGATTGCACTCGGGGTATTGGATCGCAGCGAGTGGATACGAGTCGACGGCAGTGATGTCGAAGCAGTCGCAGAGGCGGGGCGTATCGCCGTGGGGCAAGCGCGTGCCGGGCGAGGACCTGCGTTTATTTGGTGCGATGTCGAACGTTTCTCGAATCATTCCAGCGCGGATGATCAGCGGATGTATCGTACCGCGGATGAGCTGGAAGCCATGCAGCAGCGTGACCCGATCAAACTATTTCAGCATCAACTCATCGCTGATGGGCTCCTTGCTGAAGATGAGGCGACTGCGCAGGAAGCGGAGCTACGCGAAGAGATCCGTGCTGCCTACCGTAAGGCAAGTACTCAAGCAGATCCATTGGGCGAAGAGTGCGGACTGCATTTGATCGGAGCGGTGACTCCTGCGCCGCCAGCGAAGATCAAACTCGAGAAGTCCTGCCGAATGCTCGATGCGGTAAATCGCACCTTCCACGCGGCGCTGGATCAAGTACCAGAGGTGGTTTTTTTTGGTCAAGATATTGCCGACCCGAAAGGCGGCGTATTTAACCTGACCAAAGGCCTCTCAACCAAAGATCCTGAGCGTGCAGTCAACTCGCCACTGGCAGAGTCCACGATCATGGGGGTCTCCGTCGGCTTGGCGTCTTACGGGAAGCGGCCGTGTTTCGAGATTCAATTTGTTGATTTCATTTATCCCGGTTGGAATCAGCTGGTGTCCAATATGGCAACGCTGCGCTGGCGTAGTTTCGGTCAATGGCAATGCCCGCTGGTGATCTATGCACCTTGCGGGGGCTATTTGCCGGGTGGTGCCTTGTGGCATAGTCAATCAGGGGAGGCGTCCTTCGCGCGTGTTCCTGGCATTCGGGTGGTCGTACCATCTACGCCTGGCGATGCGGCTGGCTTATTCTGGACTGCGCTGCACGGCGGAGACCCCACTATTATTCTCCTGCCCAAGCATCTCATGTGGGCTGAACTGCCTGCGCCGACTGCGGTCGAGGCGATTCCGCTCGGGCAGGCGCGGCTAGTACGATCCGGTAGCCTGCTGACATTAGTGACTTGGGGGAATTGCGTTGAGCTCGTCGAACAGACCCTGGAGTCGATGGACTCGAATCTGGATATTGAACTCATTGATCTACGCTCGATTGCACCTTGGGATAAAGAAGCGGTGGCGATATCGCTCCGTAAGACTGGGCGACTGTTGATCGTGCAGGAAGATAACATCAGCGCCAGCGTCGGTCAAATGATCGTCGCAGAGATGTGCAGTGATCACACACTCTTGCAGCGCTTAAAAACGCCCCCGGTCATCGTCTCCAAAGACGACGTGCATGTCGGCTTTAACCCCATTTATGAGTACGCGGCACTGCCAGACCAAGCGCGCATCGCTGCAGCGCTAGAACGTTTGCTCTCAACCACGCTTGAAGCCTCGCTGAAACTCGACGCGTCATCGGCACCAACACCTATTGAAGACTCTATGATTGCTGATTCCAACCATCCTCTGAGCGCGACTAAAATGATCACCGTCCCGATACTCGGTGAAGGCATACGAGTGGCACGTGTCGTTTCGATATTGAGACATGCGGGGGATCAGGTGAAGGCCGATGATCCGCTTTGCGAGGTGGAAACCGATAAGGCGGTCTTCCCGATTGAATGCGATGAGGATGGCGTTCTTGGCGAGTGGCAAATCGCCGAAGATGATCAAGTGGCAGTGGGTCAGGAGCTAGTCGCACTGACTCTGTCGGGCGCAGTCGCTGAGGCTGCTACCACGAAACGAGCGCTCGCGGCATCTGAGCCTGTGGCTTATGATACGCTAGAGAAAACTGCGGGTCTTTCGCTCGAAGTGATCAAGTCTTTGCAGGGAATCATTCCTGCGACGATTGAGATGAATTGTCGCTGGGAGAAGGTTCGCGATGCACGTTTACGTAGTAAGAAAACCAGCGGAGGTACTCTTTCGACAGCGACCATGACGGCATGGGCAGTCGCCCAGGCAATGCGTAAGCATGAACGCTTCGCGTCAGTCATCCGTGGTGAAGAACTGGTCTATGATCCAGATCGTTTTGACCTAGGCATGGCAGTGGCACTTCCTGAGGATGCGTTGGAGACTGCAGTCGTTAAGCAAGTCAACGCCATGGAGTGGGCGGAGTTCTCAGATGTATTCAATGATTCACTACGTCGTACGCGTCATGGTGAGGTCGATTCGAAGAATCGCGTGTCCCTTTCGATTTCAAGCATGGGCGCTTACGATGTTCGTTCGGCGATCCCGGTTGTAGTGCCACCCTCGGTTGCGACAATTTTTATCGGCGCGCCTTATACGTTGCCCGATCCGCAGTCAAAAGATGGAGCTACAATCGAGGTCGCCTCACTAGTCCTGACCTTTGACCATCGATGGATCAACGGCGTCGGCGCAGCGGCATTCTTATCCGATGTGCGCAAGGGCATTGAGCGTTTCGATCTGGTCTAGGGCAGCTTGGCCCTAAGCTCGTCACATCTTTGATAATTTATTATGATTGAGGGAATTACAGCCGGAATCATTTTATCACTCGCCCTGTTTCCAGGGACGGTTTGGTTGGCCAAGGTCGGTGTCGTTGGTACGAAGCGTCAGGTGTTCGCTGTGGGACTGGCGTTTGCTTTGTCGCAGATGGCTTGGCTGTCTGTTGCTATTCCAGGCTTAATGATGATGTCGAAGCACCTCTCTTTTGTACGCTTTGGAATGCATTTGTTTGCCGTATTTGTATTAGGCTACATGGCGATTAAGTTTTTTCGCACGCGTCGCGTCGCGGTGTTAGATGATGCGGGGGAATTGCCTACCGCGCGGGTGTTGTTTCGTACTTCCTTTAATCGCTCCTTGGCGATGCCGATGCGCCTGCCGATGGCAATGGCGGTGCTGCTGGCGACGGGGGTGTATGTGAATCATCCACCGAGTTGGCAGGTCGTGCCATCTGTTATGCTTGGTGCGTTGCTCGGTGTTGGTTGGTGGTGGGGGCAGTTTACTTTTTTATCAGCATTTTTTGCGAAACGAGTGCCTGAGCGTATTACCATAAAGTCACTCAATAAAATTCGGCCTTTCTGCACGGTTCTTTTTTGCCTTCTGAGCCTGATGGCAGTTTTGTTTGCTGCGTGAGCTGTGGTTCTCGTGCTGAGGAGGCTTAATTTTATACAATGCGTCTACATAACTTATTCTTATCACTTTGTCTGCTCGCTGTGGTGGCGACGCTTTCGGCACAGTCGAGTCGGCCAGGCATATGGCGGGTCGATTATTTGCCCGGATCGAGTCGCTTGTCATTGAAGTCGCTGCGCACACTGGTCGTGCCTGCTGAGACTGGAGCTGGGTTGTCGGCGGCAGTGGAAGACTTTCGCCACGTATTTGAGAGGCGCACGGGAGTGGCATTGGAGGTACAGACCGCAGGCTCGAATCGTCCTAAGTATGCGATTTATCTGGGTGATTCTGGCGGGATTCGCAGCCAGTTGCAGAATGATGCATTTATGATTCACCGCCAAGGCACTCGGGTGTTTGTCGCGGGTGATGGCGAGGGCGGGGTGTTGAATGGGGTGTATGCTCTGTGCCAACAGCTGCTTGGCGCCCGCTGGTATTGGGCTGGGGATTTGGGGCTGGAGTTGATCGGCTCGCCGCCTGACAAGTTCCCCGAAGGTCGCTGGCACGAAGAGCCTGCGTATGTGATGCGCAGCTTCTATCCGATGAATGGCGAGTTTGGCCGACGCAATCGGTTCGTGAGGCATTTTCAGTTTAATCATGCGTTGGCGCAGGTGTTTACTCCGGCGCTCTATGAGGCTGAGCCGGGGGTCTTCTCTGAAGTGTATGGCCGTCGCCGCAAGCCGAAGGGAAACGCCGGCTATGATCCACAGCCTGACTTTACCGAACCGCGCGCGGTTGAAGTCGCGGCTAAAGCGGCATTGGCGGCATTTACGAAGAATCCCGAAGCGCGGAGTTTTTCACTGTCGATCAATGATAATACATTATTCGACGACTCTGAGGCGACGCGCCGGGTGATTGAGCCTGTCGAGTATTTCCGCGGTCGACCGAATTACACCGATTTGGTGTTTGGTTTTATGAATCAAGTCGCGGAGCAGGTATTTGAACAGGGCGGGGCATGGACGACACCTGCGGGGGAACCGCGCTATTTGACGGCTTTGGCTTATTACTGGACGGAGCAGTCACCGTCGTTCCCGCTTCATCCCAGAGTGATGCCGGTGCTGACCTCGGATCGAGCGCAGTGGCATGACCCAGATTATCGGGCGCAGGATAAGGCCTTGATTCAGCGTTGGGCAGATTCGGGTGCGGAAAGGCTTGCGACTTGGGATTATTACTTCGGCGCACCGTATGTGTATCCTCGCCAATTCAATCAGTGGATTGCAGAGAGTCTGAGATATATGAATGCCAACAGGGTCTCCGTCTTTTTCTCTCAATTGCCTTCGTCGTGGGGCTTGGATGGGTGTAAGGCGTGGTTGGCAGCCGAGTTACTGTGGAATCCCGATCAAGATGCCGCCTTGCTGATAGATGAATATTATACGCATTTTTTCGGTGCGGCTGCAGTGCCAATGCGGGCTTTCTACGAGCAGGCTGAGGCGCATCGCAATGCGAATGAGGGCAAGGCGGAATGGATCAAGTTTTACCAAGACGAATTTGGCATCGAGCTATTTGATGCGGCTCGTCTCGGTGAGTTGCGCGAGTTGATCGAGTCGGGCAAGGCGCTTCTCGCCGACGATCCGCGTCGCTTGGCACGTATCGAGGTGGTGTCAGAGGCGTTTCGCTTGACGGAGTTATTTGCGCAGTATCATGCGAGCCGCGCTCGTTTGGTTGCGAATGGTTTGGATGTGTTGTCGGAGCGGAATGAGGGGATGCCGAGTGCGTTACCCAAGCAACTGAGCGATTTTATTGCTGTGCGCGCGGCCTTTGATACATTTAGCGAGCAGTTACTGGAAGATCCAATCCATGCTCGACTCAAGTCGTTTACGAAATCTGCAAAGTTCGATCCAGTTGCCTTTGCTTTGGCTGCGATGGCGCAGGCTGGAGTTGAGCTCTCGGCAAGCGATTATCTGGAGTATGCCGCTGTCGCTGAGGTTGCGCAGCAATGGGGGGCGGATGTCGGAGCGTTTCAGTCTATACTGGCTAATGTCGATTTGCTGCACGAGGCGACCGCGCTGAAGGCAAGGAACTTCCTCGGCCCAGATTTACCAAATGTGTCTGGGTGGAATCTTGATTTTCGTCCTGCCGAGCATTTAGCGGTCGGGCCCGTCAGTGCGAATCAGGGTATCCGCGTTACGGGTGCGGATGTGTTCTCAATCTTTCGAGATGTTGCCGTGGTTTCGGGGCAGCGCTACCTGTTGGATGCCAACATAGGCTATCAGATTAGTCCGGATAATCGTACGCAGGTGAGGCTGTCATGGAAGGACCAGAATGGCGAGGCTCTACAGCGAGAGACACTGTTCCGCTGTCCGACGGGAAGTTCGGATGGAGTGCGACGTGTTGTGTTACCAATCCGCGCACCAGAGCAAGCGACTTCGATGCGGGTACGTTTCTTTATTTCGCGGCAATACGAGGGAGACTTTTTAGAGCTTCACCGCGCGGACTTCGGTTTAATCGCGAAGTAGTCGAATCGGGCGGTTAAATCTTGCGGGCAACCCAGAGGATTGGTGGCACACGTTTGCCGGTGACGATGGGCTCGTGGCTTTCCACTGTCCAGCCCCGCTCTTGGACTGTCTGCATCCAGTCCGCGACTTGATTGGCTTCAGTCTGGCCGCCGTCGTGGCCTCGATAAGCGGTGACGAGTAGCAGACCACCTGGTTTGAGCAGTTCGCTGGCAGCGCGCAATCCGCCGAGAGTCGATTTGGGCTCCGTCTGAATGCTTTTGTCGCTGCCCGGGAGGTAGCCGAGGTTAAATGTGATCGCACTCATTGTCTGCGCGTAGTTTGAGCATAGCGAGTTAAGCGCTTGCGCATGGTCAGCAACGAGCAGCTCGACTTGAGCGAGGCAGCCGGCCGCTGCAAGCCGTGTGCGTGTGGCGTCGATCGCAGAGACCTGAATGTCGATGGCGATGACATGGCCTTCGGGGCCGACTAGTGTAGCCATCACTGTGCTGTCGTAGCCGTTGCCAGCAGTGGCATCGAGCGCGTGGTCGCCTGGCTTGAGGTGTGCGCCCAAGTAATCGTGGACAATGTCAGTGATTTGCATCGGTCTGGGGCGGGTTAGCGACTGTTTCGACGAAGCGCGCAATGTCGATTTCGGGATCGAGTGGTTGGCCGCTGAGTAGGTGTGCTAAGAATTGGCGGATCAATTCGGGGGCGAGTGAGGCGCCCTTGGAGCCGAGCCCATTGAAAATGTGCAGTCCGGCTTCGGTGGGATGGTTGCCTATGAAGGGGCGGATATCTTTGGTGGAGGGGCGCAGACCGGCATGGTGCTGTTTAACCGTGAGCGCGTGTTGTGGGGCGATAAAGGATCGCGCGGCATCGAGCAGTTCGCGCGCGCCGGCTGCAGTTGGCTCGGGGGTCGCGTCGTTGCTGTCAAAAGTCGCGCCGAGGCGAAAGGTATGATCGCCGTAGGGTAGTAGCCACTTGCGATGGTGGTAGATCGCGCGCGGCAGATTGAGTGTCGGGCACTCGAGTATCAAGGTCTCGCCTTTAGCGGGGGTGAGCGGTAACCAGTTGAACCATGGATTGTCCTGCATGCCGACGCCTTCGCTAAAGATAACATGATCCGCTTCGAGGTCGTGGTAGCTCCATTGCGAGTCCTGTCGAGTTAAGTTGGCGTGGCTGAAGGTCTCGTCGCGGAAGATGCCTGCTTGGGCGAAATGCTCACGCAAAGTTTGCAGCAGAAGCGGCAACCGAACGTAGGCGGCTTGTTTGATCTGAAAGCTGCCGTGTGTATCTTCAAATGAATCGGGTCCGTCGCCCTTGTCGATAGGGTCGCCAAGTACATTTGCATAGCGCGGGTTGCGCATACGCCTGCCTAATCGCTTAACGTCGGAACTATTTTGGCAATAGCGGACGAGGGGAATTGGGTGGTATAGTTCGACCTCGAACTGTTGCTCCAGTTCACGGTAAGTGGCAGCAGCATGTGAAATCAGCATATCGAAGCCCCAACTCTTGGTCATCCAGCGACCGGTGACGGGATTGATGATGCCGCCCGCGACTTGCGAGGCATTGGGCAGTACGGTGCTGCCGATGAGCGTCACGTGTTGCCCGGCTTGCTCCAATCGCCATGCGAGTAGGCAACCCGCGAGGCCCGCGCCGACCACAATATGTTTTTTGATGCTCATGACTGTCCTCTTACAAAGCGTATATACTGAAAACCTGGAAAGCTAAAAAGCAGGGCGGTGCTATTTCTGTCTGATTTCTTGCTAACCATGCTCAAATCGATAATAGTTCGTGAGTGAATATTTTTCATCGTATCCGTGCGTGTCGTTGGGGCATCCGGGAGCGTCGTTTGCCTGAGGAGAGCACGCGGGCGCAGCGGGGCACCTTTGGCGAAGACCTCGCGGCGGATCATTGTCGACGTGTGCTTGGTTATCGCGAAATAGCTCGCAACTGGCGCTATAAGCGAGATGAAATCGACCTGATCTGTCAGGATGGCGAGGTTTTGGTCTTTGTTGAAGTGCGCGCGCGCGCGGAATCGGCACTAGTTTCGGGTTTTTATTCCGTGGATCGTCACAAAAAAGATGTTTTGCGGCGCGGTTGTGGTAACTATTTGAAGCAGTTGAAAAAACCACCAAAGCACTTCCGCTTTGACATTATAGACGTCTCAATTTGCAAAGGTGGGAGTGGAATGTTGCAACATTACCCAAATGTGCCTCTTTTTCATAAACATTTTTCAGTCCAACGCCAACAGTCATGACGAACGAAACAGACGAATCTAGACACCCTTTTCTAAAAGGCTTGAGCAAGCATCGAGGCGCACCGCCGACGGTGGTGGTTATTTTTGGTGCCTCCGGCGACTTGACAGCGCGTAAGTTAGTGCCTGCTATTTTCAATCTTGGGGTGGATAATTTGCTGCCTGGGCAGTTTCACCTAATTGGTTTCGGACGTAAGCTGATCGAGGCAGATCAGTTTCGTGAGATTATGGATGAGGCGATCGATGAGCATTCACGTCGTCCTCTTAACAAAGAAATATGGGAGCGTGTACGCCAAAAAATGACGTATCATGTGGGTGGATACGATGATGGAGAAGCCTTTGCTTCGCTTGCTAAAAAGATTGATAAGATCGAGGCTGAGCTTGGCCGGGATGTGCAGCGTCTGTTCTATATTTCGACGCCACCGAGCGTATTTCAACCGATTGTAGAGAACCTCGGCAGTAGTGGCATGGCGCAGGCGCATGTCGGCACGAAGTTGGCCTCGAAGGTGATCATCGAGAAACCGTTTGGCCGAGATCTTGCTTCGGCGCGGGCGTTAAATGCCACGCTCAATAGTGTATTTGAAGAGCCGCAGATCTATCGAATTGACCACTATCTTGGCAAAGAGACGGTGCAGGATCTGTTAGTGCAGCGTTTTGCCAATTCGATTTTCGAACCGATGTGGAATCGTGAGCATGTCGATTGCGTGCAGATTACAGTCGCAGAGAGTCTTGGTGTCGGCACACGTGGCGGTTATTACGATACCAGTGGTGCGCTGCGCGATATGATTCAGAACCATACGATGCAACTCGTCGCTCTGACGGCGATGGAGCCACCAGTTTCGCTCGACCCAGAGTCGATTCGTGACGAGAAGGTAAAAGTGTTGAAGGCGATTCAGCCGCTGGAGCTGAAGGTCGATGGTGGTGATGTTGTTCGTGGGCGCTACACTGCAGGTTTGGTCAATGGTGAGCCGGTCGACGGCTACACTGATGCACCAGGTATTCCGGCAGATTCATCCACAGAGACTTACGCAGCATTGCGCCTGTCGATCAACAATTGGCGCTGGCAGGGTGTGCCGTTCTATATTCGTTCGGGCAAGCGCATGCCGCGGCGTGCGAGTGAGATTGCGATTCAGTTTAAGCGTCCTCCGGGCATTCTTTTTTCGGAGGGTAAGAAGTTCGACGTGGCGCAGAACACAATGGTGATTCGTATCCAACCAGACGAAGGGGTTACTTTGATCATGAATTCGAAGGTTCCGGGCCTGGAAACGCGCACGCAGCCAGTGAAGATGCACTTCCGTTATGCGACGACTTTTGGCTCTAATACCCCTGAAGCGTACGAGCGTTTGATTCTCGATGCAATGATCGACGATAGCACACTTTTCATTCGTGGCGATGAGACGGAAGCGTCTTGGAAGTTGGTGACGCCCATTCTAGAGCATTGGGAAAAGTGCGGCCAAAGTGGGATCGCGGAGTATGCGTCAGGTTCATGGGGTCCTGCTGAGAGCGAACGCTTGCTTCAAGAAAAAGGCCACCAATGGCGCCGCTCGGGGTCGTAGCCTTTAAAGTAAGAACTGACTTTCAGCGTTCAAAACATTTCATTATGGCCGAATTAATTAATGCCCTTCCAGGGGTGGAACTTCCTGTTAGCGAGGTGACCAATAGGCTCGCTTCGATGTGGGATTCCGAGCCCTCGACTGCGCATCTGGAGTCGCGAGCGTCGCAGATGAATGTGGTGCTGCACTTTGGCCTAGAAGTAACGGCAGAAGAGGCGCGTGAGCGCTTCGATGCACTGATTCGTTTCGCGCAGCGCTATCCAAGCCGAATCATTGTGCTATGCCCGACGCGTGCGAATCTAGAGGGTGGGATGGAGAGTAAGCTTTTTAGCCAATGCTATATTGGTGATTCGCACCGCGAGATGTGCTGCTGTGAAGCCTTGATGCTGCGCTATAAGTCGGAAGATTTCGGATATTTGGCGAATCAAGTGTCGATCTGGTTGGAGGGCGATTTACCGACGTATCACTGGTTTAGCGGGGTTCCGGCGAAGCGGGTGGAGACTTATTTTGATAACTTGCTGCTGGGCGTGCGTCGTTGCGTTTACGATAGCTCGGTGGAATTGGAGGATTTATCGAAACTGAATTGGCCAGATCCAAGCCGTGTAGGCGATTTGGCTAAGGCGCGGTTACTACCAGCTCGGCAGGCGATCGGCCAGTTTATGAGTGGCTATTCGGCCGAGAGCCTGTGCGATGGCCTGCAGGCGGTCCGTGTGCGACACTGTGCATCGATGCCCGGCGAAGGTCGTGGCCTGCTGGAATGGGTGCAGTCATGTTTCACTGATTGCGATGACAGCAAGTCGGGCTTAACGCCCAGCACGGAATTCTCACTGATCGAATCAGAGTCGTCCGACGTGAGTGCGTTAGAACTAGAATTTGTTTACAACGACGAGCGCTACTTGAGATGTCGCAAATTCAAGAATGGCTCGCGTGGCGAAATCCACGCTTCGTTAGGGAAAGGCGAAACGGAGGTCTACACTCAAGTGAAGCCAATGGCGACTGAGCAAGCGCTGGCCGAAGCGTTTTTCTTTTAAGTCGACGATTCGTTGCGCGACTTAGCACGACTTATTTGTCCAACTCGTCGAGGGCTGCGAGCACATCGTCAGCCTGATTTGCGGCCGAAGCTTTCAGATCGAGCCAGACTAGTTTGCCGTTTTTGAAGATGTAGGCTTGGCGACTCCAACGGCTCTTATCAAATGCGGTACTCACCACTTTGTCGGTGTCGGCAATCAGCGTGAAGGGAAGCTGGTGCTTGTTACGAAACGCCGCTTGTGTTTTGGCGGTATCTGCGGAAATGCCGAATATGGTGACGCCTCGTTGTTGTAGCAACTCCCATGAATCGCGTAGACTGCAGGCTTGCTTGGTGCACCCAGGGGTCATCGCCTTGGGGTAGAAAAAGACGACGGTGGTGCCAGTGTTGAATGCAGCCCCGAGATCGATCGTGTTACCAGTATGATCGATGGCAGAAATTTGTGGTGCATCACTGCCGACTTCAAGTCCAGCGGAGAGCATGTTGGCGAATAGAGAAAAAATCATGAGCGGGATAATGAGAAGTTTCATACAGGATCAATCGTATTGCAGCCGGTCGCCTTACAGCCGAATCAATAAAATTCCCGATTAAGACTTTTTATGCTTTACCGACCACACAGTAGAGACGCGTGTCACGTCGGCCAACTTTTGAGTGGTGCGCTCCAAGCGACTGGCGAGTGTCTTGAAGATTTTGATGGCGATCTCAGGGTGTTCTCGAATCACGTTTTCCATGTCGCCAACGTCATATTTTATGACGGTGGTCGGAGTGCGTGCTTTGACGGTGCAGGTCCGGGGCTTACCGAGAATGTCGCCCATCTCGCCAAAAATCGTGCCAGGATACATTAGAACGTTGAGCATGATATCGTCTTTGTAGACTTCGACCGCACCTTTTTCTAAAACATAAAAGCCCGTGCTCTCAGAGCCTTGTTTGATGATGCTTGCACCTGGACGGTATTCTTCAACTTTTTGCACTTGTCTAGTTAAATCAGATACGACTCGTTAAGCAAGCACTTGATTTACCTAGTTCAGTATCAATGCGAATCTATGAATTGATCGTCCCTGCCTAACTATTTGTCTTGATCAGAATTTATTCGGTATTTTGAGGCTGACCGAGCGCGGTTTCTTTAGGAGCATTGTCGACCAGTTCGGCTTTCGCGCTGTTGATAGCGTGCTTAATTTCATTGAGCTTCGTGCCGCTTAGTCCGCTTGGCTTCTCCTCGCTGTTTGCGATCAACTCATAGCGTTTGCCAGCACCATCGCCCCGCACCGAAAGCGCAACCGAGAGCACTTTGTCGAGGTGAGCTTTGGCATCTGCGTTAATATACCAAAGCTGGCGGTGAATCGCGCCAGCGGCGATCCCGTGATCGATGATTGCCGCCCATTGGGCTTTCGTCGGCTCATCCATGCTAGAATTACCAGAGATGTAAATGCCCAGTGGAAGCTGTAGTTCGCTGGCAATCGCATGGGCACGCATGTTGCTTGCGCCGTAGCGAGCGCCAGATTCGAAGATCGCAATCGCACCGAACACCAGTGCCAGAAGTAGTAGTAGATTTTTTAATTTATCCATTAAAAGGGCGGGGATGGTTACCGATTCATTCAACCTCACGCAGCTGAATCGTGTCGATTATCTTTTTGCCCGCAATCACATTGGTAATGACGACCATCGACGCGCCCTTTTTTACCCACTTGCGCGCCTCTAGGGCCTTAAAGGCATTTTGAATGGTGCGCTCTGGATCGATGCTGTCGAATTCCATAAAAAATGGCTCAATGCCGCGCATGATCAACAGTTGGCTAAAAACATCGTTGTTATCGGTAAATGCGTAAACAGGAACGTTCGGTCGAAGTGATGAGAGCTTTTGCGCAAGCAAGCCGCGGCGCGTGAAAACTACGATCCCGGCGTCCTCGAGCTCGGAGGCAAGAGATACTGAGGAGCGCAGCATTTTCGACTTCGGCAGTTTGAGTACAAGGTCTTCGCGTAGCACGGGGCCGTCTTCACTTTCCATGCGCTTGGCGATACGATTGATCGTCTCAACGCACTCCACTGGATATTTGCCGATCGTGGTCTCGCCCGAAAGCATAACACAATCTGCTTCTTCGCGAATCGCATTGGCAACGTCAGTGACCTCAGCACGCGTCGGGATCGGTGAATCGATCATCGATTCGAGCATGTGCGTCGCGACAATCACCGGTGTCGTATTTTGAATACAAGCGCTGATGGCGCGTGACTGAATGAGGGGCAGGTCTTCAAAGGGGCACTCGACACCAAGATCGCCACGGGCGATCATCAAGCCGTCGGAGGCTTTGATGATGTCTTCGAGGTTTCGAATCGCCTGTTGGTCTTCGATTTTCGCAATGACTTTGGCCGGCGAGCCCTTGTTAGACAGATAGCGGTGAAAGACGTCGAGGTCGTCTGGTTCGCGCACGAATGACAGCGCGAAGAATTCGACGCCTTCTTCGACGCCAACATCGACATCGCCTTCGTCCTTTTTGGTCAGTGCGGGTAGGTTGACGTGTACGCCGGGCAAATTGATGTGGCGACGATTGCCGAGCGGACCAGGGATGATGACCTCGCAGCGGACGTATCGATCTTCTTTAATTTCAAGCACAAGGAGGCGCATGAGGCCACTGTCAACGAGTACGGTGTCGCCGACCTTAATGTCTTTAGAGAAGCCTGGGTAGTTGAGGTCGACTCGACGCAGGCCGTCTTCGCCGAGGCTGCCAATGCCTTGCCCGAACGTGAAGTTGATGTTTTCGCCTTTTTCCAGTTCGAAAGTCTCGGGTACATCGCCAGTGCGGATTTCCGGCCCCTTGACGTCCATCATGATCGCGATATGTCGATCGACGCGCTTACATACGGTGCGCACTCGACGGATGATTTCGCGGGTCCATGCATGGTCCGCATGTGCCATGTTGATGCGGCAGATGTCAACACCTGCCTGAATGAGCCGTTCTAGGGTCGCTTCGTCTTGTGTGACTGGTCCGACGGTGAAAATGATTTTTGTTTTACGATAGGGATTTTCCATGCGATTAGGGAATCTATTAATGGTTTTTAGGATTTCGCAGCGAGGGCAGCGTCGATTTTAGGATCGACCACGTTGATGGTGAAGGAGCTAGTGCCGCCAGTGAGGGGTGCAAACTTATTTTGTACCAGTTCCACGGTATTACAGTCTTTACTGAGGTGGGCGAGGTAGACTTCGCGCACCTCGGAACTGCCGTTTAAAGCGCTTAAAGCCTCGAGGCAGGCGTCGTTGGAGAGGTGGCCGTGGCGACCTCGAATGCGCTGCTTGAGGGACCAGGGACGGCGAGTGTCACTATCTAGTAACACTTTATCGTAATTAGCCTCTAGGACTAGGATTTGCACGGATTTAATGTGTTGTTTGATATGCTCGGGTATATGTCCCAGGTCGGTGACCCATGCTAGGCTTTGAGGCGGCGAGATGAGGTCATCCACCTCGCCCCAGTGGAACGTGAAGCCGACAGGGTCGTAGGCATCATGCGGCACTGAGAAGGAGCGCACCTCAATGTCACGAAATTTAAAGCCAGTACCGGTCTGAAAGACCTGCCAGTTGACTTTTTTGACGAGTTTGCCCTGCACCGCGTCGGCGGTATCGCGATTGGCAAAGACAGGCAGGTCGGTGCGTTTGGAGAGGCCGCGTACCCCTTGCGCGTGGTCGTTGTGCTCGTGCGTCAGGAACACCGCATCGATGGAATCGATCGATTCACCGACTGTTTCGAGCATGAGTCCGATCCGCTTGCCGGAAAAGCCGGCATCAATCAGGATTTTGCTGTTGCCGGTGCGTAGCAGAGCACAATTACCGCTGCTGCTGGAACCTAAAATCTTAAAATCGGACGACATAAGCGTAGATACTTAGCTCGCTTGGCAAGTTCGGCAACGCCTTTTTCCGAACTTGCCAAGTCGGGCAATACTGCTTTACCTCCTCCGCTCCTACAAAGAGTGGCGCGAGCTTGCGGCTTCAGTCATTCTTAGGCAGCTTGTTATGAGAATATCGGTGGCAAGCCTACCGACGAGCCATCAAAGCATGAAAAATAAAAAAAGCATTCCAGCACAGGACCAACTGACCGCCGCGGCGAAGCCAGTGAAATCCTATGACCAGAATTTCGTCCTTACCGATGAATATCGCTCCAGCCTGCCTGATATGCAGAACGCGGACGCGCAGCAGATATTCGGAGCAAATGTGCCCATCCTTAAGGTTGGCATTTCAAACTTCAGGCTCCCGTTGCGTTACATTACGCCGACTTCTGATACCCAGACACTCGAAACCTCGATCACTGGTACGGTCTCTTTGGAGGCAAACCAGAAGGGGATCAACATGTCGCGCATCATGCGTGTGTTTTACGCTTTTCAGGATCGTATTTTTACCCCCGACCTTCTGCATGAGATTTTACTTGAGTATAAGGCTGAGGTCATCGCGCATCGCGCGCAGCTGAAGCTCGATTTCGAATACCCAATCCTCAAGCCTAGCCTGCGCAGTGGCCTCGAAGGCTGGCAGTATTACACATGCGCATTTGAAGGTAAAATCGACGAGCTCAACCGTTTCCGTAAGTACATTCACTTTGACTTTATTTATTCGTCTGCTTGCCCGTGCTCATCTGAGCTTTCGGAGCATGCGCGTGAGAGTCGTAATGTATTTGGCATCCCGCATTCGCAGCGTAGCACTGCGCGCGTGAGCGTCGAGGTCGCCGAGGAGGCGCATGTATCGATCGAAGAGATTCAGCAGATTTGCCTCGAAGCCCTCAAGACCGAGACGCAAGTGATGGTCAAGCGCGAGGACGAACAAGCATTTGCCGAGATGAATGGGGCCTTTACCAAATTTGTCGAAGATGCTGCACGTCTGCTCTATGAGCAACTCGACGCAGAGCCGCGTATTGTTGACTTTCAAGTCGCCTGTGCGCATCTCGAATCGCTGCATTCGCACGATGCGGTTGCTGTGATCAACAAAGGTGTCCCCGGTGGCTTTACTGGACACTTTGAAGATTTCAAGGGCTTGATTCGCTAGGCGCTCGCGTGGTATTAAGCGATGGGGTAGAGCAGCCGAACTTTAGTTGCTTTTTTATGCTTCACAGGTGGAACTTTAGTCGCAACTTGCGCTCATTATGGTTCTTAATTATCTGACCGCTTCCCTTACAGAACTAGCCGTGCAAAAATCCGAATTATTTGATGTCGTTAATGCCGAGGACACTGTCCTTCGCGTCGCGGAGCGTGCCGTTGTTCATCGCGAACAGCTAATGCACCGTGCGGTGCATGTTTTCGTTTTTAATGCTGCGGGGCAGCTGTATCTACAGCGCCGCTCGCTGAGCAAAGATTCGGCGCCTGGTAAATGGGTCAGTTCTTGTTCGGGTCACGTTGATAGTGGCGAGGATTACGATGCTGCGGCGCCGCGTGAGCTGGCTGAAGAGATCGGCTTAACCCAGCCCATCGGGCTAGAGCGCATTTTTAAGGTGTCTCCTTGTAAGCAAACTGGGCAGGAGTTTGTCTGGGTATATCGTTGCAGCGCAGAGGGCCCGTTTATTCTCGATCCCGAAGAGGTGAGCGATGGTAAATGGATCGACCTCGATGAGTTGAATGCATGGATCGAACAGCGCCCTCGCGATTTCGCTTGGTCGTTCACCTATTTGTGGGAGAAATACGCTGCGTTATAGTTGGTGAGTTGACTCATTAATCTGGTTTGCCGATTCCAGCAATAGATGCCCGCCGATGCGAATTGAGCCTTTTCGAGCCGGAGGTGTTAGAATTAGCAGGCTGCGGCTGCCAGAAGTGATCCGAATGTTGTTCTTGTAGAGTAGATAGTATCGATGGTGGTCTTTTGCGGCGATGGAAATGTCGAGCGGCGCCGGGCTTTCCTGATTGTATGCTTGGCTAATCCCTCCGTGCGCTAAGGCAATCTGTGCAGTGCCGACCTTTCCAAATAGATTAATCCCTGCGATGTTGACTAGGCGAAGACTACCTTGGGGGAAGTTGTGTTGTGAATCGTCGATCGCATAAGCGTTAATCATGTCTTTTGTGCGATCGCTATCAGATGTGAGGAGCAGCAGCAGCGGAACGTTGGTTGGTTCGATCCGAATTCGCCCGACTAATGTTGGCGGCATTTCTTTAGCTGATGCAGTGTCTTTGCGGTAGATTCGAAGTGCGCCGTCCTCGCTTTGAATGGTAGCTTGGTAATGGTCTGAGCGGCTTTTTTTTCTGAACTCAAGTTTAGTTAAACTTTGGGGGGCATCTGCGTAATAGAGGTTTGCGGTATCCAATACTCGCAGCGCATAAGTCGAAAAAGTAACCGAGTACGAAGCTGGTTCCACTGCTGATGCTGTAATCACCCCAACTAAGGTCATCCAAATGTACGTGTTGAATTTCATTACCTAGGTACTGGTGGCGAATCATTGATTGGAGCAATCCATTGAATGTTGAGGATTTGAAATGACCGCCCGAACAGGCGATTGCTTTGCTCGTCAGGTAAGCGCTGTACCACTGCCTCGAGGTAAGCTTCGGATTGGGGTTCGCCATTACTTTCGTTCAGCGCAGCGCCGTAGGCGCGAATGCGGAATGTGTCCGAGCGAACAAAGGAAAAAGGACCTAAGGCATTCAGTAGCGTGGCTTGTGAGATGTGTGCGGGTGAGTGGGCAGGAATTAAGTCTGTGGCATTCTCTCGGTTGTTTAGGCTTGGGACGGCGTCGATCGCATCTTGCAGTAAGCCAGAATTGAGCCAGTCGGCCATACTGAGCGGTGGATGGCCGTTATTTTCGTAATACTTTTGTAGTTGCTGCACGATGGCAGTGCTTAGGGCTTCCACGTCGGCCTCGGTTAGCTCTCGGATCGACTGATAGAACGTTGGGTATTGCAGCGAATTGAGCCAATTGACGTTATCGATGCTGAAGGCATTGAGATAGCCATTGGTGTCTGCTCGCGAGACGAAATTGAAGCGTGAGTCGCTCGCTCTCTCGCTTAGATTATGGAGCATCGCGTGTGGCTGAGTGACGGTAATTCGATCAATCGCGGTTGCATGTGTACCCCATTCCGGCGCGTTAGAATCGTCAGCTTGTTCGTAGCGAAAATCGTATGTATTTTTCGGGAAGCTTTTGCTCGATAGCACACTCTTCCAGCTCTCTTTGGAGGTCGAATTTAGATTGAAGCCGTTCTCGATGAATAAGTGCTCGGCGGCATCCGGATCAATCAGTTGGGGGATCTCTACATGATGGGCAATCCGACCGTTAGCCAGAGGGATTGTGCCATCCCACTTTACGATTTTAGGATCAGGTAGAGTCGAGAAATAATAGCGATCATAATGGTCGTTTAGATCGCCGCCCCATAAGTTGCCAATCGAGTTGGCTGGATAATTTTTGTATTTAAGGCTCCTGAAAGCACCGAGGTCAGTGACTTCGCTAATCGGCGGATCAATAAAGCGCGCAATTCGGTCGCGTCGACCGGTGTAGCTGCCTGAGGTTTCGTAATGAAAGAAATGGTCGCCTTTGAAGCTTTCGCTAGGCTCAAATGTCGAGAGATCAGTATCTGCACCATTGACTCTAAAGTCGTAGGGTAGAATGAGATTGGAGTTCCAGGCCTCGTTTAAGTCCCAAGAATCAATATCTACACTGATAGAGCGGCTACGTATATCGTATTTGCTAAGCCAATTTGAAATATCTGCAATAGCTCCTGGTGCTTCTTGCTCGTCTAGCATACGATAACGGAATGCAAATGCGTAGCCAGGGACCTCAAGAGAATTGGCGTTCATGCCCCATGCACCTGTGCTGGAAGTTGGCACTCGTTTTAACCAAGAGGATCGGTTGTTAAAGCTATTGTAGTCATAATCGATGCTGAAGTCGGAGTAATTCTTTAATTCGATTGTTAGCATCTCTCGCTCCTGATTGCTGGCATTGATGCCCTGCAGTGTTATTTCGACAGGCGAGCTGTTGAAAGTGAATCTACCAGTATAGTTGTCGGATCGATTGCCGAGTATACTTCCCGACAAGACTTGCTGAATCGCGCCGCTGTTGTTGTCGCCGTGAGAATTGCTGATACTGCCCGAATCTAGAGGCAGACTTGTTCGAAAAACCATGCCGGGCCGCAAGATTTTAGGGCTGCAGTGATCACTCCATTTAATTCGGATATTTGGGATCGAGCCGATCACGGAACTTGCCGAATTATTATTGGTGATGTTGAAGTTGGGTAAATTCTCTATTTCGACTGCGATGTCTGAAAATCCTCGAGAATCAGGCATTTTTTCATCACCGATCATAATGGGAATGGTGTAGGGATTCCACAGTTCCAGGTACACTTTATATACCAGATAGAGTGAGCTATCGGTGGTCGAACTGTTCGCGGCGTTGCCGTCTTCAGAGGCAATACCTAAGCTGATTTGTAGTTCGCTAATGACTGGCAGCAAGTCGAAGTGGTTGGCTTTGGCTTCAGTGGTCGCAAGGGTATCTTCACCGAGTTGCATCCCAATAATCTCGTTGTTGGGATGAGCGGTAGGATCCCCCCTGAATTGCACCAACTGAATCACCCCTTTGGTGATTAGGTTGTTCGGTTCGTCGTAGAGCGTATCGAGCTGTTCCTGTTTCGCCGTGGCGAAGTCTAGTGTTTTGAGGAAGCTAAGATCTTTTTTTAAACCACCATTGCTCGGATCAGACAGCACAAACCGGTTTCGAAGGGTATGGTCGTGCCTAAATGTCGATTGAATGGTATCCCGATCGTTCTGTGACTTATTTGCGGTAAGTATCCCAATCTGGTCTTGGTAGACTACTTGATCCAGGAGCGCCTTCGTTGAGCTATCTAGGTCATTAATATCGAACAATAAATGGTAGTCGAAGTTCGGGTCATGCCGCGCGTGCAGCACCTTATTTGAGTTAAGGTTGTAGTCGAGGTAGCGATCGCCTTTAGGAAGTTCGTCGAGCGCTTTATGGAGCGCTTCATCGACGCTCGTTGCCGCCTTCATACCTTCATCAGAAATCCACCACGCATACTTTCCCTGGTCGAGTCCTTCCGCTTCCACGCGTGTCGGTAGAAAGTTATTTGACTGGTTCGGGAGATTACTTTGAAGCGCGAATCCGACTTCCATCGTGATAGAGGATTGAGCCGCAATGCTAGGATCGACAGCCAATCCCGAGACCAACCAAGTCGGCGTGGCGGCCGGGTCGGTGGTGTCCCACACGCCAGTCCAGAACCTCGCAGACGGCTCGAAATTACCGTCGCCGAGGATGTCGGCGCGAGCGCTCACGCGTTGGTCTGGGCCAGCGTGTTTCTGTAGCTGTCCGATCGCAAGCATGAGCGCAAGACGTGCGTTCTCACGTGCGTGCAACATTTGTAGACTGTTGCTTGCCGACCGAATTTCTACTTGCAAGACTGTCGTCATCGAGAGGATCAGCAATAGCACGAAGGCCATTAGTAATAGTGCGAGCACTAGTGCAAAGCCATGCAGATGATTTTTTTGTCTATTTTTAGTGCAGTGAGGTTTCATCGTAGCTCGCGATGAAATAGACGAATTTTTACCTAATTCGCGAGTATAAATAACGTTTTTTTAATTAAGTTATTAAATTTATTAAATTTGTGTGGATGATCCAGCCTAGTCGGTGGAGTTCGCGCATTGATTATTTTTTCTCGATAAAATCAAATGAGCATCCTTCTTGCTATCATCTGCAGTACTTAACAGATTGTCTTACACTTTTAGTAGTCATGGCTTCCATCTCAAATACACCCACTATTCTTGTCATCGATGATGACGATGATCTTCGATATTCTCTCAAGCGTGTTCTTTCGACGCGTACCTGCCACTTTATAGAGGCGGACAGCGGCGAAGCAGGCTTGCAGATGGCTGAGCAGCATGAACCGGACGTAATCCTGCTGGATAATCGTATGGGCGGCATGAGCGGGATTGAAGCCCTGCAGCATCTGCGTGGGGCAAACCCGAATGCGATGATTATTTTGATGACTGCCTATGGCACGACTCAGACTACCATTGAGGCAATGAAGTTCGGCGCGTTCGACTACATCATGAAGCCCTTTGACCCGAAAAAGATCCTGTCGCTGATCGATTCAGCTCTGGCGGCGTCGAGCGATCTTGACCGTGCGAACCAAGGCAAGCAGTCCGAGGGAGTCAGTGCGGAAGAGATCGAGGGGGGTATTATCGGCAGTTCGTCTGCGATGCAGGCAGTGTTTAAAATGATCGGTCAGGTCGCCGCCAGCGATGTGACGGTGATGGTCACGGGCGAGAGTGGCACGGGTAAGGAGTTGATCGCTCGTGCGATTTTTCAAAATAGTCTGCGCGCGCAGAAGCCTTACATCGCAGTGAATTGCGCAGCGATTCCAGATAATTTAATCGAGAGTGAACTGTTTGGCCACGAGAAGGGCTCGTTTACTGGAGCGACTACGCAGCGCATTGGTAAGTTTGAGCTTTGCGATGGTGGCACTATTTTTCTCGATGAGATCGGCGATATGGCGCTCGCTACGCAGACTAAGATTTTACGTGCCTTGCAGGAAGGTGAAATTCAGCGCGTCGGCAGCAGTGAGACCGTCAAGGTCGATGTGCGCCTACTCGCGGCCACCAACAAACCACTCGAAGCGATGGTCAAGGAAAAGACTTTCCGAGAAGATCTCTACTATCGCTTAAATGTGGTGCGTATCCAACTGCCACCCCTACGTGAGCGCCTGGAGGATGTGCCGCTGTTGGTCGATTTTGTGCTCAAGCGACTCGCTCTTGATAGCAAGGCGCGGACCAAGGCGATCTCACCTGAGGCGATGGCTGTGTTGTCAAAATACACTTGGCCAGGCAACGTCCGCGAGCTAGAGAATTTGATCTATCGCAGTGCGGTAATGGCGCAGAGTGATACGATTTTACTCAAAGATTTACCGCAGGAACTCCTCTCCGCAGTCGGAAGTGTCGATGCGCCTGCGTTAGCGCCGGCGGATGGTGAGATTATTTCAAATATCGATGACCGCGGCCAATCCGTCGGGTCGATCGAAGAGCCACATACTGAAGCGCCAGCGGCGGATGTGACGCTGAGCATGCCTTTCGGCGAGCCGTTTGCCGAAGTCTATAAGCAACTTCGTAAGGCGCATGGCACCAATATACTCGAACACGCCGAGCGCGAAATCATCAAGCGCACGCTCGAAGACGTGGGAGGCAAGCAAGTTAAAGCCGCTGAAATACTCGGTATAACGCGGGCTACGCTACGCAAGCGAATCGATCAATATGATCTTGGTAAGTAGCGAGGTTGCCTTGAGAGAAAGGTATCACAGCCGCAAAATGTAACAGTCAGATGTTGGTTCGAGCTCAACATCAAATTGCGAATCAGAGATGGTTGAAACGTTTGCGCTGCCGAGTGATCGACGATTCGCTCACGCCGCGGTGCTGCACTGTCTAAGGCTGCACGAAGATGTGTAACCGAGCTTCAGCTTTCATGCCGTCTGCGCCGCGTGCGTGGATCAGCACGGACTCGCGAATCTGCGTCTCAAAAGACTTCGGCAGGATGCGGAGGATCCGGTCGACGCGGCCATCTGGGTCGGACTCGGCCGTGATTGTCAGCGTCGATCGATCGTACTCAATGCTGGTGATCTCGCTTACATAGCGCTTGTCTAGCTTGATTCGAACGCGACGCTCGGACCTAGCTGTAGATGGATTCCAATAGACGATTTGCGGCTGAGCATCGACGAGCTTTGGCACTTGCACGATCATATGCAGCTTCGCCACCGGGTCGGTTTGATCATCCAGGAACACCTCAAGCTTGTTGTGGTTAAGCCCTTGGCGTTTACCCTTATTAAAGATGGCTGTGATGGTGGTAGATTCGCCGGGGTTGATTATTTTTTTATTCAAGATCGAGCTGGTACAGCCGCAACTGGTCCTGACTCGAGCGATACGCACCGTCTCGTCGCCTTTGTTGGTCACGACAAACTCGGTCTGAGCTTCTTCCTGATCCGGTTTGAGCTCGATCCGTGCCTCGGTTTGGTTCCACTCAAGCCTAGACGCGTTGGCTGCAGCTGGCAGCAAAAGTGCCAGCAGAGGAATGGTGAGGAAAGCTGCGGATAGATGCTTAAACATAATGAGTGATACAAATATTTGTGTGCGGATCAGGTGCAAGCGGGAAGCTTATTCTTATGAGCATGAATCCTTAATATTGTTCCGTCGGTCTTGCTTGAGTACCAAGATTACGGCGCCCAGTAGTAGTAGATTGCGCAGGATGAGCCAGCGGTAATCAGCGCTCGCATGGCCCGTCTCCGAGCCAAAGCAACCACAGCTGATGTCAAGTCCGCGCGCCCACGCGCTGAGATGCAGGGTGATGAAGAGTAGCAGCAAAAGCCCGATCAAGGCGCCGCTGGCACGTCGGATTGCTGGTACTAGGATCCCAATACCGAGCACGAGCTCTAGCCAAGGCAAGCATAGAGCGATCCAGTTCGAAAGCCCAGCGTCGATCACCCGAAAGGCGTCCACAGAGTGTGCGAATGCGACTGGATCTTCAATTTTCGGCAGGGCAGCCGTCACGAACACGCCCGCGAGTGCCAGGCGAGCGAGTAGCACGAAGAGGTGCCTGTTAGTTATCGCAGCCATGCGTCCCATCCTCCTTTCAGACTATAAATCTCAGCATCTGGTAACGCCTCGCGCAGATGCTCGGCAATTCGCTTGCTCGTGCCGCAGTGTTCACTGCCACAGTACACCACGATTGGGCGCGGTTGCGTCAGCCATGCGTCCATGAGCTCAATGATGCCGGTTTCCCAGTGGTCATCATCCAAATAAATCGCCGCAGGGATGTGTTCGTTGTGGTAATCAGCTTCACTGCGTACATCGATCCAAATGACTTGTAGTGCTCGTGCGTCGGCAGGTCGAATCTCGCCCGCGGCCAACGCGGACCCCTCCCATGGCAGGGGCGCGAGTCCGCTAAATAGCGAGAATGCAACGCCCAGTAGGGTGAGCGCGGCGATGAACAAAATCTCTCGGAAAAACCTAGCCATTCAAAGGTAGAGTAGCGCAACTGAGAGTGCGAGCAAGTCTTCTGAGCCAATCTGATCCAGTATTTATTGTTGCTGGGGAGTTACGCGCCAGTCCTGAGGAATGGGGTCGCATTTAGTGCATCAGTTCGTAAGGTATTGATCAAAATCTGCGCTGCCTTAATTTTATCTATTATGCTCGAACGGACTTTTGAACCTCTGCTCGCTTTCTTTGTAATGATCTTTCGCTACGAAGTGGGCACGGTGCAGTTTTATATTATGCTGGGAAGTACGCTGGTCGGCATATTGGTGGTGGCTCGGCACTTTGCTAGACTGTTCGGTAGCTCGAAAGGAATTTTCAGCGCTATGATAGCAGTTGCATTCCCGCTAGCCTTAGCGGCTGGAGGCTACGTGATGGTGGAGCACTATGCACTGTCGAAAGTTCAAGTAGATTGGGCGGTGAGTTATTTGCCATGGACTGTGTTTGCAGTCGTGGCGACACTCGTGGCATTATTGGCGTCGTCGAAGATCTGGGGTATTGGTCGAGGCGCGGCTGTGGTTGTTTTAGTGTTGGCCGGACTGGGTGGTGTGGCTGCTCAGTACGTGGGGGAGTTGGTGATTGATGTCGTGGATGCGGGGTATCAGCAGATCGAGAAGCGCGATGCAGGGATGCGGCGCCAAATCGAGCCCGCAAATTAGGCGGAGGTTTTAGTCGCTCGGACTTTGACAGCGTCTCGAAAGCGTAGAAGCATGCGCGTCAATTTATGACGCGCTTGTATCAGAAACCTAGAGATCACCAACGCTTGCCGATCAGCATAGTATTGGGCGTGGTGGTGGCGCTGTTGATCTTTTTATTGGTTCCGTTGACGCAAATGTGGCAAACGCCAGTGCCGCCGTCGGGCACGATCGAACCGCTCGTTTTGGCAATGCCTCCGCCTCCTCCTCCGCCAAGCGATCCGCCGCCGAAGCCAGAGCTGGAGACCCCGCCAGAGCTGGAGACGCCACCGCCGATGCCGAGCTTGGAGCAACTAGAGTTGAGCTTGAGCCCTGGGACTGGTGGCGATTTGACGATTAGCGATGGGCTGGATTTCAATTTTGAAGTCGAATCTGCGGAAGAGATCATGAGCCGCTATGGGTTTGATGATCTGGATCAAGTGCCGCATGTCATTCGGCGTGGTCGGATTCAATACCCAGTGCAGCTCCTGCGCCGCAGGGTGGAAGGCTACGTGAAGTTGCTGGTCTTTATCGATCCCAGCGGTCGGGTTGATGTACAGGAGGTATTAAGCTATTCGCATCAGGAGTTCGTCCAGCCGGCTAAGTCGGGCGCGTCGGCCACTCGCTTCTCTAAGCCGACTCGAAACGGCCAAGCGGTGAGCGCCAAATACTCATGGAGAATTGAGTTTTTGTTAAATAACTGAGGGTGGCTTCAGTCTGGACCAAAAAAGTGAATCGCCGCTGGCATTTTTAGGATTCTCTTCCGAGCCTTGGTCTAATCAGTGAATGCAGTGTGCGCCTTCAGTAATCGTTGATACATTTTTTCGTGGTGCATCAGACGCTTAGGTATGCATCAATGTGGTGATGATTAAAAAAGCGCGCGCAGCATATGTTCTTAAACGTTTGCAGGAGCTGTATCCGAATCCGCCGATTCCGCTGGATCATAAGGACCCATATACCTTACTGATCGCAGTGTTGCTCTCGGCGCAGTGCACCGATGTGCGGGTCAACCAAATCACACCGACACTGTTTGCGCGCGCGGATACGCCGGAGGCGATGCTGCAGGTGGCTGTGGAGGAGATTCGCGAGATCATTCGGCCTTGTGGACTGTCGCCGATGAAGTCGAAGGGCATCGCTGGTCTGTCGCGGATGTTGGTCGAGGATCATGGCGGTGTGGTGCCTGCTGATATGGCGATACTGGAGACTTTCCCGGGGGTGGGGCATAAAACTGCGTCGGTGGTGATGTCGCAGGCGTTCGGCGTGCCAGCATTCGCAGTCGATACGCATATTCATCGTCTGGCGCAGCGCTGGGGGTTTACTACTGGCAAGAGTGTGGTGCAGACCGAGCGTGATCTGAAGCGGCTGTTCCCTGAGGCGAGTTGGAATGCCTTGCACTTACAGATTATTTATTACGGTCGTGAGTATTGCTCGGCGCGCGGTTGCGATGGCACCATCTGCCCAATCTGTCAGACACTCTATCCAAACCGAAAACGAGCGACGAAGGTCCACAAGGCATAGTTTTCTATTAAGGCACTACTAGGGAGACTGCCTCTGCTTAAAGCTCAGCTGGGTGCTATCCGCAGGGTGGCAGGCACTGCCCTGTTGCAATGCGCTTCAGTGATTAATTGCCAAATAAGGAAATCGTTTCTTGCGGGCCAATATTAAAGGTCGATGTCTGAATCGTTGTTTCCAGCTCGGTGCTGTATGTCTGGGTGGACTCAAAGCCGGCGTTTTTAGTGGTGCCCAGCGAGGTGTAGTCCATCTCGAACTCTGAGACTTCGGCCGTGCCTGTCACTGCGGCCGTTGCTGGTTTGGCGAACAGTTGGCTGCTCACTGCGAGGCGATTTTCGATGGCTGGCGCGTCACTTTGTTCGACCAACTGATAAATGAAATAGGTGCCTTGTTCAAACGCGGATAGTGGGCTCCCGGCAGCCACGATGAGTGTGGCACTTAAATAAGCGACTGCGGTTTGTGTTAGGCGTAACATTTTTATTAATTAAGTTGTGAGTAATGCTGGATTTGTCGAGATTCATTTATCGCAATTAAGTGTGCCATTTTGGCGCTTCCTGTGGCTAGTTGTCCCACATTTGGCTGTTTTGAATCTGGCAGAACGTCCTTAATTAAAATCGTAAGCTAATGAATATTAGTATTTTATGAAAAATAATTGCTTGGTTCGTTAGTTGGAACGAGTTATGCAGGAGTGATAAGTATGAATATAGATTTTAACACATTTACCGAAAAATCCGCTTTTGCCGTGCAGGAGGCACAGAACCTTGCGCGTCGGCACGGGCAGCAGGAGATCGATGTTTGGCATCTCCTCCTCGCCTTAGTTCAACAGGAAGGTGGCATTGTGCCCAGCCTATTGGAGCGGCTGCAAATTACACCGGCGGCGGTGCAGCTCGCCACGCAACGCGAGATCGATAAGTTGCCGAAGGCTACAGGCAGCGTCAATGTCAGCCAGATCTATGTGTCGTCGGCGCTTCAGCAGGCGATTTCGCAGGCCGATAACGAGAAAACTATGCTCAAGGATGAGTTTGTCAGTACTGAGCACTTGTTCCTTGGCCTGTTGAGCGCCGAGTCCAGCAGTAAGCTCGGTCAGTTCTTTGAACAATTCACACTTGATCATAATAGAGTACTAGAAGTAATTAAAACGTTACGTAACGGTCAAACTATTACGAACCGTAATCCAGAGACTACCTTTGAGGCTTTGGAGAAATACGGCATCGATCTAGTTGAACAGGCGCGCAAGGGTAAAATGGACCCAGTGATTGGGCGTGATGAAGAGATCCGCCGAGTGATTCGCATTCTGTCGCGCAAGACCAAGAATAACCCCGTACTAATCGGGGAGCCTGGCGTCGGTAAGACTGCGATTGTCGAAGGCCTAGCCCAACGCATTGTGCGTGGCGATGTCTCCGAAGGACTCAAAGACAAGACCATCTTTGCCCTTGATATGGGTTCGCTGATCGCGGGTGCCAAATATCGTGGCGAATTTGAAGAGCGCCTTAAGGCCGTGTTAGCTGAGGTAAAGTCCAGCGAGGGGCGCATTCTGCTGTTTATTGACGAGCTGCATACGATCGTCGGTGCGGGAAAGTCTGAGGGGGCAATGGACGCGGGCAATATGCTCAAGCCGATGTTGGCGCGTGGCGAGTTGCACTGTATCGGTGCGACGACCCTGGATGAGTATCGACAATACATCGAAAAAGATGCCGCCCTCGAGCGCCGCTTCCAACCAGTGCAGGTGGATCAGCCCACTGTTGAAGACACCATTTCGATTCTCCGCGGCATTCGCGAACGCTTCGAACTGTTCCATGGCGTGCGCATTCAAGACAACGCGCTGGTGCAAGCCGCGGTACTCTCGCATCGTTATATCACCGACCGCTTCTTGCCCGATAAAGCGATCGACCTAGTCGACGAAGCCTGTGCGCTGATTCGTACCGAAATGGACAGCATGCCGCAGGAACTCGACGCGCTCACGCGCCGTGCGCTGCAACTAGAAATCGAAGAGGCCGCCTTAAAGAACGAGAAGGATGACGCTTCCAAGGCGCGTTTAACGGTACTCTCTAAGGAGCTCGCGAATGTGCGTGAAGAGGTGGGCGTATTCCGTGCGCAGTGGGACAACGAGAAGGGCGCCATTGATGAAATTCGCGCCGTACGCGAAGAGCTCGATGTCACTCGTATCGCCATGGAAAAAGCCGAGCGGGAATACGACCTCAATACCGTCGCCCAGCTGCGGCATGGCAAGATGCCAGAGCTGGAAGAAAAGCTACAAGCACTCGAAGCGGTTGAGGCCAAGGAAGGCGCACTCTTGAAGGAGGAAGTCTCGCAAGAAGAGATCGCCGACATTGTCTCGAAGTGGACTGGTGTGCCGGTGACGCGGCTGGTTGAGGGAGAGCGCGAGAAACTGCTCCGCCTCGACGAAGTCTTGCACGAAAGTGTGGTTGGCCAGGATGAAGCGGTCACGCTCGTTTCTGAAGCGATCCTGCGGGCCCGTGCCGGGATTAAAGATCCACGCAGGCCGATTGGCAGTTTTCTGTTCCTTGGGCCGACGGGCGTCGGCAAGACGGAGTTAGCCCGCACGCTCGCCTCGACGCTGTTTGACTCGGCCGACAATATCGTGCGCCTCGACATGTCCGAATACATGGAGAAGCATTCGGTGGCTCGATTGATTGGTGCGCCTCCGGGCTATGTCGGTTATGATGAAGGCGGTCAACTCACCGAAGCTGTGCGCCGCAAGCCTTATAGTGTTGTGCTGTTCGACGAAATCGAAAAGGCGCACCCGGATGTTTTCAACGTCTTACTGCAAGTGATGGACGACGGTCGTATTACTGATTCACAGGGGCATACCGTGGACTTTAAGAACACGGTAATCATTATGACTTCTAATGTCGGCAGCCGTTATTTAACCGAAGGTGTATCCGGAGATCAAATACCGGATACGGTACGCGATTCTGTGATGACAGAGTTGCGTCAAGGCTTCCGCCCTGAGTTCTTAAACCGAATCGACGACGTCATTTTGTTTAAGCCACTCACCCTTGAAGAGATCACTGAGATCGTCGACCTCTTGCTCGCGCAGCTCAATGCACGGCTTGCCGATCGGCAGATCGTGATCGAATTTGACCAAGCGGCCAGTGCTTGGATCGGTGAGAAAGGTTACGACCCCGTCTATGGTGCACGCCCTCTCAAGCGCTTTTTGCAGAAGCAGGTCGAGACGCGCCTAGCGCGCGGTATTCTCAGCGGCGATGTCGCCGAGCAGAGTACGGTGCGGTTCACACTCGATGGCGATGCGTTACTGATGCAGTAGTCACGTGTGTTATGCCCAGAACCCCCGTCTGTGACGACGTAGGCCAAGGGACTTGCGATGCTGTGTGGCCTCGATCGTGAGATCGGGGAGCGTTGCAGTTGTGGGCGTGTGCTCGTTGCAGAACCCCCGTCTGACGACGTAGGCCACGGGACTTGCCCTGCCAGCTTACCCGACCACACCGATGCTCTTCAACAGCGTCGAAATGTAGGGAATCAGTTGCTTCTTGCGGCTAACGATTCCCGCTAAATCGTAAATGTTGTTCTGGCCGTGCTGTGGATAGTTGATCTGGCCCTTGAGCTCATCACTGCCAGCCACCACGAGCAGTGAATCCTGGGTGTTAATATCGGTCACCAACAGGAAGCTGAAAAGTAGCCCCTCTTTTTTGCGGTAGGCTTCGAGCGCAAGGTCGAGGCTATCTTCGTGTTTCCAGAAATTAGCAAATCCAAGTTCTTCGATCTGAGAAACCGAGTAAGTGATGTCGCCATCGGAGTATCTCTTGCAGTCTGAGCTAACCACTTCTTCGGGTGCGTGATTGATGATCACCGAGCCAGATGAGAAAATCAGCCCCGCCAATTCTTCGGCGCTGATCCCAGCAATTGGCGAGAGCCAATCGAGCAGCTCACCTTCGAGGGGAGTCGTGGTTGGGCTATTGAGAAACAGGGTGTCGGAGATAATCCCAGACATCATAATGCCTGCCATCGCTGGTGTCGGTCTGAGCGAGCGCATGCGAAATAGGTCAGCGATAATTGAGCAGGTCGAGCCGACTGGCCGATTGATGAAAAGAATGGGCTGCTCAGTCGGGATGTTGCCGAGGCGGTGGTGGTCTAAGATTTCAGTGATTTGCACTTGATTCGCGCCGTTCACGGCTTGGCCGAGCTCATTGTGGTCCACCAGCGCGATGCGTGTGCGACTCGGGCGCAGAATGTCGCTCTTGGAGAACACGCCGAGTAGCTCCTTGTCCTCATTGGTCACCATGTACAGCGGATCATTGGTATTCGCGATCCGGCGCTTGACCGATTCGATCCGATCTTCGGCGTTGAAACACTTCACTGTGGTATCGACCAGTGAATCGATGTGTGTGGCGGTGCGGATGATCCAAGATGTCGAGGCAGAGTCATAAGGGCTGACGATCAGCGAAACGTTGCGCTCTTTGGCTCGCTCGATCATGTCGGCGTCGACCTCGAGACCACCGGTGATTACCAGCAGACGTACGCCGAGCTGTAAGCAGCGTTCCTGGATGTCCCAGCGGTCGCCGACGACGATGACGCTGGTGTTGGCGTTGGTGCCGTCCTCCTTATGATTGTTTTCGAAGGAGCGAATGTCCATGGCGCCGACGCGCACAAATAGTTCTTCGACTTCGTCAGAGCGATCCTGGTGCAGCACAGTGGCGCTGAGCGAGCGAATGATGGCGCCGATGCTGGTGTGCACGCGGCGCATCTTGCGTGGCTCACTTGGCTTAGGGATGAAGAACTCGCCCATCTGGAAAATGGAAATCAGGCCTTCGAGATGGCCGTTGTGATCGACCACGGGCAGGGCACGCACGTCATATTTATCGATCAACTCGAGTGCCTCGGCGCAGGTGCTGTCTTTGGTGACCGAGCGCACTTTCGAGTGCATGATGCTTTCCACGCGCGGTGTGACATCGCCAATAAAACGGGGCAGGGGCACGTCAAAGCGCTCTAGGATCGCGTCGATCCGCGCATTCGAATTACCGCAACGAGCCGCGGTGTATTCGGTTTCGCCGATTGCGTGTTTGTACGCTTCGTAGGCGATTGCAGAGCAAATCGCATCGGCATCGGGATTTTTGTGGCCTAGTATGAAAATCGGGTCGGACATTATGCTTGCCAACTAAGTTGTTAGTGGGGCGTTAAACAATCCCAAAATTACAAAGATAAACAAAGAAAAGTCCAATTTCAGATGATCTGATAATTTTCTCGGCAAAGTCGGGTCGTCTAAATGTTTCTGTTGTGTGGCGACGGTTGAATTGTTTGGGTTGCTGGTCTGCGGATTATGTCGGCGAAAATTCGCTGCTCAAGTTGTTGGCAAAGAAAAACCCGAGCTCCTGAGAGCTCGGGTTTTTTGATAAAGTAAAGAGGCGCTGTATTATTGTTTAGCTTCTAGCGCTTCGGCGGTGTCGCGAATCGCGTCCCCGTAGTTCTTTGTTAATTTACCCGTATCGCGGTTGACTAAACCCAGTTCAGTATCGTCGAGTTCATTATAGAATGTGACGTGTGCATCTAAGAATGCGATGTGCCCACCGCGACCCCATGGAGTGGAGTTATCCCATCTTCCATCGGTACTCAGTCCGCGAGTGAAGAGCAATGGCGTGGTGGTGGTGGGGTCATTGCCGCCGACTCCAATGATGAAGTCGTAGCTCACCGATGAGCTCGTGAACTCTGTGTCAGGAGTGTAAGTGCCGTCTGCCGCACGGAAGCCGACTGTCGGTGGATTTGGCTCGGTGGCAATGACGTCGGGGTCTACGCCAATGCGCCAAATCGAAGCATCATTTAGGTCGGTTTCGTCGCCGAGGAACTGAGCCACGCCCTGAACGGTTTTGGGATAACTTTTTGCCGCGAGGCGATTTTCGTTTAATACACGTGTGCGTCCGCCGGCCTGAGAGTAGGTGGCGTAGGCGAGTGCGATCGAGCGCATGTCCGAGGCGGATGTAGACTTGTTCGCCACTTCGCGGACTTTGCCGACCGCGGGAATAAGGATCGCGGCAAGGATACCGATAATCGCGATAACAGTCAGGAGTTCAATCAGGGTGAAGCCTGAACGTGGGGATTTTGTGTTTTTCATAGTTGTAATAAAATTGTGTGAAGGTGTGGCAGATTGAGTCTGTATAAGATATTCAACATGTGGAGTTCGTGGAATAAGTCCAACTCTTTTTGATACTGAATGTTGCAATGGCATTAGGATAAACCCCTCCCTGCAAATATTTGTAGTGACTGGCTTTGCGCCAGAATTACATCGGTGCTGCTTAGCAGGTGCGATTCCGTTGCCTCTGGGTAAGAAAAAGCAGCCCACGCGGACGAGGGCTGCTTGAAGAGTTGTTGCTGCGTCTATCGCCGCGAATAATGAGCTAGGCCGGGTACGGCAGCGGGTATTTCGCACTGAGGTCTTCAGCGATCTCGCGGGCTTCGGCGATGACGCCCTCGTCGCTCGGTGCGCTGAGCACCATGTCAACTGCTTCAGCGATGCGCAGCATGTCGGCCTCGACCATGCCGCGGCTGGTCACTGCCGGGGTGCCGAGGCGGATGCCGCTGGTCTGGAAGGGGCTGCGTGTTTCGCCAGGGACGGTGTTTTTATTGGCGGTGATGTTGGCGGCGTCCA
>Ga0209631_10000211_pt1 | contig 77406 bp, 75 predicted proteins | sample COG_08_FD_184752 | JGI IMG/M metagenome (GOLD analysis project Ga0209631, IMG submission 184752) | Pelagic Microbial community sample from North Sea - COGITO 998_met_08 (SPAdes) (version 2) | ecosystem: Environmental > Aquatic > Marine > Neritic zone/Coastal water | place: Helgoland, sampling... | reverse complement strand
ACGAGAGTGGAGGTATCCACCGAACATGAAAGGTCTAAAAGCAATTTTTAAACGTGAGCTAGGCTCATACTTTGACACTCCGGTCGCCTATGTCTTTATCGTTATCTTTTTAGTACTAAATGGAATATTCACTTTCTATGTCGGTGGTTTCTTCGAGCGTGGACAAGCTGATTTAGCCCCATTCTTTGAATTTCATCCGTGGCTATATATGTTCTTGATTCCTGCTGTTTCGATGCGACTATGGTCTGAAGAAAGAAAATCTGGAACTTTGGAGCTAATATTAACGTTACCTGTTTCGTTAACAGCAAGTGTAGTAGGTAAATTTTTAGCTGCTTGGGTTTTTACTGCCTTGGCACTGCTCGGTACCATTCCGATCTGGATAACCGTAAATTACCTAGGCGACCCTGATAATACCGTGATTGCAATTAGCTATGTAGGAAGCCTGCTGATGGCAGGAGGATTTCTTTCTATCGGGTCTTGTGTTTCTGCATTGACAAAAAATCAGGTAATTGCTTTCGTCATAAGCTTTATTATATGCCTAGCATTCAATCTTAGTGGATTTCCTATGGTTCTCGATGTTTTCAATGCATGGGCACCTCAATTCGTAGTAGAGGTAATCGGCTCTTTCAGCTTTCTCACACATTTTGATTCAATCCAAAAAGGTGTAATTGACATCAGAGATCTAATTTTCTTTGCAAGCTTAATTGGATTTTGGTTATTCGCTAATGTGTTAGCAATCGAGTTCAACAAAGGTGATTAATCGATAAAGACGCTTGTGAACACAATTTAAATGATGAAGAGCAGTGATATATGAATGGTAAATTAATTTCTTTGAGTGGTCTGATAGGGGCACTACTCCTATTCCTAAGCGTCAACATTATCAGCAACCAAACCTTGACTTCAGCACGCATAGATTTAACAGAGAATAATCTTTATACATTATCGCTTGGAACGAAAAACATACTTTCTCAATTAGAGGAACCCGTCACTTTAAAGCTCTATTTCTCTTCAAAACAACTTTCAGGCCTTCCGCAGTTACTCAACTACGGAAACCGGGTACGTGATCTCTTGGAGGAATATGAGGCAAATAGTGATGGGAAAATACGCTTCATAGTTATAAACCCTGCACCATTTTCGGAAGCGGAAGATGAAGCCGTAAGCTTTGGTATTCGCCAACTGCCTTTAAATGCTAACGGCAATATCGCATATCTGGGCCTCGTAGGTTCAAATACAGTCGATGATCGCAAAGTTATGGAGGTGCTTAGTCCAGAACAAGAAGATGGCCTCGAGTATGAGTTGACTAAAATGATTTATCAGCTCTCAAACCCTGAACAGAGAATAATAGGAGTGCTATCAAACTTATCAGTTTTTGCTCCACCAGCGGACCCTAGAACAGGACAAGCTCAGGGTACAGATTGGACGGCAATTACTTTATTAAAAGAATTCCATGAGGTACGTGAAATCTCATCTGCAGCTGAAGCTATCGATTCTCAAATCGATACTTTAGTTGTGATACATCCAAAAGATTTTAGCGAATTAACTCAATTTGCAATCGAACAATTCCTCCTTGCTGGTGGAAAAGCATTATTTTTTATCGACCCCCTTGCTGAGGAGGATAGGACTCCTCCCAACCCTGAAACACCAGGAGTGATGCCCCAATTGAGCTCGAATGCAGAAAACCTGCTTGCTAGCTGGGGTATCTCCCTGGACACCACGAAAGTAGTAGGTGATCCATCTACTGCTGTTCGCGTGAATTTCAACACATCTAGAGGTCCGCAAGAGGTTGAATACCTTCCTTGGATCCAGCTACAAGGTGACAGCTTGAATAGAGATGATTTCACTACAAATCAACTCAACTCGGTCAACTTCGGAACGGCAGGCTCGCTGAAAGTTAAAGAAAAGGATGGGCTCCAGTACACTACTTTAATCAAGGCTAGTAAGGGGTCTGGGTTAATAGATAGTGACGCTATAATATCCGCTACTGATCCATCTAGTCTTGCGGAGCAGTTTGTTGAAGATGAATTCCAGCACATCCTCGCTCTTAAAGTAACCGGAAAAATTAACTCAGCATTTTTACTAGATGAATCGGCTGCGGAAAAGACTAAAACGGCGGCTGCACTAAAAAAATCTTCTACCGAAACAACGATTATTGTAATTGCGGATACTGATGTTTTAGCAGACCGGTTTTGGGTAAGGTATGGTAGTTTCAGTGGTGTCAGAATGCCTGAAGCCTTTGGCAATAATGGTGATTTCTTAATTAATGCGATCGATACCTTAAGTGGTAACAACGATCTTATCAGCTTGAGGAGCCGAGGGACCTACACTCGTCCATTCAAAGTTGTTCAGAAAATACAACGGGAGGCGGAAGGTGAATTCCGTGAGAGAGAACAAGAACTGCTCCAAAAACTACAAACAGCGGAAGAAAATCTAGCACGCCTCCAAAGTCAGGATACTGATGGTGAGTTCATCTTAACTGAGGAACAGAAATCTGAAATAGAGGCCTTTAGAGAGGAACAGATAAAAACGCGAAAAGATCTTCGGAGCGTCCAACACGACTTGCAAGGTAGCATTGATAAACTCCACTCAACTTTAACTTTCCTAAATACGGCAATGGTTCCAATACTTCTGTCACTACTTGTCGCTTTTGCCAGCTATAGACGAACAAGAAAACGAGGGATTAGCTAAATCTGTCATGAAAAATAAAGCAATATTGTTTTTAGTCAGCACTTGCGTCCTGATAGGGTTCGCTTGGAAAATAAGTGAAGACAGAATACCTCAAACTGAACTGGCGCGAGCTTACTTCTACCCGGCACTATTAGATCAGTCGAATGATATTACTTCGGTGACAATAAACCAGAAAAAAAAATCTACAAGCCTTTCAAAACAACCATCAGAATGGGAAGTAACAAACAAAGACGGCTTCATCGCAAATAGCAGGCAAGTTAGGCAACTCATTTTGCAAATTGCGGATCTAAGAATTGTCGAGCCAAAAACCTCTTTGGTATCACACCACAAAAAGTTAGGCCTACAAGAGATTAAAACAAAAGGAGGGTCCGGCACACTTATCACCCTATCATCGAAAGACGGCAACTTAGTCTCTCTTATTGTTGGGAAAAAACCTGCAGGTACACTTAGCTCTCAGCATTACGTCAGACGAAGTGGAGAAGATGAAACTTGGTTGGTCCAAGGGAAGCTTGATGCTCCTGCTGATCCAATTAAGTGGATCGACTCTTCGATTATGAGTATAGACACTAAAAATATTGAAGAGGTCACGATTACTCGCCCCACAGAAACAGCAATCACCATTACAAAAAAAAATGCGAAGGAAGAATTTTTTTCACTGAACGAATTGCCAGATGGTTTTAGAACCAAGTCAGAAGCAACACTTTCGAGCATAGGAGCAATTCTGCTCAACTTGAGATTCAACGATGTTAGGTCGGCCAAGCTAGTTTCTAATCTTAAGGCATCACAAGAAACGACGATGCGTACCTTCGACCAGATCACTATCCGTATGGTGGATTATGAGATAGGTGAAAAACTATTTACAAAATTTACATTTGGGTTTCCTGATGGGCTACCAAAAGAAATTAATGCCAAGTTTGTAACGCTCGCTGAGAAAACCAGCCATTGGATATATCAAATACCTGGATATAAACGACGCACGATTGCTCGGCAATTCTCTGATTTAATCGAAAAAATATCGGAATAAGAAGAAATACTTGGTCCGAGGAAACATATGCCTACGAATACCTCACGCGACTGCTTATAATAACTTAATAATAAAATGCTGAGTCCGAATTATGGCTTCTGATACTAATTCTCCCGAGACATTTCAAGGTTTGATATTCTCTTTACAGAAGTTTTGGGGAGAGCATGGCTGCGTGATTCTTCAGCCCTATGACTTAGAAATGGGTGCAGGAACTTTTCATCCAGCGACTTTCCTTAGAGCCATTGGCCCAGAGCCTTGGCGGGCGGCATATGTGCAACCGTCGCGTCGCCCGACCGACGGTCGGTATGGGGAGAATCCTAATAGGCTACAACACTATTATCAATTTCAAGTACTTCTGAAGCCTTCCCCCAAAGAAATACAAAGCCTTTACCTTTCTTCCCTAGAAATGCTTGGGCTCGACCTCGAAACTCATGACGTTCGATTCGTAGAAGATAATTGGGAGTCACCAACTTTAGGAGCATGGGGTCTCGGTTGGGAAGTTTGGTTGAATGGGATGGAGATTACCCAATTCACCTACTTCCAACAAATAGGTGGACTAGACTGTAAGCCGGTTTCTGGAGAGATAACATATGGTCTAGAACGAATTGCGATGTACCTGCAAGGGGTAGATTCAGTTTATGACTTAGTCTGGAATTCCACTAACGGTGTTAACGTAACTTACGGTGATATTTTCAGACAAAATGAATTTGAAATGTCGACCTATAATTTTGAGCAAGCAGATACTGTGTCGCTGTTTTCTTGGTTTGATATATGTGAAAGCGAGGCCATACGGTTAACGGAGCTAAACCTCTCACTCCCTGCATATGAACAAATGGTGAAAGCATCACACACCTTCAATTTACTAGATGCTCGGAAAGCGATTTCTGTGACTGAGCGGCAACGCTATATTTTAAGAGTCAGGACTGTAGCCAGAAAAATTGCAGAATCTTACTATGCTGCGCGAGAAGCGCTAGGATTTCCGCTAGCTCCTCAATCTGGAGATAGCCAACTATGACCACCAGTACGCTCTTAATCGAAATAGGAACGGAGGAGCTTCCTCCGACAGGGTTACTAAAGCTATCGAAATTATTTTCAGAAAATATAAACCGCCAACTTTGCGAAATTGGTGTCTCCTGTGGGCGATTAAAACTCTTCTCAACGCCGCGGCGGCTTGCCTTGACGATAGAAGAGATCCCGGAAGTATTAGAAGGACGATTAGAAATGCGGCGTGGGCCTTCCACACAAGCAGCGTTTGACGCCCAAAATCAACCAACTAAAGCTGCTCTAGGGTTTGCTAGATCTTGCCAAGTCTCCTTGTCAGAGCTCGGAAGAACATCTACATCAGACGGTGAATGGCTTTGTTTCGAGAAGAAAACGGAAGACCGCTTTATTAAGGAAATTTTACCCAACGTAATATTAAAGAGCTTGAACGATTTACCTATTGCTAAAAAAATGCGGTGGGGAGACGGTGAACACGAATTTGTAAGACCAATAGAATGGATCACAGTTATGTTGGGAACACGTTTTTTCAATATGACGATCTTGGGTATCAATAGTGGTAACTTTACAAAAGGACATAGATTCCATACGGCAGAAAATATTACGCTAACTGATGCAAATTCTTACGAACAAACATTAGAAACTAAGGGACATGTCATTCCTTGCTTCAGAAAAAGGCAAGAGAAAATTTTAACTCAGATCGCAAATAACAAAGTTAGTATTAGCGGTACCGTTGACGTGACACCTGCTCTCTTAGAAGAAGTTACTGCCTTGGTAGAATGGCCAAACTTGATATCTGGAAAATTTGATAGACATTTCCTTGGGCTACCAGACGAAGTCCTCATAAGCTCTATGCAAAAACACCAAAAGTACTTTCCCGTGCGCGACAATCAAGGAACCCTAACAAATACCTTTGTCACTATCAGCAATATCGAAAGTAAAGATGCAATGGTTATACAGAAAGGTAACGAAAGAGTTATCAGGCCCAGGCTATCCGATGCACAGTTCTTTTTTAAAACGGATACCGCTGTCGCATTAGCGTCACACGGAGACCGACTAGCACTAATGCTATTCGAAAAACGGCTCGGTTCTCTACAAGACAAGACTCACAGAGTGCGCCATATCGCTGTCCAGATCTGCACGTTATTTGATGCACCGCAAAAGCTTGTGGAAGAAGCAGCGCTGCTTTCACGATGCGACCTCTTAACCGATATGGTAGGTGAATTCCCCGATCTCCAAGGTGTGATAGGGGGACACTATGCATCGCTAGAAGGCTTGGACAAGGAAGTATGTAATGCGCTCACTGATTTCTATCGGCCACGGTTCTCAGGTGACGAGATACCCGCCACAGGTGTTGGCCAATGTATTTCATTAGCAGATAAAGTAGACACTTTAGTAGGGATCTTTGGGTTAGGATTAAAGCCCACTGGCGACAAGGATCCCTACGCACTTAGGAGAGCTGCACTGGGGCTTATTAGAATAGTACTAGAAGCCAAAACCCCGATCGATCTTCAGACGCTAATCAGATTGGCTATCAAACAATATTCCTCTATGAAATTAGACTCCAAGACAGAACAAGATCTAATTACATTCATACTAGAAAGAATGCGCGTTTACGAGCTAAATAAGGGCGTTCTTTCTGACGTATATGATACGGTTAAGAGTAAAAAGTTATCTCAACCTCTTGATATAAAGGAGCGGCTCCATGCAGTTACCCAATTTTCCAAACTTTCGTCAGCAATAGGCTTGGCAGCTGCTAATAAGAGAATCGCCAATATCCTCAAAAAAGCACCCTTAGTGACGACTAGCGATATTGATAAAACTCTATTAATAGACAAAGCAGAACTAGCCTTAGCCACAAAGATTTCGGAGCTTTCTCCTACTCTAGAACAGCTATACTCCGACGGACAATATATCTCTTATTTCTCTTTACTAGAAGAGCTATCTCAGCCAGTTGACCTTTTTTTCAAGGAAGTTATGGTAATGTGTGATGATGATTCTATTCGCAATAACAGATTGCAGCTGCTAGGCGCTGTCCATAAATTATTTACACAAGTCGCCGATATTGGCCAACTCAAGAATTAGGGAAATCTAGAATTCCATAAAATGCGTCATTCCGCCGGAAAAAAAAGATAAAACACCTATGTGGATTCGCTCTGCCATTTTCTATGCAGGTCTTATACCATTAACAATTTTTTTCTCTTTCATAAGTCTTCTCATTATTCCTGCACGTCGGCACGTTCGATACGACATAATTTCTCTGTGGGCTGTCTGCACTATTCACTGGCTTAAGATCACTTGCAATCTAACATATGAAGTAAAAGGCCTTAAAAATATTCCAAAAACTGCTGGTGTGATTCTGTGTAAACATCAATCTGCTTGGGAGACAATCGCCATGCAGTTGATCTTCCCTCGACAGTCACAGGTACTAAAAAAAGAATTGTTTTATCTACCATTTTTTGGCTGGGGATTAGCTTCGCTTAACCCAATAGCCATTAATAGAAAATTAGGAACTCGAGCAATTAAAATAATTTTACGACTTGGTGCAGCTCGCATAAGAGAAGGTTGGTGGGTCCTGCTCTTCCCTGAGGGGACAAGAGTTCCTTACGGCTCTAAAGGGAAATACACACAAACCGGAGCTGCGCTGGCATTAGAGATAAAATGCCCTGTAATCCCTGTTGCTCATAATGCAGGTGCTTTCTGGTCAAAGGAAAGTTTCATCAAACGCCCTGGACGTATTACAGTAGTAATAGGCGAGAGCCTCCCGACCTGTGGGAAGAACAGGAAACAGATAATGGCGGAAGCCGAAACATGGATAGAAAGTACTTGCGAAAAGCTATAGCGTGTCACGCAGGTATACTTAAAAAATATCATGTGAAAGGGTAACGAATAAGCCCTATAAATCGTTTATCTTCTGTACCCATTCTATCCACACCGAAAGTCAAATCCTTAGCCTTAACATTCGAGCATCCTTGATAAGTAAGAAATATTTTATCCCAGAAAGAAAATATTGTTCCAAAGTTTCTATTGCTTTCAAAAAAATCGATTGAATGATGCAGCCAATGCAGATCAGGCGTTATGAAGACTTTCGAAATGGTACGTTTGGGCTGCTCCGAAATTTTAATATTGCTGTGAGTAATCAGAGAAAAAGCACTTAAGAGAGACTCATAAAAAATAACCATAAGGGGTGAAGCACCTAAGAAAAATACTATAAGCCACTTGTAGCATAAAGAAAACAATAGTTCGCCAGGGTGGAAGCGAAAGCCTGTAGTCAGATCGACCTTTTCATCAGAGTGATGTACAGAGTGATAGCGCCATAGAAAAGGTACCTTATGCATAGCAATATGCTGTAAATAAAGTGCTAGATCGAACAGCAAAAGACATACCACAAGCGAGAACATGACCGGAAAATCTATCCAGTGCATGACACCAATCTTATGCTTCTCTGCGAAAACAGCGGCTCCAATGGCGACCAAAGGAGGAAAAATACGCGTTATCGCCATCCCCGCAACTAAAAAAAGATAATTATGCAATCGGCGAAGCGAATTAGGAGAAACAGAACGCCTTAAAGGATAGGTTCTTTCTAAGAAAAAGCAAACTAGAAAGATCGCGACAAAAAATACAAGGCGAATTGTGACTTCATTATGCATTTAGCTTTCCCCTCAAGGCTTTTTCTTATATTGAGTTCTAAGGGTCAACCAAGTTAACTATGTTATTATTCGAATAATGCATTTGATGGTTGAGAATAATTATAGTGGATGAGAAGTAATATGACACAATTTCCGAATATTAGCTTTCCAACCAGCAGACCACGAAGATTACGTGATAAAAAATTTATTCGCCGACTGGTGCGCGAATCTAGTTTAAGTGTTGACGACCTAATCGCACCTATATTTTTACTCCCCGGCAAAGACAAACGCGTACCAGTGAAATCTATGCCTGGAGTAGATAGGCTGAGTGTAGACATTGCTAAAAAGCATGCCTTATATTTACACGATTTAGGTATACCTGCAATCGCACTTTTTCCAGTACTGCCTGACCGACTAAAAACTCCGAACGGGTCAGAGGCTTACAACGAAAAAGGATTGATCCAATTAGCGATTGAAGAAATAAAAGCTGCGGTGCCTGACCTAGGGATCATTAGTGACGTTGCGCTCGACCCCTATACCACCCATGGACACGATGGCGTAGTTGACAGCAGCGGGTATGTCATAAACGACGAAACAGTAAAAATCTTAGTCAAACAGTCGATCTCACTTGCAATAGCGGGTGTCGACGTGGTCGCTCCTTCCGACATGATGGATGGGCGTGTCGGTGCGATCAGAAAAGGCTTAGATGCCAAAGGCTATCAAAATGTCAAAATACTCGCTTATTCCGCAAAGTATGCTTCTGCTTTTTATGGACCATTCCGTGACGCAATTGGATCGGCGGGAAGTCTCATGAAGGGGAATAAAAAATCGTATCAAATGGATCCTGGGAACAGTGACGAAGCAATAAGAGAGGCTGGTCTAGATATAGCTGAAGGGGCAGACATGATAATGGTTAAACCTGGAATGCCTTACCTGGATGTTTTACAAAAAATAAAAGCTGAATTCTCAGTACCTACTTTTGCGTACCAGGTAAGTGGAGAGTACTCTATGATCCAAGCGGCGGTTGAGCGTGGTTGGCTAGATCAGCAATCGGCAGCAACAGAATCTTTATTAGCTTTCAAAAGAGCTGGCGCCGCTGGAATCCTGACATACTTCGCGCCGATGATCGCCGAATCGCTTAAAAAGCAATAGCTAAAAACTCTAACAGTTCAATTCATATTCTTTTATTTTACGGGTCAAAGTATTGCGACCCCAACCTAGTAACCGAGCAGCTTCTTGCCGTCTACCAGAAGTCTTTGCTAGAGCCGCCTTTATCAGAACCAATTCAAAACGTGGCACAAGATCGGACATCAATGGCGAAAAGTCAGTTTGTTCCAGGTGCTCTCTGGCCTGACGTCTGAGAGCCTCCTCCCAAGAAACCAAACTATGCTCACCATCTTTATCGGCTTGGCCTGCTTTTAGCTCATCAGGAAGGTCTTCTACATCAATCTCATGCGTGCTAGCCATTACCATTGCACGTCGGCAAATATTTTCCAACTGCCTAACGTTGCCTGGCCACCTGTAACTTTGCATGATTTTAATCGCATCACTACTGAATATTTTTACATTAGTATGCAGTTCCGCAGCTATATTTTTAAAGAAATGATTGGATAGTTCATTTATATCATCTGTCCTGTCCCTTAGAGCTGGCAGCTCTAAGCGAATCACATTCAACCGATGAAAGAGATCTTCTCGAAAGCGACCAGTTTCGACTAAGGACTCTAGATCTTGGTGCGTAGCCGCTATTACTCTAACATCAACACTTACTGCCTGAGTACCTCCCACTCTATAAAATTTCCCATCAGCTAAAACTCGAAGCAGTCGAGTCTGCAAGTCAGAAGGCATATCACCAATTTCATCCAAAAATAAAGTCCCATTATCCGCCTGTTCAAAACGGCCAATCCTCTTACCAGTCGCGCCAGTAAAAGAGCCTTTTTCATGGCCAAATAGTTCAGACTCGAGCAGCTCGCTAGGTATAGCTGCAGTGTTCAAGGCAATAAAAGACGTCTCTGCCCTAGGACTATGTCGATGCAGCGCTCTCGCAACGAGCTCTTTTCCCGAACCAGACTCACCTGTAATCATAACCGTCATGTGAGAGTTCGACAGACGCCCAATAGTTTTAAATACCTGTTGAATCGCAAGACTAGAACCAACAATACCTGAAACCTCCGGGGACGTATTTACCGTAGGCTCTCGATTCGATTTTTCTTCACCTTTCCTTATTGCTCTTCGGACAATCGAAATGACATCGTCGATATCAAAAGGCTTAGGCATATACTCAAAGGCACCTCCTTGAAAGGCTGCTACTGCATGATCTAAATCACCGTAAGCAGTCATTACAATCACAGGTACATGAGGAAACTTCTGTTGCAGCGTTTTAAGCAAGGCGAGACCATCTGTACCAGGCATCCTAATGTCAGTAATGACTACAGCGGGTTGAGTTTGTATGAGGGCAGATAACACGGTATCAGCTGTCTCGAAGCTTCGAGTCGAAAACTCTTCCTTACTCAGTGCCCGCTCCAGCACCCACCTTATAGCTCGATCATCGTCAACAATCCAGACATCGTCAGACATAATCATTTATCCTCTCCTAAAGGAAGCCAAACAGTAAAAATAGTTTTACCTGGCTCACTTTCAAAACCAATCATCCCGCCCTGCCGCTTAATCATAGACTGGGCAAGTGACAAACCTAATCCGGTACCCTCAGCGCGACCCGATACCAGAGGGTAAAATATACTAGACCGCAGTTGAGGATCGATTCCAGGCCCGTCGTCGATAATTTGGACCGCAAGCACTAATCGATGTAACACAGAGCCAATAGTAAACTTTCCTTGTACGCGCGTTCGCAAAGTAATTGTGCCTCCTTCTGAACTGAGTGCTTGGGCAGCATTCCTCATCAAATTCATAAAAGCTTGGATCAATTTATCTCTATCAGCACTCAAATCCGGTATGCTTGGATCATAATCGTCTTGAATTGATATATCCTCACCATGCTCTGTGGTGACGATAAGTCGGACATGCTCTAACACCTCATGGACGTTAACCTTCGTTATCTCTAAGATAACTAGAGGCTCCCTGATTCTATCAACTAAGCCACGAAGCCTGTCGGCCTCTCCAATAATGACTTGGGTGTACTCCGCAAGGCTCTTGTCCGCTAGTTCTTTCTCCAGCAATTGCGCTGCACCTCGGATACCGCCTAGAGGGTTTTTTACTTCATGGGCTAGGCCTTGTAATAACGCGCTAGCCGCATTATTTTGCTGTAACAAGTCACCATCATGGCGAATGCTCTTTAGTCGCGCGAAATTAAAAATCTCTAACAGCACGAATGACGGCTCTGATTCACTATGCCAAATAGGAGCAAAATTACAGTCTACAAACAATTTTTCTCGATCGGGAAAACTGAATCTTAGATCTCTTTCAACAAATGACTTTTCTTCAGTCAGCGCGCGGAGCGATGCCTTATGAAGTGTCGGTAGAGCAGGAAAGCATTCAGCAAGCAAACGTCCTTTCAGCTTCATTTCGCTCATAGACAATAATGCCTGAGCAGCGGCATTCACCAAGACAATCCGTAGAGATCTATCCACCAGCACCACAGAAGTCGAGAGTGCATTGAGAAGGTCGAGTGTCTGTACGGACTCTTTATTGACTACTTTCGTCATTTCGCACTATTTTGGTGCATAGAAACCAGAAAAGTCCAGCACTTCTTCACAACATTCCCTTTATTCCCCGGCATTTTCCGCCTCTATCTTAAATAAAGCCTTACTAGATATACAAGCAAGAATCAGACCAAGTAAGAAATATACACTCAATAATAAAGAAGCCCCCAACTAGGGGGGCTTTCAACTTTCGGAGTTATAGATTTTAAAGACTATAGTACATCGCGAATTCTGCAGGATGGGTCGACATTCTCATAGTCGTTACCTCCTCCATTTTCAATGAAATATAAGCATCAATTGCAGCATCAGAAAAGACGTTTCCGGCCTTTAAAAAGTCTCGGTCACCATCTAGAGCAACTAAAGCCTCGTGTAAGGAAAAACAAACTGTCGGAATTTCATCGTTGATGGGCAGACCGGTCAATTCATTCGTCTCAACAGCGTACAAATCTTTATCCTGAGGCTCACCAGGATGTATTTTATTCTTTATACCATCAAGACCAGCCATCAGCAAAGCTGTAAACGCGAAGTATGGGTTGCCAGCGGAATCAGGAAATCTGACTTCAATTCTTCTAGCTCTCTCGCTATCAACCCAAGGTATCCTAACCGCGGCCGACCTGTTTCGCGCAGAATATGCTAGGAAAGTTGGTGCCTCGAATCCAGGAACTAGTCTCTTGTAGCTATTCGTGCTTGCGTTGGTGAAAGCGTTAATGGCACGCGCATGTTTTATAATGCCACCAATATAATATAATGCTGTCTCAGACAGGTTGCCGTATCCATCTCCCGCAAATAGATTTTTTCCGTCCTTACTTATAGATTGATGCACGTGCATGCCACTCCCATTATCACCAACTAGTGGCTTGGGCATAAAAGTCGCGGTTTTCCCGTAGCCGTGGGCTACATTGTGAACACAATATTTAAATATTTGATTTGCATCGGCTCGTTTCACAAGCGTATCAAATTTAGTGCCTATCTCACATTGCCCCGCTGTGGCGACCTCATGGTGATGTACTTCAACCTCCACGCCCATTTCTTCCATCACGGAGCACATTGTAGATCTCATATCATGAAGGGAGTCAACTGGAGGAACTGGAAAGTAGCCTCCTTTGACGCCAGGACGATGTCCTGTATTACCATCCTCAAATGATTTGTTAGAATTCCAACCAGCTTCGTCAGAATCGATGCAAAATCCTGAGCCTTTCATCTCGTTCGTCCATTTCACGTCGTCAAAGATAAAAAATTCAGGTTCGGGACCAAAATACGCGGTATCTCCGATACCTGACGAGTTTAGATACTCCTCGGCTCTTTTCGCGATTGACCTCGGGCAACGGTCGTAACCCTCTCCAGTTGAAGGCTCAACTACATCGCATCGGATATTGTAGGTTTTCTCCTCAAAAAAAGGGTCAAGCACCCCGGTCGAAGGATCTGGCATCAGAATCATGTCTGACTCATTGATGTCTTTCCAACCGGCAATAGACGAGCCATCAAACATCTTTCCAGATTTAAAAAAGTCCTCGTCCACCTCATGCGTGGGTACAGTGACATGCTGCTCTTTACCTTTTGTATCTGTAAATCGGATATCGACGAAACGATAATCCTCATCTCTCAACGTTTTCAGGACACTCTCTACTGACATTTTATTTTTCTCCAACTTACTACATTAATGTTTTTAATCTACATCGCACAAAACTGATTTCATCTATTAACTCGCAATATTTATAAACATGCAAAAATTATGCCAGCATTTAATCGCGATGCGAGCGCGGGATGGGAATTGTGTAATATTTTTTGCACCTTAATAGAGCGCATCAAAGACTCTCGCGCTCTATTAAGGTGCACACCTATTCGGATATCAGGTATTCTTGTTCTATTTTCACCATATCTTCAAAGCTCTGCCTAGCTTTAATTATTTTAAAGGAATCGTTCTGAACCAACACCTCAGCACATTTAAGTCTAGCATTATAGTTTGAACCCATCACAGCACCATATGCTCCTGCATCCAATACCCCGATTAAATCTCCCTCGAGGACACTTAATTTTCGTCCTGTTGCCAATGTATCACCAGTCTCGCATACGGGTCCGACCACATCACATAAAGCTGCAGCCTCTATCTCAGCTGGGGATTTTTCATCACAGGTCACTATGTCATGCCAAGCACTATAAAGCGAAGGTCTCAGAAGATCGTTCATCGCGGCATCTACAATAACGAAACGACTATATGCCGTCTGTTTTACCAACTCTACTCTCGTCAAAAGAATGCCAGTATGCCCAACTATGGATCTTCCGGGTTCTAATGCGATCTTAAAGTTAGCAGGGACTGCCCCCAGCAAAGCTGACACAAAACTACGGATCTTCGGAGGTTGTTCGTCCTTATAACTGATGCCTAGTCCACCACCCACATCAATTGTTTTGATTTTTATACCTAATGCATCAAGTCCTGACGCCAGCAAAACTATCTGTTTTACTGCCTCTAATATTGGCTCGACGTCCACTATCTGAGATCCTATATGACATGCAATACCTGTGGCGGTTATCCAGCGAGACGTCGCAATGCACTTATATAGCTCAAGAGCATCCTCGATAGGTACTCCAAACTTGTTGTTTTTAAGACCCGTAGAAATATATGGATGTGTTTTGGGATCAACATCGGGGTTAACTCTAACGGCTACGTTTACCGACATTCTGAGTTCATTGGTAACAGCTTCAATTCTCTTAAATTCTTCCAAAGACTCAATATTTATAGTCCCGACATCGAGTTTAATAGCTCTTGAAATTTCCTGGACACTTTTCCCCACACCTGAGAAAACCACACGACTTGCGTCCACCCCAACCTCTAGAACTCTTAGTAGCTCGCCAATAGAAACCACATCGAAGCTAGAACCTAGCAAATGCAACGTTTTGATAATGGATAGGTTATCGTTCGCTTTAACAGCGTAAAACACTTCATGCCTTCGGTCGCTGAAGGCATCGTCGTATTCTAACCAAGCTGCTTCAATCGCCGCCCTGGAATAGACATAACATGGGGTACCAACTTGTCGCGCGATAGTATCTAGATCAGCTGACTCGGCATGCAGCTTGCCATCCTGGTAATTAAAAATTTCGGATTTGCGCATAAGGTAAATCTATTTAGGTTGCTGGACAGCAGAGTCCGGAATAAATAATTCACCTTTCTGCCCGCAACCAAAGCTAAGACAACTGATGATAAGCATGAATGGCAATAGTCTATGTTTTATCGTTAGTTTTTTTTTCATGACAGGAACTCCAAGATTACAGCTATATTAATAGGAAATGAGGCTTTTAGCATGCAAATATCGGTTTCGCCTGTACCCTAGGTTCCAGGGCTTCTTCTTCTCGGTTTCCTACGATCGCTTGACGCTCTAGTTTCGTCGTATGGTGGTTTGGTAACTTTTGGTAACAAATTTTCTGTGACAGGATCCACTGGTATTTTGTTCTCGACGTAAGACTCGATGCTTTCTAGTGAAAAAACATATTCCTCACAAGCAAAACTAATCGCCTCTCCGCTCTCTCCGGCTCTCGCGGTCCGACCAATCCGGTGGACATAATCTTCACAGTTGTGAGGTAGGTCAAAGTTAAAAACGTGACTCACATCTGGAATATGCAGACCTCTAGCAGCGACATCAGTCGCTACGACTATAGATACAGCCCCAGATTTAAAATCACCTATCAAACGCTGACGCTTAGACTGTTCTACATCTCCCGATAAAGCTCTAGCTCGGTAACCATTACTGTTCAAGTACGACACCACCAGCGCTACTACTCGCTTCGTATTGGCGAAAACTATAGCTCTCTTTGGCTCATGTTGCCTGAAAAGCCCTATAAGCAATCGGATTTTTTCATCAGAACTAACGTGATAGAGCAGCTGTGTAACCTTATCTGCAGTCGGGGCCAGCGCTAAAACTTCAACTAGCTCTGGAGTATTCATATACTCGTAACCCAGTTCGTTTACTCGGTGAGATAGTGTCGCAGAATACAGCATGTTTAGTCGCTTTTCAGGCTGCGGCATCCGGCGAAGCAAGAATCGAATGTCCTTGATGAAGCCAAGGTCGAACATACGGTCAGCTTCATCGAGAACGAGAGCCTGAATCTTATCTAAAGAAAAGACTTCTTGTTTAAAGAAGTCAATGATTCGCCCTGGAGTACCTATAATAATGTCTACACCGCCTTCCAATATCTTGCGCTGCTTATCATAATCGACTCCTCCGTATATCAAACCCAGACTAAGTCCGCTATGCCGGCCTAAAGTCAGAGCATCTTGATGAATTTGAATCGCTAATTCTCTGGTAGGTGCCAGTATTATACCGCGCGGGGCAAAGCCACCAATAGCCCATTCAACTCGCTCATCCCCCAACAAGATAGTGTTCATCGTAGCCAAGAGGTACGCCGCAGTCTTACCCGTTCCTGTTTGAGCTTGCCCAGCAACATCTCGACCTAGTAACAAAGCTGGCAAAGATTTCGCCTGGATCGGGGTGCAGAACTCAAACCCAGCGTCCTTCACACCTTCCAGTAATATCTCCTGAAGACCTAAACTATCAAATCTTATATCTGTTACGGCATCACTATTTATTGCCTTGACCGAACTGCTGGTCACAGAATCTTTTTTTGGAGTTTGTTTTTTTGAGGATTGATTAACAGGAGTCTCTTTTTTTACCTTCGTGGCTCTCTTCCTACGTTTTACGTTCTTGCGATCTATAGTTTTAGACTTCCGACCTCCAGATCTGCGTATTTTGGAAATGGAGAACTTCAATAGCATTGAAAAAACGATAACGGAAGCGAAGACGATAAGCACTTCTAACGGAGTATATAAATTCATATGATCAAAATAGCCCTATGCTCATTTAATTTCGAGCTTGCATTTTTAATTCAGTTCGGTCGACAATGAGTTATTAGAATAAATCTAAGGAATACTAAAGTTACAATGAGCGACAAAATATTACACGTTACTGACGACTCTTTCGACACAGATGTAGTTCAATCCGCGACACCAGTCTTAGTCGATTATTGGGCAGAATGGTGCGGACCCTGCAAAATGATTGCACCTATTCTAGACGAGGTTGGCCCGGATTACTCTGATAAATTGAAAATAGCAAAGCTAGATGTTGATCAGAATGGTGAAACTGCTCAGAAATATGGGGTTAGAGGCATTCCGTGTTTGATGATTTTTAAAGATGGAAATGTAGTTGCTACCCAAGTCGGCGCTCTTTCCAAGTCTCAGCTAACAGCCTTTATTGACGGTAATATTTAAGGCTTAAGAAGCAGCCTTAGGTGGCAGAAAATAAGAGGTGTCGCAATAGTAGACTGCGCTTAACCTCCGTGCTATTGTGTCTACAGGTTGTCAGGCGACCCGCCCGATAATTTCCCGTAAGAAAGAAAAAAACGTTATCTCTGATCGGTGAATCGTCCTTTTTTACAATTCCAATAACTCTAATCACACACAAAAAGCTCACAAAAATATCTCATGATGAATCTTACAGAACTAAAACAAAAAACAGCATCGGAACTTCTAATAATATCTGAAGAAATGGGAGTGGAAGGGACAGGCCGTTCCCGTAAACAAGATGTAATCTTTAATATCCTTAAAGCACAAGCAAAAAAAGGAGAAGATATTTCTGGAGACGGGGTGCTCGAAATCCTACAGGACGGGTTTGGTTTTCTGCGATCCGGTGATGCTTCTTACCTCGCAGGAGCTGATGACATCTATGTATCTCCAAGTCAAATTAGACGCTTCAGCCTAAGAACGGGAGATACAATCTCCGGGAAAATTAGGCCGCCTAAAGATGGTGAAAGATATTTCGCGCTGCTAAAAGTTGGAGAAATCAACTTCGAGTCACCTGAAAACACTAAGAGTAAAGTTCTTTTCGAAAATCTGACACCGCTCTTCCCACAGGAACGATTACAACTGGAGCTCGGCAACGGTAGTACTGAGGATCTCACACCTAGAATCATAGATCTCGTCTCCCCAATTGGGAAAGGACAAAGAGGTTTGGTAATTTCCCCACCAAAAGCAGGCAAAACAATGATGCTGCAGAGTATTGCTCACTCCCTAGGTGTTAATCATCCAGATTGCTACTTAATTGTATTGTTGATAGACGAGAGACCAGAAGAAGTCACAGAGATGCAACGCTCCGTAAGAGGAGAAGTAGTTGCTAGTACTTTTGATGAGCCAGCCAGCCGTCACGTTCAGGTTGCAGAGATGGTTATTGAAAAGGCAAAAAGACTAGTAGAACACAAGCAAAATGTAATCATACTTCTAGACTCGATTACACGTCTGGCGCGGGCCTACAATACTGTAGTCCCATCATCAGGTAAGGTTTTAACAGGAGGTGTTGATGCAAACGCTCTGCAACGTCCAAAACGATTTTTTGGAGCTGCTCGCAATATAGAAGAAGGCGGTAGTTTAACAATAATTGCCACAGCTCTTGTCGATACTGGTTCTCGAATGGATGATGTAATTTACGAAGAGTTTAAAGGCACAGGAAATATGGAAATCCACCTTGAAAGAAAGGTTGCTGAAAAACGTATATTTCCAAGCGTTAACATCAATCGCTCAGGTACTAGGCGAGAAGAAATTCTGACTAAAGCTGACGAGCTGCAAAAAATATGGATCCTTAGAAAGCTACTGCACTCGATGGAAGAGGTAGCTGCGATGGAATTTATACTAGAGCGTTTCAAAGCCACCAAAAATAACGCTGAGTTCTTCGATGCGATGAAGAGATAAAGTTACAGGGCAAAACGCTACTCCCTGCGAAATAAAATTACCCTGGAGGCCAAGAAAAAGGTCGACCCGCCATTAAATGAATGTGCAAATGAAAAACAGTTTGGCCAGCGCCAGACCCATTATTTATTGTCAGCCTAAAGGCATCAGCATACCCTTCAGCAGCGGCTACAACCGGTGCTACAAGAAGTAGGTGGCCCAGAACATCTAGATCCTCCGCCAAAGCCTCAGAGATCATATTTATCCGCTTTTTAGGGCAAATTAAAACATGCAGCGGCGCTTGAGGGTCAAGATCATGAAAAGCAATACATAACTCGTCTTCATGCACTATATTCGCCGAAAGTTCCCTGTCGATAATCCGTTCAAATATACTTTTCTCGACCATAGCAACTTCGCTTCTTTTCAAAAATAATCTCTAAGCACTAAAAATAGCTACCAATGACTCGGTATCTCTGTTTTATCCCACGTCAATTGCGGTTGGAGAATTAACTGTCCACCTTTCCGCTTTATATCTCCAATATGCTGTTTAAAAGTTCCGCTTTTTAAATCTTCAAAGTAGAATTTTAAACTATGGGTAATCGTCGGGAATGCTATTTCCGACCAAGGGATCTCTGTCTCAGAAAATAATTTACATTCTAAGCTCTCCGAGCCTGGAGAGAAGTTCAGGTTAGCCAGTTGAGATAAGAAAATCATATAGACCTGATTAATCTCAGGAAGACTAAAGAGCGCAAATAGTTGCTGGACGACCACATCAGCACATGCTTCTTCTGCAGTTTCCCGTTTTGCCCCTTCAGCAATAGTTTCACCATTCTCCATATAACCGGCTGGAAGAGTCCACCAGCCATAGCGAGGCTCTATGGCTCTCTTGCATAGGAGGATCTTGTCCTTCCATATTGGAATACAACCTGCAACTATTTTAGGATTTTGATAAAAAACCTCACCGCATTCACCACAGACATCACGTACCCGATCCTCACCCGAAGGGATCGTTCTCTCGATCCTGGCAGAACCGCACTTACTACAGAAATTCACAGTTCATCTCCCTCCTAAGTCTCTATTCCCAAATCAATTTTTTTATGTCCGCATCTTTCAAATAGACGGCCCCAGGCTAATGCAACTGCTTAATCTACGAAGAAATAGATTCGGTAGGGAAAGAACCTTTGTGAACCAAAAATTTAATGTAAATTAGCGTAACATAAGCTAGAAAAAATAAAAGCAGCTATAGAGTTTTACTTTTTCAACAAGTCAAAATGGGTCACCGAATGGAAAAATTTTCAGGCACACATAACTTTGCCCATGGGCAGAATACCAAGACTGGGGTTTTAATGTGTAATCTAGGTACTCCAGATGCCCCAACTAAAAAAGCAGTTAAAACCTACCTCGCTCAATTTTTAAGCGATCCAAGAATCGTCGAGTTACCTCGCTGGATATGGTGGCCCATTTTACATGGAGTAATTCTCAACACTCGTCCTAGGAAATCTGCGCGGGCCTACCTAAGTATCTGGGAAAAGGGAGGCTCCCCACTTCTCACTTCGTCTAAAAAAGTAGTCTCGAAATTAGACTTTCTCTCAAAAGAGGCAGGCTACTCCGAAATAGAATATGCCCTTGGCATGAGGTACGGCAATCCGTCAATATCCGATGGTATTGACGAGCTTCGAAACAAAAATGTAAGGCGTATTCTGATTTTTCCAATGTATCCACAATATGCATCTGCTACTACAGCTTCCACATATGATGCGGTATTTAACCACTGTAAAACTCTAAGATGGGTTCCAGAAATCCGATTCGCTTCGGATTATCACCAGAATCGGGCCTATATAGACGCTATCTGCGACTCAATCCTCACGCATTGGTCTAAAAACGGGAGGAGTGAACGTCTATTATTATCTTTCCACGGTATACCTAAAGATACATTTTTAGCGGGAGACCCTTACTATTGTCAATGCCAAGCAACTGCACGATTGGTTACTGAACAACTCCGTTTGAAGCCAAATGAATGGAAAATCACTTTTCAGTCTCGGGTAGGCCCCAAAGAATGGTTAGAGCCATATACTGATAAAACCCTTATGGAATGGGGAGATGAAGGTCTAAAAAAAGTAGACGTGATCTGTCCAGGGTTCGCAGTAGATTGCCTTGAAACCTTGGAAGAAATAATGATTCTTAATCAAGAGAACTTCCGTCGACATGGAGGTGAAAAGCTAAATTATATACCCGCTCTTAACGAATCAAACGGGCATATTTCGCTATTACATGAAATCATTACTGGGCACTTGGGAAATTGGCTTGGATCATCCGATCAAACGGAAGAGTTGCGAAAAGCGATATTAGAAAGAGCTTTATCGGCCGGAGCCGAACAGTAGAGCGTGGGAGACTCTAATTAAAAATAACGGAGTCCTTTAAACTAATTTATAAGCGTTTCGGAAAGCTCTAAAGGACATGCCGTAAGCTATCCTCAAGAGGCTTTCTCATCTGGGTTCCTACTTGCTCAGGAAAACCATACCAAAAAAGCCCAACTGGGCGTTCTGCGTCGCTATCAAAGCCCACAGCTTGAGCAAATTCGATAGTCGAAATCACTTCGCCAGTAGTCCATTTAACTCCAACGCCTTGCTCCCATAAATACAGCATGAAATTCTGAGCGACACAACAACAGGCGGCATAATCCTCGAGCTGTTTCTTCTCATCGTGACTTTTTGGAAAAGTCATGACTAACCATCCAGGTACTGCCGACCACCGCCGACTTTTTATAGCAGCTACATGCTCACCTTTCGCACACGTAATTAGCATGGAATTTACTTCTATAATTTTGCTCTTTGCCTGATTGCCTAACAAATAGAAGCGCCAAGGTTCCGTTAGGTAGTGATTAGGTGCCCATCTCGAGGTCCGCAACGCTTCTTCGATTAAAGTGTCGGGAACTTTTTCTTTTTTAAACGTGTGAATAGTGCGGCGATTCAAAATTATATCGGCTATACTCAATTTTTCGTCCTCTAACGTTGAGAGTGCGCTTCAGTAAAAAAATAGTTGTAAAGAAGCAGAAGCTTTCAAAGCATATCAAAAGCATTATTCAGGTCACAGTTTTGCAGAGAAACTAATGCTAAGAAACGAAGCATCAATTATAATCTCAGAATACCATATCGACTAGGGACAATTTAAGAATTTAGAGGCGTGAACACATGAAGCAGAAAGTTATTGGTTTATTCGGTGGCAGTGGGTTCGTAGGACAAAGCCTTGCCTTTTTTCTAGCCAAGCAAGGATATGCCATTCGTGTGTTCACAAGACGTCGAAAAGATACTCGACACCTCTGGATGAACACTAGCATAGAAATTATAGAGATTGATCTAGAAAACCAAAAACACCTTGCTGAGGCTCTTTCAGGCTGCTCTTCTATAGTCAATCTAATAGGCATACTCAACGAAAAAAAAGACAACGGAAAAGAATTTATCCATGCCCATGTTAGGACGCTTGAAAACATATTATCCGCATGTGCCGCCGCACGAATCAGTAATTTCGTCCAAATTAGCGCCCTGAATGCTGACGTTAACGGTAATAGCTTTTACCTCAAGAGCAAGGGACTGGCTGAAGATTTATTGAAAAACACCTTCAATAATAGCTCAGGTTTGCCTACGGCATTTCCCAATAATATTACGATAATAAAACCTTCTGTTATTTTTGGTGATAAAGACGTATTTACAAATAAGTTCGCATCACTTCTAAAATATATGCCTTTGTTTTTTCCTCTCGCAAAAGGGGATGTTAAATTTCAACCTGTATATGTCGGTGATCTCACAGCCCTCATCTTTAAATGTATAGAGAAACCTGACCAAGGAGTTTCGACTATTCACGTTGGTGGTCCAGAAATATATACGCTGAAAGAAATTTTATCTTTAATCGCCGATATAACAGGCCAGAAGACTACAGTAATTCCTCTGTCAAATTTTCTCTCTTGCTTACAAGCTAATTTTCTTGAGTATGTTCCTGGGAAACCGTTTTCTCGAGACAATTTACGATCTCTTAGCAAAGATTCTATTTGCCCTTCTAGTGCAACGACCACCGGTGAGAGAATAGAAATACAGTCTACTTCTATGAAAAATATTCTTCCTACCTACCTTAGTTCTGAATGAGTACGGAAACAATACCTGATAGATAGAGACGATCAGTAAAGAAAAAAATGAAAATTTATAAAGTAGGTGGTGCAGTGCGCGATGGACTGCTTAATATACCAGTACAAGATCAAGATTGGGTAGTGATCGGATCTACTCCAGAAGAACTTCTCAAACTAGGGTATAAGAAAATAGGAAAGGATTTCCCAGTCTTCCTACATCCCGAAACTCACGAAGAATATGCGCTTGCGCGCACGGAACGGAAGACAGGTCCAGGATACGCAGGATTCGATACTTTCTTCTCTCCCGACGTTACCTTAGAAGAAGATTTAGCGAGAAGAGACTTCACAATTAATGCAATGGCTTTAGATCAAGACGGGGAAATAAATGACCCTTTTTGTGGTCAAGAGGATCTTAAAAAAGAAATTCTGCGCCATGTAACAGAGGCATTTTCTGAAGATCCTCTGCGTGTCATACGGGGGGCAAGATTTTGTGCCAAGCTTAATTTCACAGTGTCACCTAAGACAATCGTATTAATGCGCAAGATCGCCTTCTCTGGTGAGCTGTCTTCGTTAAAGAAAGAGCGCCTGTGGAGAGAAGTTCAAAAAGTACTAGAAACTTTTTATCCCCAACGCTTTTTTGAAGTCCTCGAAGAATGTGATGCGCTAACTCACGTCTTTCCAGAAATTGCGAGCCTATTTGAATACGATGTGCTAAATTTTCCTTACACTGGGCAGTCCTTAAGAAAGCATATTATCGATAGCATCGCGGCTGGAGTGGAAGCGCATCTCACTCCACCAGCAATTTTTGCATTGCTTGCACAATATCTGTCAAAAACACCCTATCCCAACCCAGAAGGGACGCTTCCGACTGACTATTACAAAATAGACACTTTCTGCGATTCCATACGCACACCCGCACTGTACAAGAAAACGGCGATCAATCTTGCCAAGATAAATCCTATACCAACTGGTGATAAACGGTATTCTGCCTCCGCTCTCATTTCTTTATTTGAAAACACTGATGCTTATCGTAACCCATCAATTTTCAAAGAATCTTTGTCCGCCTATATAGTGGAGGAAAAACTGTTAAATCGGCAGTTCACGAATCGTTGTATTCCTCCGAGCGTGATTGTAAATACTCTTGAAGCAAGCGCCAAAGTTGACACATCGGAGTTCGTTATGCGAGGACTTAGAGGCCTTGATTTCGCTAAAGAGATACGTGATGCGAGGTTCGAGAAAATTTTTTTAGCAATATGACAGCAGATTACTGAGAGCCCCATAATTCTCTTAGCCTTTGGTCACGTCCACACCGATACCGATATAATTTATATCTTATAGGGTTCTTTTGATAGTAATCTTGATGGTATGTCTCGGCTTCAAAAAATACTGAAACTGGGCGAATTTCAACAACAATTGCTTCGTTTCCGAAATAAGATTTCTCCAGATTTTCGCGAGATTCCTCAGCTATTAACTTCTGAACAGAACTATTAACGAAAATGATAGCCTTATACTGCAAACCGAAGTCACAAAATTGTCCGTTCCCCTGAAATGGATCAATATTTTTCCAATAAACCTCTAATAATTGTTCATAAGAAATTTTAGTTGGATCAAAAACAACTTGCACGACTTCAACGTGGCCGCTCATACCGCCAGAGACTATCTCATAGGTTGGGTTAGGAGAAACTCCACCGGTATAGCCCGACTTCGTAGATAACACACCTTCCAACCGGTCAAAAGGATACTCCATACACCAAAAACATCCGCCGGCAAAAATTGCGGTATTAGAATTACTGTTAGCCCAACAAATCGAATAAAAGCTTGACAACAGGAACACGAAAATAGGAAAAAAGCGGAATGTTGGAAGGTTTGAGAAACGTTCTCTAACGTATAGATTAAACTTTATATATATACTGAATTTCTTAGAAAATAATTTATTCATACTAAATACACGAACAAAGCAGCTCCAAGCAGTAATCGATAAATAACAAACGGCAACATACCTATCTTCTCAATAAGGGACAGAAAAATAGCTATGCAAAGGTAAGCACCAGCGGCAGAAACTGCTGTAGTCAGGCACAAAAACCCCCAATGCATTTCACGAGCTGAGGTAACAATAGTAATAAATTCTAAACTTACGGCGGCCAGAATGACAGGGATCGCAAGTAGAAAAGAGAACCGGGATGCGGCCTCTCTGGAAAATCCTAGCATTAGAGCCAACGAAATCGTTATTCCAGATCTTGATACTCCAGGGACTAAAGCACCTGCTTGAGCTAGGCCAATAAGCAAGGCATCACGCGAGTTGAGATTGAAAATCTCTCGCTCTCGCTTTCCATAAATATCAGCTACCCATAAAACTACGGCGAAGAAGACGGTCGAAGTTGCAATGATGTGAGCATCTCTAAGCTCAGTTCTGACAAAATCCTGACCGAAAAATCCTACGATCATTACGGGAATAGTCGCAATAAGAAACATGTGCAGCAAATTTTTATAGTCAGGAAAAGAAGCGTCCCTTTTGCGTATACCAGGAGCGGCGTATATTAATTTCTTCAAATCGTCTCTAAAAAATATTGAGACTGCTATCAAGGTCCCTAAGTGTGCAGCTAGGTCAAAGCTCATGCCTTGATCTCTCCAGCCTGTTACGATTGGAATCAAAATAAGATGCGCACTACTAGATATCGGAAGGAACTCAGTAAACCCCTGTACAAGCGATAGAATAATTATTTGCGCTATGTCCACAGTCTCTATGCCTTTATACGCTCAACCTAATCTATATCGTTCATCGTGCATGAAACCTGACATCTTCATGGAGGGATCAATATTACGGCATAAGGCCATGAACTTGAAATTTTCTCCCATGTGAGTAGGTAAAAGTAATCGCTTAGCTTCTTGCGCCAACTTATACGTTTCAGCTAAATCCTCATCACTTGTCTCGCCGATCATTTCCTGAATCTTGCTCCCGATTAGGAAATGAGCCTGGCTCGTGTAACCTTCCACGCACATCCCAACATGGTCAGCACGTTCCGCTAATTCAGTGAAGTTTACTGAAGCTGTGAGATCTTGGAGCCCAAAAAGCTGAAACGGATTATCGTGTACTTGATGTCTGAAGTGACATTGTAATGTGCCATCTACCCGTTGATGGTGAAAAAATTCGGCCTCCCCATAGCCATAGTCGCTGACAATTAAGACCCCTTGCTTAAAGTAATCCTTAATACTCCTGAACCAGCTTTCCATCCCCTGAATCAAGTCAGCACAGTAACCTAAAGGATGCTTTCCCAGAAGCGCCCGTACCTTTTCGGGAACAGCGCAATCCATAATTGCCCAGTCTAACTGACCATTTTGTAAGCTAACGCCCATTTCTTGAATACCAGTCTTAGATACGACAAATCTTTTTGCAGGCATGGCATCAAAAACTTCGTTAGCAATAATTACGCCCTTGAACTCATCTCGAGGATGTTCTGTCAGCCATTTAATACGCTCAAGCTGCTCGGGCATTTCTTCAGCTATAAGCCTTTTCTGCCTAGCTCTTAGGCTCCGACTAGGCTCCACGATAATATAGTTGAAATCTAAGACAGCGTGCTTTTTTAGATATTCCCTAAGTATAGTGGCTGCTAGACGGCCAGTTCCGGCACCGTATTCGATGATGTCTCCAGGAATGCTTTGAAGAATCTCAAAACATTGGCTTCCTAGACACCGTCCAAAAAGCTCTCCGCTTTCAGGAGCGGTCACAAAATCACCTGTTAGACCAAAAATTTTGTTTTCCGCAGTGTAGTAACCATGTTCACTATAAAGTACTAGATCCATGAACCTATCAAATGGAAGCACTCCGCCCGAACACCGACCGAGCACATGAAGTACGTGCTCGTATACAGCCTTTGACCGTTCTAGATCTTTTGGTGGGATATCATGTAAGCTTAAATCTATTTGTGTCATTCGTTTTACATCTTCTAATCGAGTGTTCTGGGAGTTATCAAAATCATGCCTGATACCAACACGCCTTTAGCGCTAGTTACCGGAGCTGCCAAACGTATCGGCGCAGCTATCGCGACCGAGTTACACGATGAAGGTTATAACATAGCGATCCATTTCCATATGTCTCGACATGAGGCTTACGAATTAGCGGCCGTATTGAATGATAAACGCGCGGCCTCAGCATTCACAGTAGAACAAGATCTTAGTCATGAAAGTGCAGCGAAAAACCTTATCGACAAGTTACTTCAGCAGTCTCAGCGACTTGATCTCCTCGTCAATAATGCTTCTATTTTTAAAAGTTCTTCTGGAATTAACAGTGGAAATGTAAGCGAGCTCTGGGATCAAATGCAGACTATTAATCTGAGGACTCCTTACTTACTTGCGATTCAGGCCGCTTCTTTACTAAGAAAGAGCAAGGGATCAATTATTAATATTACGGACATCAATGCCGAGCGGCCAAGAAAAGACTATACCGCTTACTGTGCTTCAAAAGCCGGTTTAGTATCAATTTCAAGGTCTCTTGCCATAGACCTTGCGCCAGAAATCCGGGTAAATTGTGTCGCACCAGGGGCAATTCTATGGGCATCAAGTGAAGATAGTAAAACTCAAAAGGAAGCCATTAATTCAACGCCGTTACAACGGATAGGGAAACCTTCAGACATCGCTCAAGCGGTAAGGTATTTGGCGGGGGCACAGTACGTTACAGGACATATATTGAATGTTGATGGAGGCAAGATCCTAAGAGGCTAGTCTGCCAAGAAAAAATGCTCCAGGTACCATGTTTGTGTAGTATCTCCAAACCACCACTTCTGATGGTCGATAACCATTTTGATAACGCCGGTATCAATCGGGTAATAATCAATTTTTACAGTAACGAAGCCTTCCCGACCATTATCCGCAACTAGTGAGCTAAGTACTTCATAAGTGTGAACACGATATGAATTCACCCTCTCCAGTGACAAGTCTGACGGATTCCCCGAGCGCTTCCGAACTGATTTCAAAGCCTCCTCAAAATATCCATATCGCACATTTTTGGCGTAACCAGTCGTTCCAGCTTCAAACGAAAGTACTCGGGAGTCTTTTTTCGTCGGAATAAGTATTTTGAACGAATCAGAATGAACAGAAACTTCGGCCCGAGCCATCTCAGTTAAGTGGTTGACACTAGAGCAACTAGAAAGCAAATAGCCAACTAGTAAGAAAAAAGCCAAATTTGAAAGAATATGTAACGTACGATTCACTTAATATTTCCCGTACATCAAGAAGTTCCACTCTGCTTCAAACGCGTTCACTACCGCTTACCCAAGCGGCATTTAAATCAGGAATGAGTTCTTTGAGCGGAATAAGAACATATTCGTTCTCGCTAAGCTCAAATTGTTCTGCAAAAATCTGGTTTAGCCCATCCAAAGTATTGTCTTTTCGAATAAAAAGGATATCTAAGTCCAGGTGCACCTGTCCACGCAGCTGATCGGCCTTATTGCGCCCACAGGCCAGCTCGATATCCTGTAGCTGCTCCTTCAACTCTTTCGTCGGAACCGGACAATGAAACTGGATGACTAAATTCCAGTAATCCGCACCTAACCCTAAGACATCATTACTTTTATATGTTTGGGAAGTCTTTACCTGGGAAAAATATTCACCGATTAAAGAGACCCCAGAAGCAATATTTTTACATGGCAGATAGTTGCTTCCAATAGAAACATATGCCAGTGGTAAAGGGCTGGTCAAAAACGTACCCCTCGCTCGATTATTATGCCAACATCTTTGACGTCATCTAAAACGCCCTGCTTGCTAATAGTAAGTTTTAGCCAGCGAACTCCGAACTCTTTAAGGATTATTTCTGAAATGTTGTCTGCCAGTGCCTCTACAAGCTTGAACTTACTTTTACGAGTAAAGTCCATTACACGATCATTGACTGCTTTGTAGTCGACCGTCTTAGATAAATCATCAGTTTCCCCTGCAAAAGAGATATCCACACCCATTTCAACCTGCATTACAAGAGTTTGTCGTATTCGCCTCTCCCACTCCCAAACCCCGATCACTGTGTCGACTCTCAGATCGTTAATAAAAATTATATCCATAACTTAATTATAAAATATATCTAACATATGATGATATTATCAGAATTACTAAGTATTTAATGCTGTTAAAAAATGGGTTGTAAGAAAAAATGGTTCTGAATCTCTGCCTTCCTGCCCTAGCTTATTTAATGGGCTCAATATCTTCCGCAATTTTAATCAGTAAGCTCATGGGTATCTCTGATCCTCGTGAAATTGGATCTGGAAATCCAGGTGCTACAAATGTCCTAAGGTACGGAGGTAGGAAAGCTGCTTTTTTCACACTATTCGGGGATGCTAGTAAAGCCGCCTTGCCCATTATTCTCGCGCAAGCGCTGGGAGTCTCCGCAAGTATCGCAACTCTAGTTGGTATGTGCGCTCTGATTGGCCACATGTACCCTATTTTCTACCAGTTTCAAGGTGGCAAGGGGATTGCCCCCATGATCGGGATGACCCTTGCGCTAGACCCCCTTTTGGGGAGCTCTTTTATTGCTTGCTGGCTATGTATTGCCTTCCTATTCAGATATTCTTCTCTTGCGGCACTGGGGGCCGTCCTACTAACACCATTATTCGCATGGCAACTAGGTCAAGACGCCGTCTCTATAAGTCTACTTACCCTAGCAGGATTGCTTATATTTGGTCGGCATAAGGCCAACATAGAAAGTTTACTCGCTCATACTGAGAAAAAAATCGGAGGCAAGTACTAACCGATAACTCTCAAATCGAAAATTTATGGCGGGCTCAACTCGTTTAGAGGCCAACGTGCTCTAACTGCTAGCTCGGTCTCATCTCTCTCTCCAAGACCCATCCGCCTGTGCCCCACATAAGCAATCATTGCTCCATTGTCAGTGGTGAATTTCATAGAAGGGAAAACTATCCTTACATCTTCTTCTTTGCCCAATATCTCGAGGCTATTTCGTATGTCTTTATTAGCACTCACCCCGCCTGCCACAACCAATTTCTTTGCACCACTTTGACGTATCGCTCTTCGACATTTCACGACAAGTACGTCAACAACCGCATCTGTGAATCCTCTACAAACATCTGCTTTTAAGGCAGCATCTACAGTGTGTTGTGCAATAGTGTTACGCACATGTGTCTTCAACCCGCTGAAGCTAAAGTCAAGGCCTGGCCGGTTAACCATAGGACGAGGAAAGTCAAACCTATCCGGGTCGCCAGACTTAGCCAACTGTTCTACTAACGGCCCCCCTGGATAACCCAAATCAAGCATTTTTGCGACTTTGTCAAAAGCCTCTCCCACAGCATCATCAAGCGACTCCCCTAAGACCTCATAAGAACCTAATCTACAAGCATCAACTAACAATGTATGTCCTCCAGACACCAGCAGTGCTAAAAAAGGCATATCGATCGGAACTACTTCATCAATCATAGGGGCTAGTAAGTGTCCCTCCATGTGATGTATCCCTAAAGCGGGCACATCCAAGCCCCAAGCTAATGACTTCGAAAAGCCTGCGCCTACTAATAAAGATCCGGCAAGTCCCGGTCCTGCTGTATACGCGACTCCATCTAGGTCTTGTAATCTAATCCCTGCTTCTTCAGTCGCCTGGTTTACCAATAGTCCTATTTTCCGTATATGATCTCGAGAAGCCAGTTCAGGAACAACACCTCCGTACTTAGCATGCATTTTGACCTGACTAAAGACTACATCCGACAATAATCCATATTGACTGTCGTATATAGCTACGCCAGTTTCATCACAAGAAGTCTCCAAACCAAGTATTTTCATTAATTAACCACCCAAATTTACATAAATTCTGTACTTCAACGCCAATTACCGATATATTTCGCGACCGACATTAAAAAACAATCACTGTTAGGAAATAAGATAAGTATGCCAAATATCCGTGTCCGAGAAAACGAACCGTTTGATATTGCTATGCGTAGGTTCAAACGTGCGTGTGAAAAAGAAGGAACGCTCGCAGAAGTTCACAGACGTGAGTTTTATGAAAAACCCACTCAAGTAAGAAAAAGAAAAGCTGCAGCTGCCGTAAAAAGATGGCAGAAAAAAGCCTCTCGAATGATTATTCATCGCAAACGCCTTTACTAACCAATTCTTTTCTGAGAATCATGCCTGACTTAAAAAGCCAAGTACTAGCCGACGTAAAATCGGCGATGAAAAGTGGTGAAAAAGAGATCTTGGGTGTATTGAGACTCATATCAGCCGCCTTCAAACAGCATGAAGTCGACAAGCGAGATGATGTAGACGACGAAACGGCTGTTATCATTCTAACGCGCATGAGTAAGCAAAGACGTGAATCAATCACGCAATTCGAAGCAGGAAACAGAGACGATTTAGCTAAGCAAGAAAAGTTAGAGCTGGAAATCATACAAAAGTACTTGCCCACACAACTTTCCGAAGATGAAATGATAAAGGAAGTCGAAGCAGCCATTGCTGAAGCAAATGCTACCGCAATGAGTGACATGGGTAAAGTGATGGTTCGTCTTCGCAGCCTAGCCGCACGCGCAGATATGTCGGCAATCAGCGGACTAGTAAAGAAAAAACTAAGCTCCTGATATAATTCTCGCTTCCAGCTGGAGCTTATGCTGTCTACAATGGGGAATGGCAGGACGTATCCCAGAACAATTTATTGATGACTTAGTGAATAGAATCGATATTGTTGATTTAATCGAATCCCACGTACCCTTACGTAAAGCTGGAAAAGGCTTCCAAGGTCTTTGTCCTTTTCATAATGAAAAAACTCCAAGCTTTACAATCAGTAGAGAGAAGCAGTTCTATCATTGTTTTGGTTGTGGTGCTCATGGGACGGCGGTTGGCTTCCTAATGTCCTACAAAAATATAGATTTTCTCGAAGCAATTGATGAGCTTGCTGAGTACGTAGGGCTAGAAGTACCCAGAGAAAAGTCTTTTGCCAAGAGCTCTGAAAACAGTAAAGAATTATTGGTCACATTAGAGCAAGCGCAAACTCATTTCCACTCATGCCTTCGTGAATCCAATAATAAAACAAGAGCCGTTGATTATTTAAAAAACAGAGGTGTTTCCGGAGAAATAGCGAAAACTTTCGGCATCGGCTTCGCTCCCGACGGATGGAGTCATCTGCTAGACAAATTCAAAAAAAAGCAAGGCAGTGAAACCTTGCTGGAAAAATCTGGGCTTATTATAAAAAAAGATAATGGTGGCCACTACGACCGTTTTCGTGACAGAATAATGTTTCCTATCCACGACAAAAGAGGTCGCATCCTAGGGTTTGGGGGCAGGCTCTTAGGTAATGGTGAACCCAAATACCTTAATTCGCCTGAAACCACCGTTTTCCACAAAGGGAAAGAGCTATACGGTTTGAAACAAGCCCTAGCTTCGGATGTGGGAACAGATAGCCTTATTGTCGTAGAGGGTTACATGGATGTCATAGCCCTGCATCAGGCAGGGATGACAAACACTGTCGCGACCTTAGGGACCGCTGTGACGCCTGATCATCTTGACAAGTTATTTCGTCATGCACCACAAATTGTATTTTGCTTCGACGGCGATAATGCCGGACGCAAAGCGGCCTGGAAAAGCCTAGAATTGTCATTATCTAAATTGACTGGTAATCGAGAGATTCGCTTTGCATTTCTTCCTGACGGATACGATCCGGATAGCGCTGTCAGAGAGTTTGGCTCTGCAAATTTTTTCAAATCGTGCCAGATGAAGAGCTTATCAGAATATCTGATTGAAATGCTCAAGAAAGACGTCGACACAAGCTCTGCTGAAGGGAAAACCAGGCTAATATCAAAGATTAAACCATATGTAACGAAAATCCCTGATACAACTCACCGTACTGCATGTGCTCAACGACTCTCATATGAGACAAAATTTGACGAAAATATAGTCAGACAAGAGCTAGGGCTCACTATAACGACAAGAAAAAAATATCCACAAGAGAGCCGAGGATTAGGAAAATTCGCAAGCCGCTCACTACAGGAACATGCGATAACTATCTTGATGAGCTTTCCAAAACTCGCACAGAAAATAGATCAAGAAACCGTTCTATTCCTCGGTGAAAATTTAAAAAATCTCAGCGACTTGATTACAGTTTGGGAAGCCATGTACACCGAAAGTCCAACTGCAGCTAGGGTTCTAGAGCGTTTCCGAGGAGATGCCATTGAGAAAGTTCTCCTGAAGGCTATATCTGTAGAGTCTAACTTAGATGAATCAGCCAGCGAAAAAGAACTGGAAGGCATATTGGAAAAATTGCGGATAAAAGCCCAAGAAATAAAATTTGAAGCTATAAAAGAAACTCCTTTTTCAGAACTATCAGAAGCTCAGAAAGAAACGATGAGAGGTTATAAACGAAAGTAGCCTTAGCAGTATCAACAAAGCGTATTCAAAATAGAGCTGCTAGCAAGAACAATATGAGTCATATCGGTATATTTTTCTATACGGGGCAATATTTTAGATCGTATAATGTAAGGTCTGGAAATTTTTTAACTTCGACCCAATTAGAAACCTCGGCATACTGGCTTTGGAAGGCATTAGAACAACACTTATGGAAGCAGAAGAAAAAGAAAAAGAAAAAGACAAGAGCACTCCGCAGTCTCAACTAAAATTATTGATCGCTAAGGGAAAAGAGCAAGGATATTTGACCTACCACGAGGTTAACGATCACCTTCCCAGCGATATAGTAGATCCCGAGCAAATCGAAGATATTGTCAACATGATTAATGACATGGGGATTACTGTGCATGAAACAGCCCCGGACACTGATGACATTATCATTAATGGCACAGGTGTTGACGACGATGCAGCAGAAGAGGCGGCAGCGGCATTGGCATCTGTTGATAACGAATTCGGCAGGACAACTGATCCCGTGCGGATGTATATGAGAGAGATGGGAACGGTAGACCTTCTGACGCGAGAAGGTGAAATAAAAATCGCTAAGAGAATTGAGAATGGGCTTAAGCAATCTCTTTATGCTATTGCTGAATTTCCAGAGGTGCTGCAAAAATTTTTATTTTTCTATGGAAAGTACAAAAATGAAGAGTTAAAAATCAATGACATAATGAGTGGGTTCATGGACTACGATGCCCCAATCCAATCCCTAACTAAACCTACAGACGATGACGATGATGATGATGATGATGAAGTAAAAAATGTATTGGATCTCCAAGATGTCGACGACCGAATTAAAGCTCTTGAAAAACTCATCAAAAAAGCAAACACTTCTTTTAAAAAACACGGCAGAGTGCATGCAACAAGTGCTGCACTTAGAGCAGAAATGCAACAAAAATTTGTTGAGTTCAAATTAAATCCCAAACTGACTGAAAAACTTGGTGATGAAGTCCGCAAGATAATTCGCGACGTAAGAAAATCAAAACTAATCATTTTTAACATCTGCGTAAAGAAAGCAAAGATGTCCAAAAAAGATTTTCTCGCCCTCTCTAAAGGAAATGATACTGATCTGACATGGGTGACTAAACTAGCGGCACAACGCAAACCGTATGCAGCGACAATCAAAGCAAACCTCGATATTATTGCCATAGAACAAGAAAAACTTGCCGTTATTGAACAAGTTAATGCGCTAGAAATATTAGAAATAGAAGCGCTGAATCGTCTCATGTCGACCGGTGAAGCAAAAGCAAGACGAGCAAAGAAAGAAATGGTCGAGGCGAATCTCCGGCTAGTTATTTCGATAGCAAAAAAATATACGAATCGAGGTCTTCTATTTTTAGATCTGATTCAAGAAGGTAATATCGGCTTAATGAAAGCAGTGGACAAGTTCGAATATCGCAGAGGGTATAAATTCTCAACCTATGCAACTTGGTGGATTAGACAAGCGATTACGAGATCTATAGCTGACCAGGCAAGAACTATAAGAATTCCTGTGCATATGATTGAGACTATCAATAAGCTAAACCGTATTTCTCGACAAATACTTCAGGAACAAGGACGAGAACCGACACCAGAAGAGCTTGCTGAACGTATGGAAATGCCGGAAGACAAAGTACGAAAGGTCTTGAAAATAGCCAAAGAACCAATTTCGATGGAGACTCCTATCGGAGATGATGATGACTCTCACCTTGGAGATTTCATCGAAGATCAGAATATGGATGCTCCTGATGAGTCTGCAACCTTCGAAGGACTGTGTCGCAGTACGAGAGACGTGCTAGAAGGTTTGACTCCTAGAGAGGCGAAAGTATTGAGGATGCGCTTTGGTATTGATATGAATACGGACCACACGCTCGAAGAAGTTGGCAAACAGTTCGACGTAACCAGAGAAAGGATAAGGCAAATAGAAGCAAAGGCATTACGAAAACTTAGACATCCGTCAAGGTCTGAAAAGCTTCGAACGTTTTTGGACCAGTGATATTGCAAACGAGATGAGTCGCAGGCTCAGCAGAATATCTTTCTGTCGCCATTGGGCGCTCACCAGCGTCTAGACATGTTCCCATCTCTCGCGCAGCCAAAAACTATATAGGACGAAAAGCTACCTAACTCTAAGCACCGGTAGAATAAAGTAATCGGTCACCTATATAAACAACTTCTGGAAACGCATTGTAAAGGCAGCCCTAAGCCTAAAAAAAGACGTAAAATTAGCATGCCGTGAACTGGAAACTTAACGAGGTAAATTATGATATTAATTTTGGGTGCTTTTTTGGGGCTTATTTCGGTTGCATTTGGCGCGTATGCTGAACACGGATTGCGTGGAGTAGTAACAGAAGAGAATTTTCGCTTCCTCATGACGGCTGTGCGCTACAACCAAGTACATTCAGTGGTAATTACTGTTATCGGACTGACATTAGTATGGGAAAGAACACCAATAGATATCCCAGCATTGAGATGGAGTGCCATATTGTTCATCATTGGTACCATGTTATTTAGTTTCAGTATCTATCTCGCTGTAACCTTCGATATTCCCAACCTTCTTAATGTGACACCAGTCGGCGGTGTCACGATCATGTTAGCGTGGCTACTACTGTTGTTAGCAGGAATTTTGGCTAGAAAAAACCTATGATCTTTTCATTTATGAGTCTCAGTAACAGTAAAAATAACCGGCATTTTAGTTGAAAAATGGAACACTAGAATACCTGTAGTTCTTTCACGTCAAATATGTCGACATAAATAATGTAAAAATTGAATAGCGCTAATTAGGGTGCATGCTACATGAGAACTAAATGGAAAATAAGTATCCTGATTATTGTAATAATTCTTATTGGCGCAATCTCTGTAGGACCAATAATGAGTAATGTAGAAACACCTGGCTATGAAGTGATGCAATCTCAGGATAAGATTGAGATCAGACAGTTTAAGCCTATGGTCATCGCGGAAGTAAAAATAAGTGGGCACCGCGAAAAGGCTATCAGTGAGGGGTTCCGCGTACTAGCAGATTATATCTTTGGCAACAATATCGTCCAGCAAACTATTGCAATGACCGCTCCAGTCCAGCAACAGGCAAGCAGGAAAATTGCAATGACCTCCCCGACACAACTGCAATCCGAGAAGGATTCTTGGCTAGTGAGCTTCGTCATGCCTTCGGAATATAGTTTAGATACGCTTCCTAAACCTACAAACAATCGAATCAATATAAAAAGAATACCATCAAAAAAATTCGTCACTATTACATTTTCTGGTACTAACTCGAATGAGAATTTAAAAATCCATGAAAAGAAGCTGGAAAAGTTCATCAGAGCCAAGAATATATCAGTAACAGGTACATCCAAGTATGCTTTCTACAATCCACCATGGACTCTACCTCTAATGCGTCGTAACGAGGTTATGATTGAAGTTCAGCAATAACCAAATATCGGTATCTATATAGAATTCTCACTTAACTACAGTCACCATCAAACCGATCAACCAATCCTTCGTCATTCGGACCGTAGGTGGCTATACGCGTTCGATCTTTCATATTTAACCTCAAATTATTTTTTTTCAAATAACGGGAGTAAGAAATTCATAAATACGTTAGTGGAAGTAGTCTTCCGCCCCTTCGATATCTAGATTTGTTTACTACCTGATAGGCAGTGTCTATAATGTGTCTAAGTTAAGTATTTACATGCCATATGTATACTTGATTCGAGAAAATCACAGTATTAGTGGTTATATTAGAACAACTTTAATAAATTATTTAATATAGTTAAATACTTTGGGCCTGTAGCTCAGTTGGTTAGAGCAGGGGACTCATAATCCCTTGGTCGTAGGTTCGAGTCCTACCGGGCCCACCATCTTTATTCTAAAGCACTAATGCTCGAGCATTTCTCTGGCGCAACTATTTTGATGCACTTCTAGCCGGACAAGGCCGATATATTCAAAGCGGGGAGTATCCAAGGAGTTTGTCGGTGCAAAGTATCAGAACATTCAGCTTAATACTTTTATTTTTATGGGTTGCTGTAGCGGTAGTGGTCAACTTATTTGGAATAGAGCTATTTTTTCCGTTTTCCGCTGAGATAAGTGGGCAAGAAGAAATGTTTAGACTCTACTCAGTCCGCTTTGCGGTCGGGTGCTTCTTTCTCTTAGTTATATTTAGGTATTTGTGCCAACTCAGACCCTGGCCATCGCTAATAGTTATATATTGGTATGGTATCTTCTGGATGATCTCAAGTTGCATATACGCGGTTAAGATGGATATTAAATTAGATGAGTTGCATCATCTAATTTGGGCGGTAATTTTATTGGTCCTTATCCGATTAGAAATCAGACAAAAGGTAAAGGAGACTCGCGATAGTATATATAAAAGGGACTATTTTTAAAGCCCTCTTTTCCCTAAATCACTCTTCTATGAGTGTTACCGTTTTCATAGCGCGGCTTTGCCGTTCTCCATTATCCAGCCAATCATCCGCTGCATGTGCGACGCTAACGGCTCTACTCCGATGGCTTCCTCATTATCCAAGTAAACCTTTCTATGACTGATTTTCCAATCTTCATTTACCAACACGACACTGCTCTCGTACCAACCGGAAGCAAATACATAGACTGACTCAGGTCTACTTAGCGTTCCACTCAGTACACACTTATGTCGCGCAGATGTTTCATTCTCAAATACTATTACATGATTTGTCATAACGTGACGGGTGCCGGGTAGAAGACTAACATGTGCTTGCGCATCGTCAGTGGGAGAACACCGCTCTAGTATTTTTCTATTCTAGCAAATTTTCATTTAGCACTGGGTCAAACCATGCTAGCTTAGTGTTCAGGAACACAACAGTTTTCTCTTGCCAGAAAAGATTAGTGGAACGAGCAATTTACTTGGGGAGTATTGCAAATGTTAGATGATAGTGGGTTATTTACAGATGTAGGACAGACATATAAAGAGTCGATATTTGTGACTCCTTTGTTGGACCAGATATCTTCTCAAGCTGCAAAAGCAGATCAGACCCGATCTGTCGACGCTGACCTAATTAGAGAATTAAAGAAAAACAATATTATGCGTATATCTGCTAGCCCGGAGATTGGCGGATTGAATGCATCAATCATTAGTATTGCAAATGAGTTACGAGCTATAGCACCGAGATGTACGTCTACAGCCTGGTGCATGTGGAATCATTTATGTACTTTTCACCATTTCGCAGGCTTACTTGGCCCGGAAAATAAAGAATTTCTTGCACAGATTGTGTCAGATAAACATTGGGTTTGTTTTCCTGCGGGAGCCTCGTCGGAAATAGCTGGCGATAAAACTGATAATGCGATCAATTTGACTGGAGTTGCTGCTTTTGGCTCTGGCTCTCGCTATTCTGAATGGGCCGGTGTCGTTTTTAATGAAGGCTGGTCAGATAACCAAACCCCATTTTTTTCTATGGTCGACTTGCGCGAACCTTCTGTACGGATAGAGCAAACGTGGGAGGCGATGAGTGTACGCGCATCTGCGACTGACCATATTCACTATAAAGACGCATCAGTTCCTGAAGATCGGGTCGTGCCGTGGCCGCTTAGGCACCGCGAGAATCTTAGAGATCCAAAGTATAGCGTTATTCATAATAGGTACCGTGAAGATTGGGTGGGTTTGTCAGTGGTCTGGCTCGGTGCAATGGCCACCGGGCTAGTAGAAGTTTCGCTTAACGAGGTTTCTGCCAATATTAAAGAAAGAATTGCGATCTTCGGGACTAAAATGGTCGACAAGCCGACTATACATAGCAACCTAGGGCGTGCACGCGCGTTGTTAAATGCCGCAACAGATACGGTTTACGCTGCTATGGCGGAAACAGATGCTCGTATAGAAGAAAATATTTTACCCATGGAAGGTGACTACTTTCGTCAGACTTCTTCGGGCATGCAAGCAATTGTTCTTTGCGAAGAAGCTATGAAATTAATTCTTCGCGTTTTAGGAGGTAATGGACTGCGAGAAGGGACAGATTTTGAACGTCGCTACCGAGATTTTCAGGCATTTCCCCTTCATATAAACGGTCACGCTGATCGGATAAATGAACAGTTAGGTAGAATAGCATTGGGGCTAGATTCTCAGAATGTGTTTTAGAGTTACAAATATTTTCAATTATTTATAGCTAGAAGAACCCAGGCAGCCTAACCTCCTGAATACATCATGAGGACTAGAAGAAATAGCCTGCAGACAAACCCTCTCCTCAGGCTATTTCTCAAGAATCGACGGCACAATAGCTACTTAATACATAATTAGTGTAGCCTAAAGCACACGTATCATCACAGCTCAATCTTAGATAAAGAGAGAAAATAACATGGATTTATCCACCCATAAATACTTAGTCGACACCGAGTGGCTAGCAGAACATCTGCATAAGGAAAATTTAGTTGTTGTCGAGGCGACATCACTGTTGCCGAATTATTTTGAAGACACTGTCACAGAAGGAATAGAAAAAGAAAGCGGTAAGGAATCATGGGAGCAAGACCATATATCGGGAAGTACTTACGTGGGGATTTTAGAAGAACTCTCAGATACCCAAGACAATCAGTTCATGTATGGATTACCCTCAGCGGAGCGATTCGCAGCGGTAATGTCTAGGAATGGCATAGGCAATGATAGCGCGGTGGTTATTTATGACCGTTCGACAAATATGTGGGCAGCAAGATTATGGTGGATGTTACGTGTTTTTGGATTTGATAACGCGGTTGTACTGGATGGAGGATACACTAAATGGTTGGAGGAAAATCGGCCTGTCGATTGTAAAGTTACCACTCGTGTATCAACTAATTTCATTCCAGAATTTCAGCCGCAACTGTTTGCCGACCGGAACCGCGTTTTGGAGGCGACAGTAAATGCTAATACTTGCCTTATTAACGCATTAACGCCCGAAGAATTTGAAGGTAAGCCACCTCAACGATATGCGCGTTCGGGTCGGATTCCGTCAAGTGTAAATGTCCCTTTTACAGTAACAGTAAATACTGACTCGCAATTATATGACGACGACATCAGTGCGATGTCAACGTTCAAAAAAGTGGGCGCCTCCAGTGCAGAGGAAATAATTTGCTACTGTGGAGGAGGAATCGCAGCCTGCAGCACGGCGCTTGTACTTGCTCGACTGGGGTTTGATCGAGTGTCCGTTTATGATGGCTCGATGACTGAGTGGGCCGCCGATTCAGTCTTACCTCTGGAATCAGGCACAGCCTAACAACCTTGTAGAGGACAGGAAGATAATGACTCTGCGAATACAGGTAGGGAATTGCACTGAAACCTACCCAGTAGAAGGAGCCGCCACTAGTCCTTCGCCTTTTGACTAGTGACTACGTCAACCAGAACCGCCACAATTAAATTTAATATCGTGATCGAACCTAGCGCAATGAATGAAAAAAAGTAAATCCAAGACCACCAGTGTAAGTTCTGCAAAGGCAACATAACTTGCTCCCAACTGGACAGCGTTAAAACTTGCACTAACGTAATCATTGCGATCCCTAGATCTCCCCATCGCTCCGGATCGGAGTTGGAGAACAAAATAGAACCAAATGAAGCATAGATATACAAAATAATAAAAAGCAGCAGAGTCACATAAAACACCCTGTTGACAGATAATAAAAGTGCTTCTATCAGTCGTTTTAATTCGGGGACTGCAGAAATTAGCCTTAAAACCCTGAAAATACGGAGCAACCTGAATAATAAAACTGATGAATCAGGGCCAAGGGGAATCACGGACACCAAAACGATCAATGAGTCAAACACATTCCAGCCACTCTTGAAAAACTGGCGTTTCCTTGGTTCTGCTATAAATCGGATCAGGATCTCGATCACAAAAAATAGAGTTATGAAGACATCCCCTACTTTAAATAAAGTAACAAATGTTGGATTTAGTTCAAAAGTAGAAGCACCCACCATAAGAGCGGATAAAACTATCGCAACAATAACTATTAACTGGAATAATTTATGTTCTTTTATTGAATTGAAAACATCTTTCGAAAAATAATTTAACATATAAGTGGTTTTTTTCCAGTTAATTTAAAAATTGAAATTACGGGCAGACGACAGGGTCATCTTTGCTCAGATCGACAACACTATTATATGATTAATTATGAGTTTCACGTATCGTCATCGTCTTTACAACAATAGTTCAAGAGTTTGGACTCAGCCAAATATTTTCAGCTTGAAGAATGAAAAGCCTATTCAGGCAGGTACCTGCTTATCATAGAGATCACGTTCCACTAATCAAGTTGGCATTTAGAATATTTATGCTCATAATAACTTATGCTTAGAAAAGGGGACTCTAATGAAACTTGCACTCTACCTGCCTAACTTCAGGGATAAAATTTCTATAGATGAAATAGACGAGCTTGCGAAAGTAGCTGAAGAACTTGAATTTGATTCACTTTGGACACTTGACCGTATCGTCGTTCCCGAATCATCAGATAGAGGTGAGTTAATAAAATCTTTCGGTACTATGAAAGAAATGCCCAACCAGCTTCCTGTGACTTCTCGCGGTGAGTGGTTACAAGGTCCGCCCCTCATCCCCTACCTTGCAGCTATTACAAAAAAAATTCGTCTTGGTGTAAGCGTTATTGTCACCCCATTTAGAGCCCCTGCTGTAATGGCAACTGAAATAGCTACTTGGGATCAACTGTCTCGCGGAAGAATTAATGTAGGGGTAGGCGCAGGCTGGATGCCAGAGGAATTCCAAGCTACGGGTGCCGCACATACATATAAAAAGAGAAATAAACACGTGCGAGAAACGATCGAAGTCATGCAAGGTATTTGGGGGAATGAAGTGTTCGAGTATGATGGCGAATTTGCATCGTTTGAAAAATGCGGATTTGGAGCAAAGCCATTACAAAAGCCTCGCCCACCTATGTATTTTTCAGGATTGGTTAACCCTGAAGTAGCAGCAAAAAGAGTTGCAAAGTATGGATTGGACGGATGGATAGGAATAATGGATACACCTGAGGCTATATCTACATGGAGAGGTGCTATCGGCGAGGAGCTTAAAAAAATTGAAGGCGGCCACAATATCGATGAACTAGAAATCTCGAGCATGATGCCATTTGAAATTACTAAAGACAAAACCGATCAGACGTCCAATGGAAAACTAACTCCGACTATGGTGGGTACAGTCGATCAAATTGCAACGAATCTCAGTCGGTATAAAGAATCGGGCATGACAATGCCAATGCTTTGGCCTCCGTTTTCAGGTACACCAACTGAAAAAACCATAGAGGATTTAAGGCGTTTGAAGCACGATATCATGCCAAAGATAAGTTAAAAGTTTTTGTACCATGAGGTCTAAACCACTTCTGTACACAGGAAATTATAGTGAATATGAAGTAAGAGGAAGATAGCGTGTTTAATTTTATACGGACTACTAGGAAAATACATTTAGCTTGCTACGTCGTCTTGATTGTATTCCCGATCTTGGCCTTTCCACTCCTACAAAAGCCCTACTTGACCCTAGAAATGGCAAATATAATTGCTGATACTTGCGAAAAAAAAGCTCTGGCGGAAGGATGGCGCAAAGTGAATATCGCCATTTATGATGAAGGAGCAAATTTGAAACTCTTTCGGAGACAAGATGGGGCCTATCTCCACAGTATAAAGGTAGCTCAACTCAAGGGACACACCTCAGCTGGATTACCTCGTACTACGCGATCTCTAGGTGATCTCAACTATAAAAATCCTGACAAGCCATACGGGATCGACGGAGTCCCTGGATTCGTCATATTTCCCGGTGGAGTGCCGATCATAACGGAAAGCGGTGTGCAGATCGGAGGAGTAGGAGTCAGTGGTGCTACGGGAGATCAAGACGAGCAGTGCGCACAAGAGGGTATAGACGCAATTCGCTCACATCTAAAGTGATTCGGCAGTTAGTGACTCGCACTTAGCTTGACTCTGACCTCGCACGAAGCAAAATATCTCCACCTTATCGTTAGAGCTTCTTTTTAGAGAAGCCTACCCGTTATGGATCTTGCTCCAGCTCTGCATAGCAGTAAGCACAGGGATTAGATCTTCTCCTTTTTTTGTAAGAGTGTATCTATATTGACGGCCTGGCCCTCCAGAGATACACTCTTTCAAGAGAATATCTTCTCTAATTAACAGCTCTAATCTGCAGGTTAGTGTCGCAGGGGGTATCCGCTCAGGTGACGCTGATATATCAGTAAAACTGTGTTTTCCTAGTATTCCAATATCGCGGACAATCAGGAGCGTCCATTTATCGCCTACGAGGTCTAGAGCCTGTGAGATTGGACAGATCGAGCGTTTTTGGATCACAACTTCTCCCACCTCACTTTTTATGAACCACTGAAATAACCGTAACGTTTAGGGCTGTTTAACATTAGTCCGTTTCAGATGACTAGGATAAGCGTTGCCGCTATCTTATTCCAAAAGGCTCATACGACATAACCGCGACTTAAATTTACTACCTTGTAAACAGTAGCAAACAGAAATTCAAATTATGACCTGTTCCTCTCCCATTACAGCTTTTGGTAAGCTGAGAGGGAGAGACACAACTTTGTCTAGCCAGCAGGTGATTTTGAGTAAAACGTCTCTGTAAGAGGCTGACGAACTTTTGCCATAGCAATTAAATCTGCGGTAATGTCGAATTTGAAAGCGTGATCTGGACCAATTCCTTCGTCTCTGAGACATGGAGCCATATCATCATCCGCATCAGAGAAACCGGCTTTATCATTGAATTCCCATTCATCTAACAAACACTGCCAACCAATATCGGCAACTTCTTCGCGGGAGACTTCCTCACCAAAAAAAGGCGTTAAAAATTGACGGGTTTCGTCAATAGTTGGGCCTAAAAACATGCAAAAACCAGTAGAATCACAAATCGCGTTAACAATCTGAATTTCCTGAGATGCCACCACCGCAGCTTCACCTGTAATTTTCGGATCGATTACTAGACCTGCTGTATGATCGGCACCCATAGCACTACTAGCATAAGTAATACCTGTAGCTTTAAGCGGGCGAGGATCCCATGCCGGCATAGCTTGTCCTTTCGCAACTGGAATTCTGTCATGGCCTCTAGCAGTCCCAATCGCTAGGGCGCCATGTCCAATATTTTTTCCCAGCTCTGTTCCGTTAACCATCTCTTTTCTTAAAAGGTCTTTAGCTCCTTCAGCGTCACCCCATTCCATGCCACCAGAATCCATGAAAACAGCAATCGCGGCACCTGTTTCAATCGTATCAAGTCCAATTTCGTCGCAGAGTCTATCCAAATCAGCAACATCTTCCCAATTATTAATCGCACAACAAGAGCCTAACAGAGTCAAAGTTTCGAACTCTAGAGCCGAAGTTAGATAGTTACCATCTTTATCATGAACTATATTTGAGCATTGAACGATACAACCTGTCATACAGTTATGCATCGCACCCCCTCGGCTCTCGAAGGACTCTCGAATGCGAGCGCCGTCAAGGTTTTCAAACTCAGGGTTTCTTCCTTCTGTCCTGTTTTTATAAGGAAACGTATGAAGCATATTAGCTGCTGGCACGACCGCACTAGTCCCGTATTTGAAATTTGCATGTCGAGTAGACAAATAGTCTTGGCTGAACGCCTTCGTATATTGTGAGAACCCTTTTCTATCTACTGGTTTTCGTGTGGGTTTCTTAGTCGCATCAACCATAATCCATTTGAGGCACTTAGCTCCCATCACCGCACCAACTCCGCCTCGCGCGGCCTGTCGAGCCGGTCGACGATCCTTATCGCTATCGGTACATGCTATCGAAGCACCCCTAAGCATCATTTCCCCAGCAGGGCCTATAGATATTGCCGAAGCGGCAGAAGATTCCTGAGAGAGCAGTTTCTCGCAGCAAGCGTAGTTCCAAAGACCTTTGTATTCATCAGCAGGAACGAGCTCAACATTATTCTCTAGTACTCGTAAACCCCAACGTCTGTCCATATCGGAGGGTTGACCAACAACTACAACCGCTCGGTATCCAATCTTCATTAGATCCTGTCCTGGGTCGCCCCCGGCATTAGCCTCCTTAATTCCACCCGTCAGAGGACTTTTGCAACCCATAGAAATCCTTCCAGAGGTCGGAGCGGAGGTCCCACTTAAAGTCCCTGGAGCAAAAACAAGAACGTTTTCTGGGCCTAGCGGATCACACTTTGGATCGCATAACTCTAACATTAGCTTTGCTGACAGCGCTCGGCCACCTAGCATCTTCCACTCTGGCTTAAAGTCTTCAACTTTCACGGACAATGCGGTCATGTCCACATAAATAATTTTATCGTTATCCCAAACCTGCGCCATCTGCACTTACCTCTACGGTTAATTGAGTTAGTTCTTACTCGATTATCACACGCATCCAGAGAGATTCATATTATTTAATTTCAGCAGTGTCGCGAGGAGGGCATTAATTAATAATGATTATTACTTGCATATGAGAATTATTCCTATTAAACTAAGGGCCTTATTGCAGCGAGTTGGTACACTTTTAGCAAGCCAGCAAAGAAGTGCGGCTGAAGCGTTGCTTATAAGGACGGGCCCTCCCTATTTAAGGCCCTTGGTCGTGACGATAATCAGGTACCTTGCTCCCTGCTTTACCCTCTGGTTATCGTCTGACCTAAATCTTAGGGGCTGACTTCGCAATCTTACTATGAAGCCATTTTGCTGAACTCTAGCTGCATAATCCGATTGGTTTCCTTGACTGACGGACGTTGTCCGACTAGCTGCAAATAATCCGCCAATGGGGCAATATCCGATATCATATCCCAGTCATAAATTTTGACCATATTCATCTGAGCAAAATTTATATGAAAATACGCCGCAATATCTGCAAAAGTAAAATTTTCACCTGCAATATATTGATCAAATTTAGCTACTTTTAAAAGTGCTCTTATCCCGTTTTCTACGACAGACCTAACTTCTTTAAAAGCAGTAGGTTCTAGAGGTGCTCCAAAGTAGGTAGTACCAACATGCCGCCTTGCAGGTGCGTCGATATACAGCTCGACAATTCTTATGAGCTCTTTGACTTTAGCGCGCTCAAAGGGGTCGGAAGGATACATAGGGGACTTCAGCTGACTATCTTCCAGATAATCAAAGATAACATTTAACTCCGTAAGAATCTCGCCATCCACGTCTATCCACGGAACCTTACCCATATGACTCTGGGCTAGCACCTCAGGCTTCTGACTAGGGAACACTTTGATTTCTTCAAACGGTATTTGCTTCTCTATGAACGCAGCCTTAGCGGCACTAAAATAGTTACTGATCGCGACACCATACAATTTAATCAATCTTCCAACTCCTTTCAATAATAACTGCAAAACTCAACTTACCAGGGCATATGTGGCAGAGTATTGCCTAGTTTTAAGAATTTAAAACGGTTTCAGAATCATTCGTAATTAAAGTCTTCAGTCACCTAGCTGACGTCGGGTATTTTTGTCCCCCGTCGTCCCTTTATTAACAACATTCCTGGTCATATCTCGCTCATATGGAACACCCCACCTCTGCCACATGTCAGGACCTATAGCAGTTAAAGCGCCGTCGACCACAATCGCTTCGCCATTCACAAATCTAGAGTCCTCGGTAGCCAAAAATAGTGCCGTTCCAGCAATATCTTCACCTGTCCCATGGTCTGGAAAAGGCTGCGTCGAATCCATCCTCTTACCCGCCTCCTCCAAAGACTCGTGCTTGGTGTGGGTTAGGCCCGTCAGGATAAAACCTGGGCAAATAGCATTTACTCGGATACGATCAGGGGCTAACTGGACAGCCGCAGCCTTCGTTAAATTTACAACAGCGGCCTTAGCTGCGCTGTAAGATAATGGTCCACAACCGCCACTTAGACCAGCCACCGATGCAGTATTAATAATAACCCCGCCATCCCCTTGTGTCCGCATGACCTTAGCCGCATGTTTAATCCCTAAAAAAACCCCTTTCACCAACACATCAAACGTATAATCCCACTCTTCAACCTGTAAGTCCCAAACTGGGCCAACGACCCCACCTACTCCGGCATTGTTAAACATAATATCCACGCGCCCAAAATTATCAACAGCGCATTCGACCATTGCTTTAATATCTAACTCAGAGGCTACATCTGTCTTAATAAAGTGTGCCGAGTCCTTATAACCGAGACCGGTGATCTCGGCCAGCGTCTCAGCCCCACTTGCAGCATTGTAGTCGGCAATAACGACTTTAGCGCCCTCTTTTAAAAACCGCATCACTGTTGAGCGCCCCATACCTCCCGCTCCACCTGTGACAATGGCAACCTTATTTTCTAGCCTCATTATTTTACCCCTTAAAATTTCTACTATTCCCTTAGTTCAGAAGGAAATTAATCGTCTTCTATAACGGCAGAATAAACTACCATATTTCCGACCTAATAATATCGTTCAAATATTATGAAGATACTTTTGAAAAACTGCATAGCTCCCATTGTTTGCGTGCTAGCTATAGACATTCAGAACTCAATATAGATATATTGTAACGTGAGGTAGGAGATTTCGTTGCGTTTCTATAGGGGAGTTCAGTATGAGTAGGTTTGACACGATTATTAAAAGTGGAACTGTGGTAGATGGGGCGCGCATGCCTCGTTATAAAGCGGATGTGGGAATAAAAGACGGTGTCGTCACAGAGATTGGTCACATCGATGCGCGAGATGGCCAAAAAGTTATCGATGCTAACGGACTCATCGTCGCGCCAGGGTTCGTCGATCTTCATACGCACTATGATGCACAATTGTTTTGGGACCCATATTGCTCAATCTCATCATGGCATGGGATTACGACAGTGGTAATAGGTAACTGTGGGTTTGGGTTTGCACCGGTCGCCCCTGAGGCGAGAGAGAGATCCATGCTGTCTATGACCCGAGTTGAAGCCATTCCTTTAGCCTCGATGAAAGAAGGAATGCCATGGGATTGGGAGTCATTCCCCGAATATTTAGATAGCGTCGACCGAACGTCAAAAGCGATCAATATCGTGCCATATGTCCCAGTCAACCCTATTTTGATATCGGTCCTCGGTTTGGAAGATGCGAAATCAGGTCGAATGCCCACCGATAAAGAACACACTGAGATGTGTAGTCTACTGGAAAAATCACTCGATGCAGGTGCTTGCGGTTGGTCTGCTCAACGACTACCCCCGTCAGGACCAGCTGGTGTCCAACTAGATTACGATGGTACTGCGATGCCGACAGACATGATGCACGATGAAACTTCTCTAGAATTTGCCAAAGTCCTGCGTAAGCGCAATGCCGGTCACATGCAGACGACAATGGTTTCAGGAGATCCAAAAGCAGATCAAAAGCATATAATGGAATTAGCCAAAGTCAGCGGTCGCCCGATTGTGTTTAATGTTGTTCAAGTTTATGACACTAAACCGCAAATACATCGTAAAGTTATAGCATGGCTAGAAGAGTGTCGGTCCCAAGGTATTCGCGTATACGGACAGGGACTCACAACTGATGCAGGCTATGGATTCACATTTGAAGATTGGAACCTTTTCGATGAGTGCCCTGCATGGCGAGAAGCAACCGTCGGGACCCAAGAAGAGAGACTTCAGAAGCTCGCTGATCCAGGTAGACGACCTGCCTTAAAATCGCAGATACCTGAACTAGTAACTGGCCCGTTCGAGAATATTGTCGTCACCGGTCCAGTCTCACCCGAATCACAGCAATGGCTTGACCATACCATTGGACTCATTGCAGAAAAAACAGGGAAAGATCCTGTCGATGTTATGTTGGACATAGTTGTGGCTGATAAATTAGAAACCGAGTTTTTCGCGGCACCTCCTGGCACTCGGCTCGATTTACTAAAAGAAGTCGTCGATGTGCCTTACATCCTATTCGGTGTTTCTGACGGTGGAGCTCATACAAAATTCCTAACTGCAGGTAGGTACCCAACCGAAACACTTATTAAAATAGTACGCGATGAAAAAATGTTGAGTCTAGAAGATGCACACTGGCGACTATCTGCACTCCCTGCTGAGCTAGCTGGGTGTAAAGGTCGAGGAGTACTGAAGGTTGGAGCCCCTGCAGATATTATCGTCTATGACCTAGAGAATTTAGAAATTACGCCTCCAGAAGTAGTACATGACCTTCCTGGTGGGGAGTGGAGGCGAGTTCAAAAAGCTAAAGGATATAAATATATTCTGGTAAACGGAGAGGTAACTATAAAAGATGATCAGCAAACAAACACCTTCTCTGGACAACTATTGAGACATGGGATGAGTGCGGAAAGTCAACGAAAAAAAAGCGCAGCATGAGAAAACTGCCGTTTGGCTAACTATCCTAAGCCTCTGCACCGACTAACCAGAAGGCTCCCGCCAATTCTACACCTTGGGGGGTCAAGCCTTCTGAAAGCGCAACTTTCATCAACCTCAACGCCTCGATTTTGTCGGTTGCACTAGCCTCCGAGAGTGGCTTTGCGGCAGGACCCAATTGAGTCATTAAAGATAGCGCTGCGTCCAAACTCCCCATGTTCAGCATCTCTGCAATTGGCTGCATGGTGATGTTGCCAAAGCCGGATTTTTTAAGGATATCTATGACGAGAGACTCTTCGCCTAAAGAAAAAGGCCCTGGCTCTCCTGGCTGTGGTGCAGGTGGCCGCTCTAAAACTTCAAACGCAGCAGCAGATGCTTTCATCATCCACGGGTTTTCTTTCGCCGGCTGCCAGCAAGCCATTCGAAGAAAGCCACCAGGCTTAATCGCGGAATAAATATTTCTAAAAGCTGCATACGGATCCACAAAAAACATAATGCCAAATCTTGAAATCACCAAATCATAACTCGAGGACTCAAATGCATGCGTCTCAGCATCGCAAACCTGAAATTCTAAGTTAGACATGCTGCCATAAAGCCTGGTGCTCTCCTGCAAAATAGCGCTTGAAATATCTGCCCCTAGAACCCTACCTTTATCTTTGATCAACTCCGCTACTTTTGATGCAACTAAACCACCACCGCATCCAATATCCAACACGCTAGTTGTTTTGTTTAAAGGCAGAGAGCTCAGCAGGTGTTTGCCGACAGGAGCGATAACTGATTCTAAGTGGGTTAAATTATTAACCCATTTTTCTCCACCGGCCCCATTCCAATATACATCCATATCTGTTCGCTGAGTTGTGCTATCCACTATGGTGACTCCTTGAAGTTCTCATTTATCAATTAAAGATCTGCTTTTGCCTAGGTCAGTTTTTCTGCGTTCCACCTTGCGGAGTAAACGCAGCAAATTATCACCCCAAACATTTTCCAAATCAGATTCAGTATATCCAGAATGCAATAGATGTTCTGTTACCTTACGGAGATCAGAAATATCCTTCATCCCGATAACTCCTCCGCCGCCGTCCCAATCTGCCCCAACTCCAACATAACCCGGCCCTAACAAATCTAGGACATGTGTAAAGTGACTCATATAATCAAAAAAGTGAGCCTCCTCACGAGGATGAGTACGATCAATATCTCCTCGGCGGGTCCTAAACTCTTCATAAGGCATAGGACTACCTGCAGCTTCTAGCACATTGATATCCGCGACAAACTTACCGAACTCCATCTTACGATCAGATGAAACGTGGATAGGTTGTAAATACCCGCCAAGTGAATTCATATGAATCAACCCACCGCTTTGCTTTAGCTTAATTAGTAAGTCATCAGGGACATTACGGGGGTGATCAAAAATTGCTTTTGAGCCAGAGTGAGAAAGTACAACAGGGGTCGATGAGTGCGAGATCATTTGCTCTAAAGCAAGGTCGTGCGCATGAGACCCATCGATGATCATGCCTAATTTATTGGCTTCCTGAACCAGCTCAATCCCAAGAGGTGAAAGCCCGTCCCATTTAGGTCCATCAGGGTCGGTAGAGCTATCGGCGAATTGGTTGTTACGGGTGTGAACCAATCCAAGCATCCTTACTCCTAAATCATAAAACTCTCGTAGATTGGAGACATCTAGCCCAAGTGGATAAGCATTCTCGATACTTAGATAGACTACCTTTCTACCTTTGCCAACAATTATTTTAGCGTCTGCAGCATTTTTCGCTACCGTAAAGTACTCAGGATAGTCAACTTCTAGCTGGAGGATGGCATTCGCCCGGCTATGCGCTATACGCTTGGCCTTGGCGTATCCATCCGCAGATAAATCTCCCTGAGACGTAAAGATTGCCCAAAACCCTCCATCCAAACCACCATCAACCATCCTCGGAAGATCCACCTGAGAGTAGTCAGTAGATGCATCATGTCGCTCCATAATATTAAATCCAGGCATAACCAACCGGATAGGAGTGTCTATGTGCGAATCTAATACCAACAAGCGATCGTGTAATTCTTGTTCGTCCAATCCAACGGAGATCTGACATACAAGCAAAAGCAACGAGAGAGACAAAACTTTCAAAAACAAAATAATTTTTCCTATAATGAGTTACTTTAGTATCAAACATACTATCAGTAACAAGCTTTCACATGCGTTAGTTGGAAGAATTTTAAGGAAAGTTCACATAAATCAGGGAAGAATATAATGATCAAGCTAGTATACTGCCTAAGAAAAAAAGCTGATGTGTCGCGGAAAGAATTCAACCAGTACTGGAGAGAAAAACACGGCCCTCTAGTCACTAGCTTCGCTAAAGATATAAACGCTGTAAAATATGTGCAAAGTCACACGATAGAAACCCCCCTTAACCAAAACTTTATAGATTCGCGTGGTCTTGAAACACCTTATGAGGGAATCACGGAGGTATGGTGGCGCTCAGAGAAAGAACTGAATGGCGCCATGAACACGGAAGAAGGGAAAAAAGCTTTTCAGGCACTTTTAAAAGATGAAAGTGGGTTTATTGACTTCTCTCGATCGCAAGTATTCATGACAAAAGAAAATCTAATTTTCGATGCTAATCTGAACATCCCATATGATGGCACGCCAAATTGATCGTAGCTCAAGCAAAAGTATAGCGATTTCAGGAGTTGAAAATCTGGGTAGACGCAGATGCGTGTCCTAAAATAATCAAAGAAATACTCTACAATGCGGCAAGGAAAAGAAGTGTTTTGGTTATCTTCGTAGCTAATCAAGTGCTTCAATTACCTATTTCTGAGAATATTAAGTTCCTTAAAGTTAAGGCGGGCTTCGACGTCGCTGATAACGAGATTGTCGATAGGGTTGAAGGCCAGGACCTTGTGATAACGGCTGATATCCCACTTGCTCAGGAAATCTTACAGAAAGGTGGGCTTGCTCTAAACCCTAGAGGGGAGCTCTACTCTAGCGACACCATCGACGCTAAGGTCACAATCCGAGATTTCTACGATACGATGCGGTCTAGCGGCCTACAAACAGGCGGGCCTCCGCCGTTAACTCCAACAGATAAACGCAATTTTGCTAACGAGCTTGATAAAATATTAACAAGAAATTTGAAAAAATAAACACTCTTTAAACGGAACAACACCATCAATCTGTCACAGCCGTCTATCTGCAGAGAGCATCGTCCCTATAGAGCGGAGTATGATCCCATAAATACTTTGATCGCGAGGAAAGTATAGAATTGCCTTTAAAATCGCAACAAGCAAGATTTTTTGCTCTTCCATTTAACTAGATTTTAAGCTCGCACGGACTAATGCATTGAAAAAACCTTCTATCTCAGCGGCAGCCAGTCCTCTAAATTTCATTTGAGCGATAATCGTACCTGCCCCACAGATGAGGTGAGCGGCCCAAACGGGATTGACAGTTTCACCAACCTCACCACTTTTTTTACCATCCTTGACGATTCGCTCAAACTTTTCGAGCAATCGGTCCTGAAATAATAAGAATTTCTGCCAAGTCTGATCGGTAGCTGCAGCTCCCCAATTCAGGAAAATTCTTGCATAGGCTGAGTCATTATCAATAGCATCAGAGTAAGCACGCACTATAGCTATAAGCTTTTCATTGGAATTATTTTTACTCTCGGATGATCGATCTACAAGTTCTAATAGATACTGCTCCACCTCATCTAGGACTGCATTCAAAAGATCTAAACGCGTGGGGAAATAAAGAAATACTGTTGGCGTTGACACACCGGCTGCTTCTGCAACTTTTGCGTGATTAGTGTTTGCAATGCCCTCCTGAGAGCAGAGCTGCATAGCAGTAGATAACAACTGACGCTGGCGACCCATAGGATCCATGCGAGCCGCCCGTTTACGTTTGTTATTTACAGTTTCTATGCTCATGAGTAACCATTTACGCGAATTAGTTGCTAAGTATCGGGCGATAGAATAACTCTTATAAACTGACCTGTCTTGCTATCCTAGCCAGAAACCGTGTATTCTATCTTCACTAATGATAATTGTATCATTATAAATCAAATTGGGGAGACCATACTATGGACGCATCTATTAGCCTGAAAGGTTACGTAGACAAACGTCGCTACCTTTGGCTAAGCCAACCATTCCTTCCACTCCTTCCTAGTCTAAGCTGCTATGTCGCATTCTTATACGATGCCCCAATTTTATTCTGGCTGACAGTAATATTCTGGTTTGGACTAGTAGCTTTTCTAGATCAGGCAGCCCCCAGAGATGGCAACAACCCACCTGAAAATTTACAGAGTTCGATCGAAGACGACCCCTATTATATGAGGGTCATAGTTTGTGGAGCACCGGCTTATCTCGTTAACTATGTTTACGTTGCTTGGTTTATAGCGAATCACGAAATGTCGCTGGCTTCTTATATTGGGATCTCAATCTCTATGGGTATAGTCTCGGGGTTGGCTTTAGCCGTCGGTCATGAATTTGGACATAAGACTTCTCGCTTTTGCCGCAGGATAGGTAAATATTTCCTTGCTGTCGGCGGAGTGGGGCAGTTCCTGATCGGCCATTTAAAAGGCCACCATGTGCACGTCTCAACTCCTAAGGACTTTGCAAGCTCCCAAATGGGGGAATCTTTATACCATTTCGGCTTTATGAGAGAGCAACCTGGATTTTTCAAACGTTCTTGGACCCATGAAAAAGAGCGCCTAGCCAGAAAAAAACTGAGTGCCTGGAGCCTACAGAATGAAACTTTGCAGCAATACCTTGGCACGACGTTCATTTTTTCAGTCTTAACATTAACTTTCGGTTGGATTGTCCTGCCGATGTTACTACTTCAAATGTATGTCTGTTGGTGGTATCTGACATTAATAGAATACTGCCAGCACTATGGTCTACTAAGACAGGAAAAAGTAAACGGGGATTATAGTTGGAACGATTCCAGTGGTCGTCCAACCGCACATATTTCCTGGAATACCAATATGATCGCTTCTAATAACTTACTGCTAAATTTTGTCCGCCACTCAGGTCATCACATGCGCTCAACCCGTTGGTACCAAGCTCTTCGTGACACAGATTTAGATGGGACACCCACACTACCTTACTGCTATCCTCTTATGTTTATAGCTGCCATGTTTCCTCCTCTGTTTTATTCTATTATGGACAAACGCGTATTACACCTAGCAGGCGGCGACTTGGAAAAAATCAATGTATTTCCGCCAGCGAAAGATCGCTTGATAAAGCGGTACGGTAATTTATAGCAAAAGATGCTGGCCTATTTTATAAATAGCGGCTCGTGTGGATATATTCTGAACATAAAAAAAGGAGGGATGCAGTACACCCCTCCTTTGTGACTGGTTGCATCAACAACCTTGGTCACTCTTATCGGCTAGCAACCTTTAATAGCAGAAAGATCTCTCGCCCATAATTAGCACCAATAAGCTGCGACGCGTTTTCCATATCACTAGACATCAAGATCACCTCCTTTTTGAAATATTTAAAGTCTTAGTATATTGCTAAATAATAATTTTCGAAAGCTTAGTTTTCGAATCTCTCGCTTAAGCTTAAAAAGCTACTATTGAGCTATCCAACCACCATCCACAGGTAAAGCAACACCAGTCACATAGCTAGCTTTCGCAGATAAGAGCCATGCAACCGCTTCTCCAATCTCGCTAGGCGCTGCAATACGCTTCATCGGAACTTGTCCCAACATTTTTTCCTTGATTTTATTATTGTCGTCGCCCGTCAACCTATTAAGCATAGGCGTCTCTATAAAACCAGGGCATATGGCATTTACTCGTATTTTTCTTGCCGCATACTCAAGCGCCACTGTTTTGGTGAGACCAACTACCCCATGCTTGGAGGCGTTATAACTAGCTGAACCTGCTAGGCCAACCAGACCCGCGACTGATGCCGTACTTACAATACTGCCTCCATTCTCTTGCGCTATCATTTGCTTTACCTCACATTTGATACAGTTGAAAACTCCAGTAAGATTGACGCGCGTCACTCGATCCCATTCATCGGCAGGATAATCGAGAACTTTTGATGCAGGGCCTTCTACTCCTGCGTTGTTGTGCGCGCCATCCAAAGATCCGTACCGACTCACAATATCAGTAATGACGTGATCAACTTGCTCAAAATTCACTACATCCATATGGTAATACTCGGCCGCCCCACCTGCTTTAATAATAGCAGCAACAGTTTCTTCACCTTCTTTATCTTGGATGTCACCAATAATTACTGTCGCACCTTCTCTGGCTAGTATTTCTGAAGTGGCTCTACCTATACCAGTACTGCCTCCGGTAACCAGAATAATTTTTTCATTTAGTAGTGTCATAGCTTGCCCCTAGCTGATTGTTTTATGCATATTGAAAAGTTTAACTATATCGAACCATATTACTAATACAATAACTCTAGTTATTACAAATAAGGAGCCGCATATGTTTATCGCCATGAATAGATTCTCTGTAACTGAGGGTTCTGAGAAAAAATTTGAACTGATTTGGAAAAATAGAGACAAGAATCTAACTGGAGTGAGAGGTTTCATAGAATTCCACCTTCTTCGTGGACCGAAAGAAGAAAGTAGTACGCTTTATTCATCACATACTACTTGGCAGGACTATGATAGCTTTGAAGCTTGGACCAAGTCTGATGCGTTTAAAAAAGCGCATGCTAACGCAGGGAATCATAAAGGCTTATATTTAGGACACCCGCAATTTGAAGGGTTCGAGGTTTTAGACGGGATTTAGCTACACCATAAAAGATGTCTAGCTAACGGCCCCTTCATAGTATAGGTGTTTATAGAAGCAGACAGACTAAGACGCATCTCATTTAACCCAAGGCAATTACGATATTTGTTGCCACTGAAACCCAGACACAATCCTGGAGCTTGGACAATGCCACTAGACCACATCTTACATCCCTCGCTACTCACCAAAACACAATTACTCACCAAATGGGCCCCAAAACCTGCAAACGCATTTGCAGCGCTAGCGACAAGCACCTTCAATAATGCGGCTCTCTCAAAACATGAAAAAGAGTTAATAGCTATCGGGTGTGCACATACTCTACGATGTCCTTACTGCATAGATTACCATACAAGTCTCGCCCTCGAAGCAGGCGCCAGTCATGAAGAAATTATCGAGGCTGCTTGGGTCGGGATCATATCTGAAACCAATTCCTCTGTATCGCAATTTCCTATCACGATAGATGCTCTTAACAGCGATCTAAAGAGCTACCAAACTGAGAACTCGGCAGAGCAACTAAAACAGTTACATGAAATGAACGAAGGGCCTTTGAAAAGCCTTGAACACCTTGAAAATAAAATTTTTGAAAATAAGACTTTAAAGAGCTCGTTTAAGCATCTCATCGCTCTTGCATGCGCACACAACACACGTGATCCGCATTCCATAAAGAGATTAACTAAAATGGCGCTGAAAGCTGAATTTTCAAAAGCCCAGATCACAGAGTCCGTGTGGGTAGCGATCGAGATGGCAGCAGGCGCTTCGTTTGGTCATGCCGGCCTGACTGCAGCTTTGCTCGAATCGGCAGATGACTAGTTGTGCTAGCATCAAAAAAGATAACAATCTTGGAGAATACAAAGTGAGCAACCTAAACATCTACAAGAAACAAGGCTTTGGGGAAAAATCTGGCTTTAAAGGTAAGTCAGCGCTCTTAATGGTTGATTTCGTGAATGGATTTTGTGACCCTGAGTATTACGGTGGTGGGAACATTACAGACGCGATGAAGCGAACGAGAATTCTCCTACAGACAGCTAGGGAACTTAAAATTCCCATCGCCCATACTCGAGTTGTATATGAGAGTGATGGGTCCAACACAGGTATTTTCTGTCAGAAAGTACCAGGGTTGGAACGATTGACCGAGAATGCCTATATTAGCCAAATAGTCGACGACCTCACTCCAGAGCCTAACGAGTATGTTGTCAGGAAGACTCAAGCCTCGGCATTCTTCGGCACTGGTTTAGTATCATGGCTGGTAGCCAAGAACATCGAAACTCTCGTCATAACAGGCTGTACCACATCGGGGTGTGTTAGAGCATCAGTAGTCGATTCAATGAGCTATAACTACAGAACTATAGTGGTTACCGATTGTGTAGGAGATCGGGCTATAGGTCCTCATGAAGCTAATCTTTTTGATATGCAGCAAAAATATGCCGACCTTTATTCCTCTGAAGAAGTTATCAGTAAATTAAAGGAGGAGAACCCAATAGTTCTATCGGGTAAGCAGGAGTAATATCTACAAGCTCGGAACAATGACGCCCAGCATGCCGTTCTCAGTACCCATATTTGATGTGAAGTAACTGACAAAGTCTTTAATTTTTACTGCAATGTGCTGTCGACTTGCATAGAGCGCATAAAGAGGCTCAACTTTAGGCTTGCAATCCGGCAAGTTAATTTCGACCAATTTTCTGGCGAACAACTCCTCGACAACAGCATAGCGAGGCACGTATGCAATGCCTAAGCCTTGGATTACAGCTTGCACTACTGCGCCTGTGTTAAAAGAGAAAAAATTTCCCGCAACCGATTGTGAGATTACAGACCTTTGGCTATCAAGAAACTCCCAAGAGTCAGCCTCCTCTTGCATAGACCCATCTACGACGCAATTGTGACCGGATAAGTCCTCAAGATTCCTCGGCACCCCCGCCTGTTTGATATAGCGAGGAGAAGCACACAATACAAACGGTGCAGTCGCAACCTGTTTTCCTACCAGAGAACTATCTCTCATACGACCCAAGCGAAATAATAAGTCCAAGCGAGAGGCCACGACGTTTGGTTCGTCGTTTTGCAAACCCAACTCAATTCTCAGTCTAGGATTCTCGAGAATAAAGGTCGAAATAATTGGAGTCAATACAGTACGCCCGAAAGAAGGCGGGCAACTAATCCGTAAAATTCCTTTCGCGCCGGTCGACAGCTCAACAACAGCACCTTCTATGTCCTCAATGCTTTGAAGGATAGGGACGGCTTTTTCTATATAAATTTCACCCGCGTGGGTGAGAGAGACCCCCCTCGTTGTCCGGTTAAGTAATCGCACATCCAGACTGTCCTCAAGCTGTTTAACTTGCTTAGACATCATTCCAGGCGTGACGTTAAACTCTTTAGCAGCAAGAGAGAATGACCCGAGCTTTGCTACGGTCACGAAAGTGCGCATATGTCCTAATTTGTCCATTAGTTAGCTACTCGTTTTAGTGCAGCCGCTAATATCGTCTTTTGCGCAGGAGAGTGTTGCTCGGTTAATGTCATGACGCCAGTATACACCTAGTAATGAATAATAAAAATTATATTCATTATTCACGAAGGCTGCTGAGACATAATATTTTATCAATGGTGGAATGCAACAAATATATTTTATAGAGTAAGTATTCACTTACAATTTAACAATTACCTCACGCCTAGAATCCATCCCTCTAATGCTGCTATTCTCCTTTCAGGCAATGTCAAAGGTGGATTAAAATAAGTCGACAAAGCTCCCCGACAATCCATCTCTTGCAGCCATCTAGCAATAGAGTAAGCATCATGGTCATGCGACTCTCTCCCTTCGATACTATATCTGTTACGAAAAAGAGAGGAATTAACTTCCGCGATAACCGAATGCTGTGGCTCTATGAAAAAATCGTCAAAAGGCCAAAATTGGACTCTCTCTGAGAGCTTAGGATCGCAGCGCAGTTCTTTCAGCCATGGGAGTCCTGCCAACGATGACCGCGATTCATCCGCACAAACACCAGAGGAAAAGATACTTTTAACGTTACTGCTCCATTTCTCACACAATCTCAGGTCCCGAGTATCACCAAGAATAGGATTTTTTTTACGTAAAAAATCAACGTACATATGATCGTAATGCGCCGGCCAACGATCAGTAAAGTACTCCAGAAACGTTCCCCAGTCAGGCAGTGTGTGATCTAAAAAATATGACTCTGGAAAAGAAAAACTATGGTCAACTCCTATTATGACTTCATTCTCGGAAAGCAAAAGTTCACGGATATACTTTCCTACTTCTTTGCGACACCAGTACCTCGCTGCGGCATCATAAGGCTCGACCTTTGCGGGCTCCGAACCGATCAAACACTCAAACACTTGCAGCTGAGGTAACCTAGACACCGGAGCTTTTAAACCCGAATAGTGAATTCCAACATATTTAGAAAATGTGGTCATATTTGATGGATGGTAAAAAAATAATGTAGTTATAACCTTTTAGCGGTCTATTTCAACAAATGCTTTGTTTAAACGCTCAATTTCCTCATCATAAACCTGAAGCGACTCAAGTGTGTCTCGCAATCTCAAAAAATAATCTGTATTGCTACCACTGGGACCCGTCGCTTGAGTAATGTTCAACGCTGTCTCTTTCGCGGAAGGCAAGGGTGAGAAGGACACATTTGTATCTCGTGCAATATACGTCACACATAGCTCCTCAGATCCTGCCGCTAAATTCATCTCTAAAAAGTGACGTGTATACCCATTTTTTTCTCGCTCATCAAGGATCTCTAGTGTTTTATCCCACTGGCTTTCCTCTATGCGAAAGGCAAGACCCCAACAATCGCAATCAGCCTTCTCTACTAGAGTGACTACGCGGCCAGGAAAAGCTGGAGTACCCCGATGGTCAGGCGAAAGCTGCCAAAATCTGCGGGCCCAACCCGACAATTTCGCCTTCCGCACCTCCGAATAAGATATCGCAGGATTCCACATAATCGAGCCATACCCAAAAATCCAATTCATTGCCTTATTATATGGATAAACAATTGGCGAACCTATCAGCAAAGAGACATAATAGGCATTATTATCTAATTAGTATGATCCCATAATAAATTATAAGTAAAGAATCAATAATTAATTACCAAACGGTGAATTTTCGGAGTGCAGCTTAATGGATGAAGGAAAACTTACTGCTCTTGCAATAGAAAAACTTCTACCTCAGCAGACGGATTACGACAAAACGGATGGGCGTGGGCTCCAACTCGTCATATCAACATCAGGAGAAAAATGGTGGCGATATGACTACCAATGGGTGGGTAAGAATAAATCCATCTCTCTTGGGTCTTATCCGAGAATAGACCTTAGTAGAGTCAGACAACAAAGGAAGGTCTTTGAAGATCTAATTGATAAGAATATTGATCCAGCTGCACACCGAGAGTCCTGGGCGACACAAAATGACAAGATTGACACGTTCACTCACGTTAGCAACGAGTGGTTGGCATCTCGCTCCAAAACTATGAGCGAGCAATTGAAAGCGAAAACAACCGTACGTCTCAAGAATGATATCTTGCCGGCGCTAGGCAATAGACCAATAAGAAATATCTCAAGAACCATTATTTTGAAACTTATTAAAGCTATTGAAAATAAAGGTCAAGTTGACAAAGCTCACCGCACACGACAAACAATACAAAAAATCTTCGAATATGCATTGAAAGTAGGAATTATTCGACATAACCCAACTATCAACCTACATAATTCTCAGCTATCTCTTGTAACGCGGCACTATAAATATATGGAGGCACCAGAAGGCATAGCTCAGTTAATACGCGGGATCTCCACTTATAGAGGATATATAAAAACACGGCTAGCCTTAGAGTTCGGTGCCTTAGTCTTTGTCCGACCGACCCAGCTAGTCCATGCCAAATGGTCGGAGATTGATTTTAAAGAGAAAGAATGGAGCATTGAGATTAATGGAACAAGACACGTCGTCCCTCTGGCTACTCAAATGTTGAAAATCCTGATGCAAGCCAAGCCCCCGACTAATCTAGAAGGATTCATTTTTCACAACAGAAAAAGCCGACACTTAACGCTTAGTGCAAATACTCTTAATCATGCCTTAAAAAGCATCACCAAAAACGTGACTCAAATAACCGTTTGGGGTTTCCAAAGTATGGCACGACAACATCTGACTGAAATGGGATGGAGCAAACTGGCTCTAAAGACGCAACTGCAGGCCGACCGAGGAGTTGAGGACATCTTACAAAAAGATATTGGATATACATACAAAAACTTATTACTTGAAAGAAAGAGTATGATGCAAGCGTGGGCAAACTATCTGGATGCGCTTAAAGATGGTGGTGATCGACTCGCCATGCACGGTGCCATTAGAATGAAAAACGACAGCCCCTAAGGAGCGTGGTATCTCTAGACTTATATTAACTGCTGTTATTAGCCTCACTTTAATAGGCTTTTCCAGCCAAAGCTGTGAAATCGATCGGGATTGCGGGGTAGGAGTTTGTATCAAAAGAGAGAAACGGGCTGGCGGAGTTTGCTACGGATTGGAGGTCCCTGTAAAAAAAGAAAAGAGCGATAAGCAATCTGAAACTCCGCGCGATCAGGCTATATCACTAATAGGCGATCCACACATCATACTGCGCAAATACTTCCCGGGAAAAGCCATCGGAAAAAAATGCGTGGTACAAAGCGACTGTAATGATGGGACGGAATGCGTTCATGCAGCATTTGAAGGCTATTGCATAGAGAAATAGGTACCTCAAGAAAGAGGGGTGTTATTTATCCTACTAAAGGTCCTTGACTAAAAACAACCCAGTAGTTTTCATCGACATTATAGTCTCTAAATCCTGATTCTCTGCGTCGACCTGCGAGATAACAATCCCGCGATCGCTTTTTGTCTGAGACAATCTTGTCTTCAAAATTTCAACCCTGACTCGCAATGTGTCGCCTGGCCGAACCGGTTTTTTCCAGCGAATCTCATCAACCCCAGGAGATCCTAAGCTTGCCGACTCAGAAATAAAGTCATCTGTCATCATACGCATAACCATCGCACAACTATGCCATCCGCTAGCAATAAGACCTCCATAAGCATGCGATTTTGCCAGCACGGGATCGATATGGAAAGACTGAGGATCGTACTTTCTCGCAAATTCTATTATCTCATCCTGGCTGACCACAGTTTTACCAAAAACGTACACTTGTCCTTCAATGTAGTCATCGAAGAAAATCGGCCGCTCAAAGGTTGCGGAGGCAAGAGTCATCCAAGCAGTCTAGCAGTGATCGGCGGGTTTGTAGTCCCGCTCAGTGTAGCCTGTGTATAACTGTCGAGGACGGCCTATTTTCTGACTAGGATCTTCAATCATTTCATTCCATTGCGCGACCCAACCAACAGTCCGAGCCAAGGCAAATAGTACTGTAAACATGCTGGTAGGAAAGCCCATAGCTTTCAATGTGATACCCGAGTAAAAGTCGATATTAGGGTAGAGTTTTTTCTCAATGAAATAATCATCAGAAAGTGCAATTCTCTCAAGTTCCATGGCAACATCGAGTAACGGGTCATCCTTGATCCCCAACTCGGTCAGTACTTCATGACAAGTTTCTTGCATGACGCGTGCCCGTGGATCATAGTTTTTGTAAACACGGTGACCAAATCCCATCAACCTGAAAGGATCATTTTTATCTTTAGCCTTCTTGATGTATTCGGGGATCTTGTCTACCGAACCGATCTCAGCGAGCATTTTTAGGGCCGCCTCGTTTGCGCCGCCATGAGCTGGCCCCCACAAACAAGCTATCCCAGCCGCAATACAGGCAAAGGGATTGGCACCAGAAGAACTAGCTAACCTTACGGTAGATGTGGAGGCATTTTGCTCATGATCTGCGTGCAGGATAAAAATACGGTCCATTGCTTTTATTAAAGTCGGGCTAATAATCAACTTTTCTGCTGGTACGGCAAAACACATATTGAGAAAATTTTCAGGATAGCTAAGTTCATTATTCGGGTAAACGAATGGCTGGCCAACAGAGTACTTATAGGCCATCGCCGCCAGCGTGGGCATTTTTGCAATAAGTCGCCTGCTTGCAACCATCCTTTGGTGCGGATCGCTTATATCAGTTGAATCATGATAAAAAGCTGATAGTGCGCCTACAACGCCACATAAAATGGCCATAGGGTGAGCATCTCGCCGAAATCCTGCAAAAAAGTTTCTGAGCTGTTCATGAACCATCGTGTGTTGTGTGATGGCGTTTGAGAACTCCTTATACTCTGAGTTTGAGGGTAACTCACCCTCTAATAACAAAAAAGCCGTCTCTAAAAAGCTACTTTTCTCTGCCAGCTGTCCTATCGGATAACCTCGGTATAAAAGAATACCTTCGTCACCATCAATGTAGGTGATTGCCGACTCGCAACTAGCAGTAGAAGTAAAACCCGGGTCGTAAGTAAACTGGCCTGTAGCTGCGTATAACTTCGATATGTTAACGACGCTAGGACCAACACTCCCCTCCATTATAGGAAATTCATGTTTTGAATCCATTAGACCTAGTGTCGCAACTTCGTTCTTTATTTCGCTCATTTTTAATGCCTCTAAATACTCAACGCCTACTCGGTCCTATTTCTCGTTGCATCGCAACAATTCTCTAACAGGCTAATATCCACAAGATACTCTTGAGCTTCGCTCATCAGTCCGGATGTCGACGAGAAGACTAATTCACTAGCCAGCAACTAGTATAAAATAAATTGACTAAAAGTTCACTAACCCATTGAAAATACGTAGAATACCCAAGCCGCGCGTAAACTGATAATAGCGGATAAACAGATACTTAGGACTACAAATGGATTTATTTTTTATACACAAAGCGTGATTCAAATATATGCGAATTTGGGCTAAAAAGCGCCTTTAACCCAATATCCGTGCCTAGGGAAATGTACATGAACCAACCCGCACTCTTTACCTGTGTGCGCTAAAGTAATCAGCTTGTCATCCGCATGCACCAAAGTACCACTCGCGGCTGATCGCTCACCAAACGGGCCTACCACAACCTGAGATCCTAAGATTATCTGTTCACAATCTAATGCACAGGCTGCATGTATCTGAGCAGGTAAACAGGTACTAGCAATTTCAAGAGCACTAGTCTGACTGATTTTTTGGCAACTACCATGACCCAGCATCTCAATATTTTTCATCCAAGCTAATACCTTAGGCATACCTCTAAGTAAGTGAGAGTCACCGCCAATAATATTGAGAAACCAAGGGCACTGATAAAGCGAGACATCTGCCAAAGAAAGACCATCCTCGAAAATATAATCCTGCCCGGGGATCAGCAGTTCTTCAATCAAAGGCAGTTGTGATAAAACTTGAGGTAGGTAACGACTAGCTGCATTTTTTATAGCGCTCAACGTAGGAGGAGCCCTATAGTGAAGCCTTGCTCTATCTTCATGGAATTCATCAGGAAAATATTCCGCATGAAGCCCAGTAATGTAAAGTGCAATCGAGCGCATAAGATTCTTTTCAGCCCAATAAACTAAGGACTCGCATAACATTTTTGTACGTAGCTTATTTGAACCAGGATAAATGCTTGGTAAGGGGAAGCACTCCTCTAAAGTACTAATAATTAAAGATGTATCGCAATACACATCAGCACCGATTTGTAATGCGGGCGTCCGACGATAGCCCCCAGTAAGTGCAGTATAAAAAGGCTTCGCACCGAATGACGGGATCACTACTGACTGCCAAGAGATGCTCTTAAGCCCAAAAATTAAGCGAACTTTCTCCGAGTAGTTTGAGAAATCATAATGATGAAGTACCACACTTTCGGGATTCACACTCATGAAAATTAATTACCGTTATGAATCAAACTTCAGATAAAAAATGATCCAGCGTTTGATTGAACTCAGTGGGTGCCTCTAAATTTGAGACATGTGCAGTATCTAGCTCAACGTATTTCGAATCGGGAATGAGTGAAGCCATTTTTTTCATCTCGGTTGGCGGTGTACCCAAGTCGTAGGTTCCACCAACCAAAAGGGTTTTCACCCTAATAGAGGCCATTCCTTCCATATAATCTAGATCGCGTATAGCGCCACAGCATCCTACATAGCCATCAATAGTAGTATTTAAAATCATTGCTCGTACACCAGCAATATCAACCGGTTGATTTGAAATCATCGTTTCAGTAAACCATCTTTGTATAGTTGCCTCCAGAATTGGTTCCAAACCATGAGCAGAAACGCTCGATGCCCTCTCAGTCCAAGCCTGTCTTGCTTCCGGAGAAAAACTAGCTACACAATTGCTTGCGGTCACACTGAGTAAGCGCTCTGGATATTTAATAGCAAGGCCTAAAGCTGTCATCCCTCCCATAGACAAACCGACAAAATGCACTTTGTCTATGTCCAAGGCATCTATCAATCTAATAACATCATAGGCTAGGTCATCGAACTGGAAACTTTGCTCAGGGACGTCTGTCTCTCCGTGCCCCCTTTGGTCATAAGTCAAAACCCGAAATTTCTTTTGGAAAAAATCGATCTGAGGCTCCCACATCGTCAAATTCGCGCCTAAGGAATTAGAAAAGACTATAACTGGTGCGTTTGCGGGACCCACCATAGAGTAGTTAAACTGCAGTTCACCTAATTGTAACTTTGCCATATCCGCACCACTTACTTTGGTAACAACGAAAACTCGCTCAACCCGAGTTCATTTAAGAGATCTTAATGTAGCACACACGTTTACCTTTTTACGATTACTGCCTTAGATCTAATTCTAGCAAAGCCTTGAAGAACAATTTAATGAGCTTCATGATGACTAGAAATACCAACAGGTGGAATAATTCCGATCTCTTGGTGCAATGGAGCAGAAAAACGAGCGATAAGTATAAGGTTACAAAGTAATGGTCAACATATATCTCGTGCGTCATGGAGAAGCTGAGCATTCATGGGCGGACTCGACTGATTCAGAGCTAAGCGCACATGGTCACCAACAATCACAATCAGTGATAAGACGCTTCAAAGATCAAGGCCCACTTAAAATCTACTCAAGCCCTTTACTTAGAGCACGCGAAACTGCAGCACCGCTGGCAAAAGAATTGGGGGCGTATGTTTTTATAGATGAACGTTTTAAAGAAATTCCCACTGAATTAGAACAAAAGGATAGGCGAAAATGGCTTCAAGGAATTGCAAGTCTTAGGTGGACAGAGGTTAGCCCAAAACTGAGAGATTGGAGAGCAAACTCTTGGGACGCTCTTACCACGATTAGTCATGATACTGTTATTTTCACTCATTTCATGGTCATAAACTCTTTGATAGGACGGCTACAGAATGACGATCGATTAGTGTTATTCCAGCCTGATAACGTATCCATAACACATCTGTTAATCGATAAAAAAGGTGGTGTCCACCTAAAATCTCTTGGTCAAGAAAAAGCGAGTTTAATCAACTAAATACGGTAGAAATAAATCAATTTTTGTGGAGGGTTAGTTGTGAAAAACAGAAGTGAAGTAGCTATCATAGGTGGATCGATGGCAGGCCTTTTTACTGCGATAGCGCTTAAATCACGAGGTTTCAAAGTACATATTTTTGAACGCTCTACCGGGGCCTTGACTAATACCGGTGCAGGTATTGCAACGCACGATCAGTTATACGACGCGCTAAGGACAGCTGGGATAGAAATAAGGGACGAAATGGGCGTGCCGTCAAAAGGTAGGCTAATGCTAAATCAAAAAGGGCGCATTACACACACGCGAGACATGGCTCAAATAATGACCTCTTGGGGTCTAATCTATCGGTTTTTAAGGACACAAATAGATGAGAGAAACTATCATAGTGACCATAATTTAATAAGCATAAAATCTAACAGCAACTCGATTACTGCTACTTTTAGTAATGGGCATTCAGTTGAAGCTGACTGGTTAATTGGCGCAGACGGTAGCCAATCGCAAGTGAGAAAAATAGTCGCACCAGATGTCAATCCTATTTATGCGGGGTACTTAGGCTGGCGCGGACTCATAAATGAGCGCTTAATCTCTCCTAAAGTACTAGAGCAAATCGCCCTACAGGTAAGTTTCGGGATGGCACCTGGAGGTCACTGGCTAGGATACCTTGTAGCTGGACCAAAAGATGAATTAACATCCGGAGATCGCTGGTACAACTGGGGTTGGTACCGCACCGCCGACGCAGAAGACCTGAGCGATTACCTCACTGATGAATCTGGGAAGTATTATGAGGGAGGAATTCCTCGGCACTTGATTCGCAAGGAGCTTATAAACAAAATGAGAAAGGAATCGACAGACTATCTTGCCCCACAAATTCAAGAAATTATCGCTGCCACGCGCGCACCTTTCCTACAGCCAATGTATGACTTCTTCTCTGAGAGATTAATCTTCGATCGTGCAATTTTAGTTGGCGATGCAGCATTCACAGCACGACCACATGTGGGTATGGGGGTTTCGAAAGCAGCTGATGATGGTGCATCTTTAGCCCAAGCGCTTGGATCTTCTGAAACCTCAGCTTTGCCCGAGTGGGAAAAAGAACGACTTAAATATGGGACATCAGTAGTCAATTGGGGCAGGGATTTGGGCAGTTATCTCGGGCCGCAAAGCGAGGATCCCGATGCGCAGGCTAAGGCCGCACATTACATTACGCCAGAGGTCTTACTTTCAGTCACTGCTGCCAGTGATCCAAGTCAATACCTCTAGCAGGAAGAAAGTAATCTTTTTTCCATCTCCGGTGACGAATCGACTAAAGATTAGTACTCACACCTAGGCTGAAAGATTCACGAGTAATATCATTCATAGAACCTCGCATATTGATGGCTTCCGATGCGCCCAAGGCAAAGCCTCTTCAAGCTTTGACGCCAAGCGAATCAAAATATTTTCACAACCGGTACGAGCGGTAAAATGCAAACCTACAGGCAAGTTATCTTCTGTCCAATGCAAAGGAAGAGAAATAGACGGCTGTCCTGTAGCGTTGCTCAAGTAGGTGTAAGGAGAAAATCTAGCCATTCTTCTGCGCAACTCAAAAGGGTCACCTTGATAAACCAAGGTGCCAAGCTCTACAGGAGGCTGACCCAAAGTCGTAGTGAGCCAAATATCATGCTCTTCATAAAATGAGCTTATTGCCCTAACCTGAGCCTGTACATCTTGCATAGCCAGAAGGTATTCTGATGCGCTGAGCGCAAATCCACGCTGACCAAAAGCCCAAACGAATTCCTCAAAATCACTCTCTGAAAGATCTCGTCCGAGCCGCCGACTCCAATCTGACATTGCCCAGGCCACGCCAGAGGCAAGCAGCGATGTAAATTTCGTCCAAAGTTCCATCGCATCAAAGGAAGGAGCTGCTTCTGAAACTTGAAAGCCAAGTTCTTCACAAGTTTTAGCAGTAGCTAAAATAGCTTTGATGCACTCTTCATCTAGCGGATCTCCGAGAGGAGTGACTGTCGAATAAGCAATTTTTAAATTCCCGGGGTCTTTGCCAATATCGTCCGCATATAGACCTACACGAGGAGCTGCCATATAGGGCTCTCCAATACCTGGCCCTGAAATCACATCCAACAAACCAGCGCAGTCCCGGACACTTCGGGTCAAGCCATTCTCAACAAAAAAACCTCCAAGTAGATCACCATAATGTGGAGCTAAAGTAGAACGACCTCTCGTGGGCTTCAAACCTACCAAACCGCAAGCAGAAGCAGGAATTCGTATAGAACCTCCAACATCATTTCCATGAGCCATTGGTACGACTCTAGCTGCAACTGCTGCCCCCGCGCCTCCACTAGACCCTCCTGGTGTTCTCGTCAAATCCCAGGGATTATGAGTAGAACCAAATAGTTTTGGCTCTGTTGTCACTCCAATAGCAAATTCGGGCAGATTTGTTTTACCAATGGTAATAAGGCCTGATCTGCAAAATCGTGTGTAAATCTCTGAGTCCTGAGAGGGAATATAATCTTTTAGAAAACAACTCCCTTCTTGAAAGGCGACGCCCGCTACCTCCGCTGCAAAGTCCTTCATTAAAAAAGGAACTCCTGCAAAAGGACCTTCAGGGATTTTTTTACTTGCTTTCTGACGAGCGTCGTCAAACATTTCGGTTATTACCGCATTTAACAGTCCATTCACTTGCTCACATCGATAAATCGAATTATCAACCAACTCCAAGGCAGAGATCTCGCCAGCCCGAACTAAGTCTGCCATTGCAGTAGCATCTAAATCATCAAGCTCATTCTTATAATGCATTGCCGCTCTACTCCTAAATGTCATCACACGCCGAAGCTGTCATGGCTTCTTGCTAACTAAGGATATATGCTGTGCTCACAACTTGTCGAAAAATTACCGACTTCGACTGACCTTACAATTTACCAAACATAAAGCCCAAAATCTTGCTTGAATCACAACGCGTGCGTCGCATAACAGTATTAGCGCTCCCTATTATCGGCGCTATGGTCTCTCAAAATATCTTAAACTTAGTAGATACGGCTATGGTCAGCCGATTGAGCGAGAGTAATGCAGCATTAGCAGCAGTAGGATTTGGGGGGTTCATACTTTTTTTTTCCCAAGCTTTACTCCTTGGTCTATCTACAGGGGTGCAGGCATCTGCGTCACGACAAAAAGGACAAGGAAGGAGCGACACTACAGCTCATTGTCTCAATACGGCGCTGGTAGTCATATTAATTGCAAGCCCGTTCTTAACACTCGGACTTATTTGGTTAGCACCAAAATTCTTCCCCATTCTGAGCAGTGATCCAAACGTGGCTGAACTTGGAATTCCTTACCTACAGATCAGGGCAATCAGTATTGTTTTTGTGGCGGCAAATTTTGCGTTTCGGGGATATTGGAACGCAGTAGATATGACATGGCTTTACTTGAAATCACTGGTTTCAATGCACGCCGTCAACATCTTCTTAAATTATATTCTCATCTTCGGCAATCTAGGAGCTCCTAAACTTGGAGTTGATGGTGCTGCTATCGCGTCAGTAATTGCAATCGGCTTTGGCACCTTAACTTATTTCATTCTGGGATTTAGGCATGCTCGACAACACGGTTTCTTAAAGAGACTCCCAAGGCCAAATGAAATTTATCAGCTAATCAAATTGTCGTTACCTAACGGCATACAACAGATGTTTTTTGCCGCAGGATTCATCGTAATGTTTTGGATTATCGGAAAAATAGGAGTGGCAGAGGTCGCTGCGGCTAATGTTCTAATCACTATGTGGCTTATAACCTTGCTACCCGGAATGGGAATGGGGTTGGCCGCTGCAACGTTGGTCGGGCAAGCTTTAGGGAAAGGCGATGCGGAAGATGCAGTGGAGTGGGGTTGGGATGTGTCTAAAGTAGCTTTTTTCGGAATGTTTCTGATTGGACTGCCATTTGTAGTGGCACCTGAAATCATCCTGAACTCGCTGTACAAGTTAGCTCCCGACACTTTTGACCTCGCCATCTGGCCCATGCGGCTAATAGGTATTAGCATTTTATATGAGGCAACAGGCGTTGTCCTCCAAGGTGCATTGCTGGGGGCGGGTGATACGCGTCGTGTAATGACTGTTGTAGTCTTAGGTCAATGGGTTGTTTTCTTGCCGATAGCCTATTTAATAGGGCCCGTTCTAGGTTACGGTCTTACCGCGATTTGGTTAACCCAGTTAGTTTATCGAATGGTGCAAACCGGGATCTGGATTAACTTTTGGATCGGGAGGAAGTGGACCAAAATTCAGCTATAGTTCTTTGGTGAATATTTTATTACTGAAAAATCGGCAGATATCATCTTCAATCAAGATCAATGCAGGAATTAGAATTAAAACAATAAAAGTCGTTAACGCAAGACCAAATACAAGCGTCAACGCCATAGGTATTAAAAATTGTGCCTGTAAACTTGTTTCGAAAAGCAAAGGCAAAAGCCCTCCTATCGTAGTCGCGGAAGTCAAAATAACAGCCCGTAATCGATCTCCACTTCCATTAACAACAGCGTCTAGCAAAGTCTCCTTAACTGCTCTTTCATCGACCGTTTTAACCAAAACTATTGAATCATTAATCACAATTCCAGATAGTCCAAGAATAGCAAAAATACTCAGGATAGTTAGATCAAAGCCCCAAATGGCATGCCCTAAAACTGCGCCTACAAATCCTGTAGGTATCACAGCCATAATGACGAATGGCCTGACATAGCTAGAAAAAACCCAAGCCAAAATGATGTAAATAAAAACAAGACCCAGAACTGTTCCGACAAGCATATCTGAAGTCGTTTCTTTTTCCTCTTGCGCGCGACCACCAAACTTGTAAGTCAACCCGTACCGGTTACATATATCTTCTAACCCATCACGGACTAAGCCCTGTCTTAGATACTGTGGCCTAGTCATTGTCATGTCTACTTCAGCTCTAATTGAGACCTCTCGCTGACCATCCTCTCGTCGAATAATCGAAAAGCCTGTTTCTTTTTTAAAATCAGCAACTCCCATCAGCTTTACTCTAGACCCATCAGGAGCACGAACATATAATTTATTTAGCAATCCTGCTCTCACCAAATCCCTATCATATTGGACCCGTATCCAGACTTCCTCCTCTCCTCTTGGAAACCGCTTCGCGACGATACCATCCACTGCGTCACGTACTTGATTTGCCAAAGAAACTGTAGAAAAACCTAAAGCTCTTCCTCGACTATTAAGCTGTATATGCGTTTCTGGTTTTCCATATGGGAGATTGTCCTCAATGTCGCTGACTCCACTATACTTGCTTAGAAGCAATGCTACTTCCTGTGCTGCCTCCTTCAATTTCGCCACCGATCCACCTGAAAGCCGCACATCTAAGTCTCCGCCAGGTGGGCCGCTTCTTTGTGACTCAAATGTCAAAGAAGAGGCATTATTGGGGATAGAAACTGCTTTGCGCCAGGCTTGAATAACTTCTGAGGCCTTCATGTCTCGTTCCTCTGAAGAAACCAACTCAGCATGCACTCCCGCTAAAGTACTATCGCTGCCTAGGGACATTTGACCTCCTGTCCCAACAGAAACACCAGTCTTCGCAAGCGTCATAACAACCAAGTCATTTGGGTCAACATCCATTTCAGTAAGCGCGCCGTATAAACTCCCCTCAACAGCCAAAATGGCGCGCTTGGTTTCCTCTCTGGAAGTTCCTTTCCTCATTTCTAATTTGGCATATATGGTTTCTGCCTCAGGAGATGGGAAAAACTGGTAACCTACTCTTCCTCCTAAAACAGCGCCGACTGATATAATTAAAGCAGCAACAGCAAAGACCACAGTTGCATATCTGTTACGTACCGAAAAACGAGTAAACCGTTTGAATTTGAACTCTTTAAATTGTTCGAACCCATTATCAAACCAAACACGGAAACCAGCTTTTTGAGATGTCGTATCCTCTCGTTTTAAGGAATGCGCAAGGTGGGCTGGCAATACCAAAAAACACTCTACTAAACTGGCGACGAGCACCGCAACTACTACAAACGGAATCGCTGAGATTATTTGACCCATAATCCCTGAAATGACAAACAACGGTAAGAAAGCTGCCACTGTTGTCATTGTCGAAGCAAGCACAGGGGCTGCCATTCTAGTAGCGCCAGTCACAGCAGCCTCTAATGACGACAATCCCTGACGAAATTGGTATTCTGCATGCTCTCCTACTACGATAGCGTCGTCAACTACAATACCTATGGCCATAATCATTCCAAAAAGACTGATCATATTAATTGTCTGGCCACTCACCCACATAATAGCAACTGTAGCCAGCAATGAAGCTGGAATGCCTATTGCAACCCAGATCGCAACTCGAGCGTTTAAAAACAAAAACAAAACTGCCAAAACTAAAATTAAACCACCAATACCGTTTCGAAGTAGCAAATCGATTCTCTCTCGAATAGATTTCGCACGAACATCATATTGCTCGACTTGGATCTGCGGCGGAAGCCTACTATTGAGTTCCTCCACGTAATTACTGACCGTTTCAGAAGAATCTAAGGCATCGGTGTTAATGGATCTTTTTATGTCTAACTCGATCGCATTTTTTCCATGCCTGTACACCCGATTATCTTCTTCGCGGTAAGATTCTGACACACTAGAAATGTCTCCCAATAGAATCCTACGGCCATCTGACAACGCCTTAATTTCTACTTGGGATATCTCGCGAGCTTTAGTAAGCAACCCAAGGCTTCGCACTTGGCTTTCCCCGCCCCCTAATTCTCCTGCTGGAATGTCCTGAGACGTTGCGCGTATCGTATCCGCAACATCCTTCAACTCAAGATCATACTGGTGCAGCGCCTGAGGTTTCATTTCAACCCATATTTCATCGTGTCTGATGCCGGAGAGGTCAACTCGATCGATTCCTCTTTCAAGCAAGTCGTCTCTTATATGGCGGGCTCTTTCCCTCAAAGACCGCTCCGTAAAGTCTCCAGAAACAACCAATTTTGAAATACTTTCATATCTCACTATCCGTTTAATTTCTGGCCGCTCAGAATTGTCGGGCAGGGTCGTGACTTGCCCTACGGCAGACTCAATGTCTGAAAGAGCTTCCTGCATGCTGTGCCCTGGATCAAATTCGATGACGACCGATGCCCGCCCTTCATAGGCTGTCGACCCTATTTTCTTCACCCCATTTAAAAAACGAAGCTCAGGTTCTATAGACTGAATAATATTTTTTTCAACGTCGGATGCAGAAGCTCCAGGCCATGCCACAGAAACCGTGACAATATCAATACCAAAATCCGGGAAAAACTGTCTATTTATTTTTCCGATAGCAGTAATGCCACAAACCACCATGAGAGCTAACAATAAGTTAGCAGCTGTGCGATGTTGAGCAAAAAATCTGATCATGGAATATGATGCCACCGGTTATAAGGTCTCGGCTTTCAAACCTTCGCCTATTTCCGAGAACACCCTACTAACGACAACTGCATCATTAGGAAGCATGGCATTTATCAACATATCACCATCAACTATACGTAATACCTTGACGTTAAATTTTTTCAACCGGCCATCCACAATAAGATAAAGCGTGTCCTCGTTGGACAGAGCACTAACAGGCAATTTAAAAACATTTTTGTAAATTTGATCGACCATCTCTACTTCGACGAATGCGCCCGCTCTAATTCCCTCTAGATAAGCCTCAGACTCCAACGCCGCATAAATCTGGATGCCGCCTACCGACGGATCAATTTCGGAACCAATGCGTGAAAGCTCTGCTCCAAATGTCCTCACTAACCCGCCCAAGCGCCACAAAATTTTTAATGGCTTTCCAATTAAGCTTTCTGTTGGCAAATTACTCCCAGTAGATGGCTCACTTAAAATTCGCGAAAAGTCTGACTCGGGTAAATCAAACATTACCTCTAATTCAGTCGAGGATATCAGCCGCCCAACACCCTCGCCAATCGCAACTCTCTGTCCTAAACCGAGCCCAACTCCAGAAATATGTCCCGAGAACGGGGCGTAAATATTGGTGTCTTCCAAGTCTCGCTGCGCATCTCTAACCGCTGTTTTTGCTATAACTACTGCAGCGGTTTGTTGCTCAATTCGAGAATCGAGACGAGAGATAGTTTGTTCGTGCTGCATACGCGCTTGTTCAATTTTTAAAAATTCTGACTCAGCAGCATCAAAAGCCTTCTTACTTAGAAGTCCTTGATCTAGCAATTCTCTTGCACGGATACGCTCTTGGTCAGCCAGCTCTAATTGCTGTCCCACGCCAACCTTCAGACGCCTCTCCCATACTAGCTCACCTTCCAATTCGGTAAAAATGGCTTCGTCACGATCTAGCTCCGCTCGACGGTCTGACAAAGCAGATTCAAAATCACTCGAATCAATACCGACAAGCTTTGTTCCTTTTTCAACAAAATGACCATTCTGAAATCTCTCGCTCAAAAAAATCACACGGCCCTGAACCATGGATCGAATTTCAGCTGTCCTAGATGCGCGCACAGAGCCAAACGTTTGGATTATAGGTTGAACATCTTGAGGCTGCGGGCGCAAAGTTTCCACATAGAAAATTCTTTCTGCAACCGGCTTAGATTTTGCTTGTGGCTGGGAAAAGAAGAACCAGCCGGTGCAAAGCAAGCTGAGTCCGAATACAGTAGTCGCAACCGAAAGCTGAGAAATGTTTCCAAGAATATTGCGCATAGGATACCAAATTAGTCACTTATTGGAACACAATGCTCTCAAACTAGTGAGAAAACTAATTAAGTTTGTGTAAGCTTTATAGTGTACCTGAACTATTCATACGCACACCAAGCCGAATAAGCCCACTTAGAGACTATACGATAACTGCGCGGCAACAGTCAGCATTACTCGCCTAGACCTATTAAGCCGGGCTTCGAAGCAAAATAGGCTGCGAGCTTAGAAATATCAGCGTCGGTTAAAGCCAAAGCTTGAACCTGCATATTCATTATCATATGCTGCCGTCTCCCGGTCTTATACGCCGTCAAGGCTTCCTCAAGATAATCCTGATACTGCCCAGAAAGTATTGGGTAATCTGGCATTAAAGGCTGATCACCATTCACGCCATGACAAGCTGAACAAGCAGCCAATTTATCCTCAAATGTTAAGCCTGCATCCTCATCTTGCTCGTGGTGACCCGCCATCAAGCTATTAGAAAGCAAAACCGATGCGATCAGAATCAATCTATACATTATCTTCATTAGCTCCTAAAACTAGTATTTATTTTTTATAAGAAGACATAAAAGCGGCAATGTCTGCGATATCTGTATCCGTCAGATCTGCCGCATTCGCATGCATAGTCCCATGCACGCGCGTACCGTTTTTATACGCAATAAGAGCGCTCGCTATATATCCAGCGCTTTGCCCACCGAGTTTTGGCACATGATAAGTCGGATAAACGTTATTGTATCCAGTCACAGCATGACATCCTAAACAAGTTTCTGCCTTAATCTCTCCTTGCGCCACATCCCCATCAGCTAAAGAGCCGAAGGAAAGAAACATCAGCAACAATGAGGCAAAGAATATTCGAAAAACCATTTAAATCCTCTCTTGATTTGATTCTATAAGCTCTAAACTACGAGTTTATAGCTGCTTGAAGCGCAAATACTACTAAACCCGCCTGCTTAGGGGAAGAGGTCTTCACTAATTTATAATATGACCAGTGGATCTGATATAACAGTTGGAAGCTTATTATTTAACCATAATGCTAATTTATATGAAAAAGTCACTACATGCTATATCTGCCGCCTTGGTCGTTCTTTCCATAACCAGCTGTAAGATACCAGACCAAAACAACAGCTTCCTGCCAATGGAAGAAGGCCGATTCTGGTTATACACAATAGAAAAGACCACCACTGATGCCAATGAGTACCTACGTCATGGACTTCGAGTCACTAATACCGTTAGCAATGCCGACACAACAACAGCCCTATTAGAAGACCTTACCGGTAAAGCATCCGTCTACAAAAAAGACAACGCTGGGGTATTCCTACACTCGAACATGACAAATGCTCAAGCTGACCCTGCCGGTAAAATAAGTGGCATGCATATGATCCTGCCTGCTCGGCCGATGGTCGGAGACTCATGGTACTCGTTCAGCCCGACCTATGCCCTAGAAAGCTCTAGCGCTCCATGGGAAAAGCTATTCACAATTGAAGCTAATTTAAACGTGAGAAATCAGATTGCATCTATTAGTGCGTCGACAACAACACCCGCTGGTAAATTTATAAACTGCTTGCTAGTAACTAGTGTAGGAAATGCGACTGTCGACTTAGGTGATTATCTAGGTGAAACTATCATTGAACAGCGGCGTCAAGCCTGGTACGCCGAAGATGTTGGCTTGATCCGGCTAGAAGTGCGTGAAAAAACTAGCTCTTCTGCGATGAAGGAAGGACTTTTTATCATGGAACTCGTAACTCATACAAAATAGATCATTACATCAGGCAGGATAAGCCAATTACCCCCGTTCAATAGCATCATGGAAGCGATATTTCGCCAAAACTTGGCAAAATACTAAAAAGAAATGAAGTAATTTGGTTTATCCCATTGCGATCCGCACTAAAAATGATTAATGTGTCGCGGGCAAAAAACCGCTTTTAAACAAACTCGTGTGCCTTAATCATTCAAGATTAAAGACCATGAGATAGATAATGTGGGATGCAAATTATGGCTAAAAACACCAAGGACGGAAAAGCTCCGCGCTTAAAGACAAGAACAGCCCTCGCTAAGAAAGCGTCTGCCAAAAAGGTATCGGTGAAGAAAACATCCACCAAAAAGGCACCGGTCAAGAAAGCGCCTGTCAAAAAGGCATCGGTGAAGAAAACATCCACCAAAAAGGCACCGGTCAAGAAAGCGCCTGCCAAAAAGGCACCGGTCAAGAAAGCGCCTGCCAAAAAGGCATCGG